>Ga0115008_10003119_pt1 | contig 13715 bp, 12 predicted proteins | sample FraStrMetagenome_FD_87164 | JGI IMG/M metagenome (GOLD analysis project Ga0115008, IMG submission 87164) | Marine eukaryotic phytoplankton communities from Arctic Ocean - Fram Strait ARC3M Metagenome | ecosystem: Environmental > Aquatic > Marine > Oceanic | place: Fram Strait | collected...
AGCACAAGGTCAAACGCTGTCGCGCGAAATTGAGTGATGTTTTCACCCTCGTAGAGCATTCGCTGCCAGTAAACTTCTGGAACTGCCATGAACTTAGGCAATATTTAAAATTATTGTTAGCGATATTATCTTGCCTGGAATGGAAATAAACTCAGGGCACCCAAAAAAACTAAACAGAAGTAGAGCTGTGCGTCCAACACTAGTCGTGGCTTTCCAGAGGCCACAGTATGCGCGGATCTGATACTGCGTACAATTGAGATGACTTTTGAATCATTTGACTGGGCCGAGGCCTTTGAATCTCGATGAGCCTCTAAAAAGAGAGTGGTTCTTGAGAGCTGGCCGACTTCTTTACTCGGGCGAGATGTTAGGCTCTCCCTCTTAAAATCAAGTTAGCCGTTGACCTTTTACTTCAGTGAGAATGATAGTAGTGCATATGCTGATATAATTGTTCTCCATCAAACTGTACTTTATCACTTTCGTCATCACTGAACCCTTTATTCTCCATTTTTCTCTTTGTTGGCTACAGGATTCCTAGTGCGCGTAGATTCTTCTGATCGGTTGTTTGCTCACATCTTTTGAGAGCGCTAATTGTAAATCAAAAAATACTTTGTATCTCTAGAACACGCTCTGTTGTTTATCTAAAAATAAGGATACCGCCAGTTTGCAAGTGCATAAAATGGAGACAGGTGGTGGGAATCCAGGAGACCTGCCGGGGATTTTCTCTGAATCAGCAACAGAACGGCTAAATCCCGAGTCGCTGCAGTCTATTTTAGCAGACCCAGAAGGAAACCCCTTCGAAATTATTCTTCCTGATGATAAAATGTAAGTCAATATCTTTTGATATTTTCTCGACTGAAAATCAGAGATATAAAAGACCTGGCAGACGAAGCAGCCGATTTACGCTCAAAGTACGAGACCTGCGAACAAGTGTACCTCTGGGCGTGCAGGAAGCTCGGCTGTACCCCTGTTACGCCTTTTATAAGAAATATCAATCAAGAACTCTGCAACTTAGACGACTACGGCCTTGGAGAACGAGGCACTAAAGCGCTTTCCGTGTCTCTCATCATCAATACAAGCATCATCAGACTTCAATTAGCATCGAACGCGATTGGTGCCAATGGAACTTACAGTATTTGCAACATGCTGAAAGAAAACTGCTTTATCACTGAACTAGTACTTGGTAGGTGATTCGGTTTGCCAATTGATTAAATAATATTCATTCAGATAGCAATGATATTGGCTCCTTCGGGGCTGAGTGTATTTCAAAAATGTGCGAGGACAATCGCTCGATCAAATACCTCTCGCTGCAGAACAACGACTTCGGAGACCAGGACGCGCAAGTGCTGTGCGATGGAATCAAGGGCTCGCTCACGTTGGAGTACTTGGACCTTTCTAAAAACAAGTTCTGCGAGACACAAGCGATCGGACAGCTGATCAATCAGAACGAGTCGCTTAAAACGTTGAAATTACACTACAACATGCTCCGGCTAGACGGCATGAAGGCGGTTATCAGTGGACTCAAGGAAAACGTCAGCTTGAAACACATCGACCTCAGCTGGAATGGAATCGAGAAAATGCATTGCAATGAACTTGCAGAAGTACTTATTGGTATGTTACAGTTATTTGTTAAGATAGAAAAGTAGATAACATATCATCAAGCGAACAATACTCTGCAACAGCTTAATGTGAACAACAACCGAATCTGCCCAACCGGAGCGATGACGCTCGTCCGAGGCCTGCAGAATAACGAGTCCATAACAAGTTTCCACATCAATGGCAACCCTATTGGCGAAGACGGTTTCACAGCTATTGTAAGCGCGATAATCTACAACACAAGAAACGTCATCGAGCACCTCGAGTATCCAAAACTCGACTTTCCGGCCAAAGAAACTGTCGAGATGATGAAGGAACTCTCACAAATGAAAAAGTCGTCTCAATCGGACCATAATTTCCAATTCTGTTGCTAATTTTTTTATTAAATTCATCTACCTTTTTTAAAAAACAAGTGTTTAGTTTCTTTTTGTGGACATCTGACACCAGATGTATAACGCCTATCGAAACAAATACTCCTCGTTGATTTCAAATATTTTATTTTTCTTACAATATACCGAATATTTCATACATTCTTGTTCTTGCTTCTTTTGTTGAGACGAAGTTCATGTATCCACCACCGATCATAATCAGCATTATCAGAATAGCTGTCAAAAAAATGTTGTTGATACGGACTGACAACCTAAAACTACCTTGCCAAATTTCTCTCATACTTATTCGCTAATTACAATAGTCCTTTGGGTTTACTAGACTTGCTCATTGTATTGATTTTATATAGAAAATAGACAGCATTCTCTTCAAAGCGGAAGTTAAATTTTTTTAATTCGCTTGAATTTTTCGTTCAATGTCGTCTTTGATTAATAACCGTCTAGGGATTCCAGATCGGTTTACTTTATTATGTACAGTTATATATGCTGTGATTCAGCATAATCATCAAAACTTTAAAATGTCTATTAACAGTATTTACAGAAAACATCTATTTGTGGCTGATAACTTATCGGCTATAGCGTGCTTGAAAATAAACTGCTTGAATGATGTTCATGAATATGATGCTCTCGTCTGCACGGTTTATCGAGTGGCACAACAAGGCCAGCTTGATCGCAGCATTTGGCATCCTCGTGGTCGTACAGCTGTCGGTTGAGACAGCATGAAGTGACCTAATATTAAAATATTAAGTAAACATGATTTCCGGCTTGTTTTGAAAACAAATTTCTGCGGTTTTTTAAATTGTTTAACAATTGTTGTGCAGACGTGTTTGACCGTTACAGTACAAGTGGGCACTTACGACATCATTATATGCTCGCGGACCGCAGCAAGCGTTGGGCTGAATCCACTCGGGCCGGATGCGATTCGTGTGAATATAGTCTTTCTTCTGGCACGATGGCCACTGAACAAAGGGACCAGCTCTTAGGTACCCAGAGAATGCCGTGCTCGTTGTCGCCTGCTCCGTCGTTGTTACTTCTAGTGTTGTGGCTCTCTCGGATGTCATTGGTGGAGTTGGAGTGGTTTTTGCCGGTTTGGTTCGCTTCTTTTTATTTCGGTTCTTTTTCGTTGCTGGCTTGATAGTCGAAATCAATGGAATGATTTGTTTCCTTACAGAAGGAAGACACATCTCCACGCCATTATCAAAATCGCACGAGTCGCACTGGTTCGGCTCGCACTGAACATCATTTACACCCGTACACTTACATTTCTCCGAACAGCCACGTCGCAAAAAGCTCTCGCCGATCCGGTAGCTATTGTCTCTATCAACGCAGCCGCATTCGTTGTTTTTCACGCACTGAAGTCCGTTCCAGAGATAACCCTGTAATAAGAATTCATCTCTATTCATTTTCAACAAGTAGCATTAGCCACTTTAAAAATAATAACAACATTGGAATAATAGCAACAAGTACTTTAACTTATCACAACTAAACAACAACGGAAGAATATTGCCAAAAATAAAAATTGATCAATAATATCGCTAGATTATGGTTTCCCTACCTTGTTACAATAACAGCCCTCAAAGCACCCTGCCTCCATATTATTGCATTTCGGCTTCGGGTCGCCACAGCTGGCAACGCATTGGCTTCCGCAATGTTCATAGTGTGAATTTATAGGACATTGAGCCGGACACAGGTACTTGCTCCTCCACTGGATCGGCACTTGCTTGTCGGCACACGCGCGGCCATACGCGGCTTGATTTCGGATTTTAAGGCAAATCCTTAAAGCTCGCTAGAAACATGCTACTTCTAAAGCAAACACGTGATAGTCTATTTTTCTGACTCACTAACTCTAAGTAGATACTGAGATGCCAGCAAACCCGTCCCTAATGAATCACAGAAAGCACCGTCAGCCAATTCAGTTGCGCACTGATCCCAGATGCAGTTTTCGTAGAACTTCTGAGGTGGCACATTTTCAAAGCACTGCTGGAAAGTAAGCATGTCGTCGATGAGGATGTTACATCGGTCGATGGCGGCGTTGAACTGTTGCTCAGTGCAGTGCGGCATTGTTCCGTTAGATCTCTGCTCGAGCTCGTAAACCCATTTTATCCACTTAGAAGTATTGATTATCAGTAACAATTTAATTTCTTTTACCGGTCGTGTTCGTGGTTCCAAGTCATTCAAATCCGCACCACAGCCATCTCTGTTATCAAGTCCAGGTCTCTTCCATGATTTCCCGAAAGCCTCAACGGACATATCATTGTAGCTGACGTCATCAGATCCCTTAAAATCGTCCTTGTAGTCGCCGTTGAAGTTTCCCAGAAGTCCACAGAGCTTGCCAAACCAATCGCATGACGCTTTGATTTCACTGTTGCCTTCGCCGTCGTAGAAAATTTGAATTCCGAAAAAAGTGGAGATTGATACGTAGTTGCCACTCTTATCGATTTTGGTTCCATCAGGAAGAAGTGACGGCGTGTAAGCTCGCTCATCGTTTAGCATAACTATTCCTCCTTTCAGCAGCTCAATTTTAGTGTTTTTGTACATTAGAATGATGTCTTTTGTCCAAGACATATCCATGTTGCCGTATCGGTTCTCGTTACGCCCAAAGATCTTGAAGTCAACTAAAGTAATGGTTATGAAAAATTCAGCATGAAGATAATTCTCTGTCTATGTAACTGAAATCATAAGTGATTTTAATCACCAATAAAAATTTAAATTACGATTGAGCTGATTGAAAAATGTTTAAATAATGGTCATTTCGAAATCAAGCTTTTTAGAAATGCTACATTGTAAATAAATAAAAAAATATTAAAATAAATAAAAATTGTACGGCAGAGAGCTTACGGTTTTTAATTAATTAGGATTATACAGTATAATTTAAACTAGAGATTTAATGAATCTTGATAAAAGAGATAACTGATACAAATAAATATAAAAGCATTACGGTTGTGCAAGTGGTACCAAGAAATTTTAGTTACCTGGTCCCTCTTTGCAATTTTTACTAAGCAAGTAGGTGCAGTTGCCCTGAAAGTGGATAACTTTTTCATCAAAAGTCATGTAATGCGGGTCGCCATTCGCTCGTGCAGTCCCAGTTCCTTTGCAGGTTTTTTCTGGTGTCCCTAAGAAACTCGCTTGTTATTTGTTCATTGTGTGACTGTATAAAAGGAAGTGGAACGAGCTGATCTGGACGGATTTGTCGATTCAGTTCCGTCTCCAGCGTGCGACGTGCATAATCCAAGCGTCTCGCTCACCTAGCATGTGGCTGCAAGTATCTTCGTAGTCAGCACAGCAATCATTTTGTCGTACACAACCCTGATCGCAAGAACAGACGGAGTTCGGTGGCTGACAGTGCCAGTCTTCTCCCGCGCAGCACTGGTTCCCTATCGGCCTGTCTTTGCAAAGCATGCTTGTTTCTGATTTTCCGACAAATAAGCTTCTAAAACACGGTTTTAAATCCTCTGGAATCGCGAAACGTGTGAGGTTTTACCGTGGAGTTAGTAGCGGGTTTTTCTCTTCTTGTCGAATCTTCTTGCCCACTACTTTTTCATGGAAGGTCATGCCATTTACTGTACTTGCAAGTATGTAGGACAGCAGCATCTGAATGTAAAAGGTTAAAATTTAAATTTGTAAAGATTTTATTCCAGTGAAAGAATATTTCAAATTCTGCTTCGATTTAGAAATTTAAGGTCGGTCAAATTTTAAAAGCAGACGATTATTGAGTCTTTTTTACGAGTTTTTATCAACTGCAATCTATGGACAAAAGTGAAGGGCGCAAGGCCTTCTCGAAAGACGTGTGTCTGTCAAAAAACCCGTTTCTAAAATCCGGATCGGGAATATTCAAACAAATCTTTCGCTATCGACTATTTTGAACAAGGGATTTGAATTCTTGTGGGAAATTTTAACTTGTTGTAATCTGCTTATATCTGGGGTTTGTAAAGTATTTAATTGATCAGTCAAACGTTGCCTGTGAGACGAAAAGGGGTTTATAAATAATAAACCTAACCGCTTGAAAAGGTTGGTCCACTCGAAAATGGGATTGTCTGAAAAATTGAACGTGAATTGAGAGTGGCAATTATTTGGCCAGCTCGTTGCTTCTCTTTCTGTCAAAAGTGTCACTTGGTAGCGGACACTTTCCAACGGACAATTATTAAGTAACAAGAAAACCACCCCACTTGGAAATCACGGTGGGAAACATCACGCCGCTCTTTTCCGGCGGGTTCATTGTGGTTAACAGCGTTTTCTGGGTCGTACAGCTGCAGCGCGCGTCTGATCTAAGCCCCGGAAAAGGCTCAATTCAAGGACAGTGCCAATTTTCTAGAGGTTTTGGTGATCCGCCAGCATTATATGGCACGTTCTGGAAAATTTGATAAAGGGGTTCGATTTGGGGAGAATTGTTATTCGCCATAGACTCGCCTTAGATTGTTTTTTTACTGAAAAGCCCCGCCATAGAAGATTATCTGGATCTGAGAATTAGACTTTCAAAATTTATCTAAAGAATAAACTGCTCAAATTTCAATAAAAATTTCGAAAAAAAGATTGATAGTCTTTTTTAAAAAGGGTTTTCTGTACCTTTTGACTTAAATGCTCAAAGATCTCGAGTAATAACCCTTGCCTTATTGTCACCCAACTGTTTCTATATCATGATCAAATAAAAATTTTCATTTAACCAAAGCTAGAAAATACTCTCTTGTTATCTTACCTTCATTTTTAGGAGGTTTATCTTCCGTTTGTTTTGGCGAAATCTGTGTGTTCAGTATTGTACAAAAATTTTAAAAATAGTGTTTTGTTTGATTTGCCGCAACCTGGAAATGGCTGTCCGTTGATTTGATCCAAGCTTTTCTTCCATTTTCGATATCTATCGAGGAATGATTTGCACAGGTGGCGCTGCCGATTCAGCGCGGGCACGGGCGCTAGCGCGCTTATCGCGCTAACTCAGAGCCCGTCAGAATTCCGCGCTCAGCGCCTATGACTAGGATAATGGCAAAGAAAGGGAAGTAGCTGCTGACAGTAAACAAACGGACCAACTGGTGAATGATGATGGATGAACGATGTCCGCGCAGTAGTACGCAAGAATCTTGTCGAAAGTCACGGAATGACAAAATCGGAATGGAAAGAAACGTGACGAAGAAGGTCCGCTTCCGTGAAATTTGATGGCTTTTGTCAGATTCCAGATTCTGAAACAGATGTGTCGAGGAATTCTAAACACTGACTCAGATATAATCGGACAATTTTGGGCATGTTTTTTTTCAAAAGCTTGAATTCTTTAAAGTCAAATTATTTAAAATAATTTATTTTCCCTGATTAATAAAAAAGCAAATGCGGCAATTTTACTTAAAGCCTGTCCTTAAAACAGCTTTGAGCAAGATAAAAAAGGGTTACAACAATTAGCCTCATTTCGACTAAGACGGATGCAGGCTTATCTTTAATTTCCATGATGTTTATTTATCTTTTTTACTTTGAAGGAGCTGTTCTGACTTTCACTGATAATCTATCAGTCTGACCTTTATTCCACTTTTGCTCTACATTTCTACAAATTTCTGCTTTCGAATATCTTCTTGGCCTCATCCTCGCTGTACTAGATATTTGCGGCAAGTTGCAAAATTCAGCGCCACAGATTCATAAGAAAAACAATGCACCGCAAAAGTATTGGACCGGCCTGGGCCAACTCGCAAAGACATTCTGAGGCGGATATACAGCCAGACACGCCTTTGTCCTTTGCCCTAAATGTTCCAGAAGGAAAATTCCTATGCTAATAAAAAGTCTTTATCGATAAAAGAATGTCGAATACGTGAAAAGCAGTTGTAGATACAGCATGAATCGCACTGCTCTGAAGAGATAATTGATAAAGTTAGAAACAGCATTGTCTGAAAATACGTTCACTCAGTAATGTGTGGCGAATAATCCGTTCTCCCGGGCGTAGCCTCTTCCTAGCTCCTCAGAGATTTTCCCTGTTTGGGTTTTTACTAAATTCTTGGATTTACATTCAGCCGCCGTATTCGTCATTTTGTAATGAGTTGTAACAGAACGGAAGCATTTCTAAAAATAATTTCTTGATCAATTTCTGACATATTTCATTCTTCCTGCAATTTTGGTTTTGAACGCATGTTTTCCAACTCAATTTGATTATGCTGCAAATAAAACGGGAAAGAATTTAATTTTTCAATGGAGGGATAAGATTTAGGATTTCCATCACGTGTGCTGAAAATCGGCTCAATGTGATGATATCGCTGGCAATTCTCTTCTAAACATTAGTTGACCCATGTTGGATTAATCGCACTTGGCAAGTTTAGAACGGCTGATGTTCATTCAAAACAACGCTTGTTCATTTTGCAATATCGCTTTTCGATCGTGTTAATTTCGAATATTTGCGAGATCCTTTTTTGTTGATTTTTTTTTATTCATAATTTAAAAATATGGAACGCAATCTTTCTACCTAAATGCTATTTTTTGTTCAAGTCAAGATCTACAGTCTGACCTTACGGATTTAATTTGGCTGATTCAGCCACAAAACAAAGTTTTCGAATCCGCGTTTAGCAAAGTGTTGATTTCCGGTGAGGACGCAATTCGTTTAGAAAATTGCTCCAGCAAGTACTTACAAAATGTTAGCCGCGCAATCAAGAGTTGCAATAAACGCATTCTCTTCCAGTCTTCACGCGTTACTAAGCCGGAGATGTAATGGCACTTGTCTAAGGCTGGGCGCCTGCAAAACGATAATCTCACGTCAGATTTTTCGGAACTTGGGCCAGTTACTGGAACCGGTTATTTTATTTTGGAGTATAATATTACAATTTGTAGTATGTAAATCCAACTTCGCACGTAGTTTGGAAAGGGTACGCAATCTCTTTATAATTACCCTGCATGTACGTATTTATCTCCAATGTCATTTTGGTCCGATTGCGGTTCACAAAATCTACGTCGCCTGTGACTAATAACTTCTCATGTCGCGGCGGGTTATCAAACGCGAGCGGGACTAGCACCGAATACCCGATAAGAGGTACATCAACACTTCGACATCCACTTTGCCATCATTTTCATAGAAGGACTATTTAGTACTCAATTAGACAATTTTCAATTGGGCGCATTTATAATCTTATCGACTCATTTAGCAAACTTGTCATTTTTATCCAGATTTCCTTGAAAAGACAAAAAAGCAACGTCGAATCAAAAAAATGCTAAATTGAGAGATAGAAATTTAATAGCTTACCATTAATAGGCTACCAGTTATATAAATTATAAAAAACCTCGATAATAAAGGGTTTATCATAAAACTTTTCTAAAAAAATCTTTTTCATTATGCTATCTCCAAAAACATAACCAGAGTCCAGATGGACATTGCGGCCTGATAGAGAATATCTATTATACGAGCTTGTTGTCGAGGCGTTCCACGTGAGAGCTTTTAAGTAAGCAAGGAAAGTCTCGTAACTGCTTCCAAGTATGGTTCACTTGATTGCCGCCGAAAAATTTCATAACGGCCCTTACGAAAAGGTGAAAATTGTGATTATCAAGATCCGGACTGCGGATATTGTGGCTCTTCGGAGCTCTAAAGCTGCATTTCCGATTTTCAATGGGCACCTTGGAAATTCGAGCGCTCGGCCAAGAGACGTTATATTTTTTTATTATATCTTCCGTTATTTATTCAAAAATTATTTCTCAATTTGGAGTAAGGTGTTTTTTTTTATATTTTATAAATTTTAATATACCGAAAAAAGAGTGAATTCACCTTTGCGGTTTCTTTCGCGCTCCTTTCTACCGATCGTCGGTTTTGCGCGCAATTCTTTCTTTTCGTATGTAACACTTTCCCGTTGACTTTTATCGCGGTGATAATTGAGCCGAGCGGTTAGTGCTTCGGAATGCGCTCCGCTGCAGCGAGAAATTGTCTAAACTTGGGCATTTCCGCAGACGTGAAATAGCCACTGCTCTTTTTGGGGGTTAAGAATGTTGATAAATGATTTGAATGTCCGCTCGATTCACAAGACACTGATTGAAGAGGGAGGAGACTGGCCTTTCCGATTGTTAACCTAATCAGCGCTTAGTCACTTCGCAAGTTTACCTCTAGAAAATGTTATCAGCGGGGTCATCAGCCGCAGAATTTTGTGATTCATAAGATCGTTCAAAGGAAACTCTATTTGTCAGTATTTGTAGATTCATGTGGACCTGGCCTGTCCTCAATAAATTTGCCCATTTTAGGCTCAAATAGAGCCAGCGAGGTAACGCGGTCTATGTTCATTTGCACATCTTCGTAGATTTCGCGCTGATTTCGTAGAATCGTCTCCAGTGTGTCTTTTGTCTCAGTCTTATAAACAATTATAATTTCGAAGGAACGACAACGATCACCTCTCTTGTTTTGAGAATATCAACATGGGTCTCGATACTTTTAATCGCCATTTTCTTTTTATTAAGCTTGCCGGATAGCTCATAGTAACATTTCTCCATCTCTTCGTATTTATTCTCCAAGGTTTTGTACTTCAACTCTTCAAATTATTGAAAATAAGTTTCTGCATAAGATAGTACCTTGAGTTTCAAATTTCATTCTGATCTCGCCAGACATTGATTTCGAAGTTGTGTCAGTACAAAAACTTTCAGACTCCGCCAAACTTGCAGGCAGACCTCCATGATTTTCATTATTTTCAGAATCGGGATTACCAACTCCGGTATGCGGAATAACTCTTATTCCAGTTCGACCCTCACTAACACTCGGTTCAAACGGTGGACGTATGGCCCGTTGCGGTTGCATATTTACACTTCCTTGTATAAGAGCTCTGACATCGTCAACTTCCCTCTGTAAGATTTCTCTGTAATTTTTTTCTTTCTCTGCATTCTTCTCAAGGTCTATAAAATAAAAAAGAAAATACAGCTAATAAATTATTGGCAATTATAATTAAATCAAACCTGTTATTTGTTTTTCCTGCTTGGATATGGTTTTGCTCAAATAATAATGAGCATCTTTTAAAAGCCGTATCTTTAAATAATATAAGGCTATTCAAATAAGAGATCAGAGAATAACCTCTTTGTTGGCCTCATGATTGATTGGGTCATTCTGACGATCTGGTGCTAAAGAATATACGTCGTTTACTTCCGACTGCGGTATCTCAGATCTTCAAAAAGGTCACAGCCAGAAAAAGAAATTTATTATGAGAAGAAATTGTCATAATTTATCAAGTAACCTTTCCTGTAGTCACCGAGATCAGATTCTGTTAACCAACTCTCTGACTCCAAACTGGCATAGCTCATTTTGCTCTAAGGAGAACTGAATTTTTTATTTGTCTAAAAATGAGATGAGAAAGAATGAGCAATAAACGAATCGGTGACCGTAAGATAAATAAAACAGTAGTCTTTCCAAATATGATGAAGCAACTTCGAAGTTGAAAATTCAACCTGGTTCAGCTCGTTCTTCTTCTTGTTCTTACAATTTGAATCAGTTTGCTTGTTGATGTTCCATGATAAATTATGTGCATTATGCTAAATTTTAAAAATCCAAGTTTAGCCTGGTTTTCGCTTATCGCGTGTGTACTTTAGTCAACAATCAGCAAGAGGCCTCTAAGAAGACTATGTCGACCTTTTGATAACTGTGTAAGCATATGTAAGAACGATTATACTGCAACTGTAGTTCACAAAATAAAAAAAGAATGGCCAGTACGGGGATCGAACCCGCGACATTCGCGTTATTAGCACGACGCTCTAACCAACTGAGCTAACCGGCCTGAACGAGCGCACAGGATGATTTGATTATCAACAGCTGAAAACACTGTTTGAATTATCTCATAAATGCTCGATTCGATTGGCTTGTTTTCGAAAGGGCGGAGCCACAAAAGTCAAATTTACTTATTACGCTCATGTCGGTCATCCTCCGGTAAAACAAACGATAATAACAAAAAATATCCCCTTTTTAGAAGCTCAAAGAGATTTACTTCCTTCAAAATGCGCGCTGTGGTCGTAGACAAATTTGGAGACGAGTCAGTTTTGAACGTCAAAGAGATTGCTGCTCCCAAGCCTGGGCCGAGTCAGATTTTAGTGTCTGTAAAAGCGGCTGGAATCAACCCGGTTGACACCTACATTCGCTCTGGAAATTATTTACCCTCTCGACTTCCAAAACTGCCGTACACTCCTGGTGGCGATGTCTGCGGCGTCATAGAAGCTGTTGGCGAAAATGTCGGCTCTGAATTCAAAGTCGGAGACAAAGTCTATTCGCTTCTCATCACCGCTTCAGGAGCATATGCTGAAAAGGCAACTGTTGAGGAGACATTTACTGTGAAACTGCATCAAGGACTTAGCTTCGAAGAAGGATCAGCGCTTGGAGTTCCTTACTTCACTGCTTTCAGGGCTTTACGGTAGGTCTTCACGTTTTTCTCGCTAATACTTTTGAAAGAACTATCGGCCAAGCTGTTAAAGGAGAAAAGGTTCTTGTTCATGGAGCATCTGGTGGTGTTGGACAAGAAATCGGTTCAAAATGATTATTATTCTGAGATAAGACTTAAAGATAAACCGCATAAAGCTTGTATTCAAATCGGCAAACATATTGGTCTAGAAGTCATCGGAACAGCTGGTTCAGAAAATGGAGCAGCGCTTGTTGAAGCACAAGGAGTAACTTGTTATCGACACGATGATCCGGACTACCTTCAAAAAATGAAAACGGCAGAAGGAGGATTTGACTTGATTGTAGAAATGCTTGCAAATAAAAACCTGGAAAATGATCTGACAATGCTCAATGTTGGATCTGGTCGTGTTATGGTAATTAAGTTCAGATTTTCAGTGACTAATTTCAGATCGTTGGATGCCGTGGAGAAATAACAATCAACCCTCGACTCCTTATGGGTCCCGAAACTCAAATTCGCGGTATTGGACTGACAGGTATTTCATAAACAATTTGCCCGAAAACTCATTTTCAAGCTTTCTGGGATTTCAACAAAAAAGACGAAGCTATGCTGGAAACAATTAAATGCTTGGATGAAATGGCGTCAAAGAACTTGGTGAAACCTTTTCTCGGAAAGAGTTACTCCCTTGATGAAGCTAAGACTGCACACGCTGAAATCATTAACAATTCGTATGGAAGTTCATATGGAAAGAATTTCTTCAAGATAGACAACTGACAATAAAAAATAATTGCGGAAATCAAACTTGGGCAAGATTTTAAAAGTTCATCGTGCATATCAGTTGATTTGCTCCTTCCGCAGGATCCGCCGCGCCATTTTAAATTAAATAGTACGAGTTGTACTAAATCGCACTAAAGCATCAGTCGAGAAATTTTGCGCAATGCGTTTGAAGTTTTTTGTAGTTCTGATCTACAGGACATCTGCATTTACTTGCTATAACTGCAATGTTAAGTACGACCACAATGGAAACCTAATAGAGGGATCAGATAGTTGCTGGTCTACAAACGCTACAGCTATCGATCTAAATGGAAAGGAAATTCAATGCCAGGAGTCATATAATCACTGCAAGACAGAAGTTGCCGTAGAATGGGAATCAACTGGGGAGCAAACCATCAATTTTATTCGTGGATGTTCTTCAACAAATATTTTAGAAGAGGATGCCTGCTTTGATGGTACGCTTTCTGGAAATAATTACCGGGACTGCAAAGTAACTTGTGATTCCTCAAACTGCAACGACGACTCAGAAGTTCTCAAGTTACTTGGAAAAGCTGACGAGGATGGAAATCCTGCTGAAATCACTTGTGCACAATGTAGTTCGCTTCGAGACGCAAATTCGACAGAAGACTATTGCAAATACAGCGAAAATTACGAA
>Ga0115008_10003123_pt1 | contig 13710 bp, 12 predicted proteins | sample FraStrMetagenome_FD_87164 | JGI IMG/M metagenome (GOLD analysis project Ga0115008, IMG submission 87164) | Marine eukaryotic phytoplankton communities from Arctic Ocean - Fram Strait ARC3M Metagenome | ecosystem: Environmental > Aquatic > Marine > Oceanic | place: Fram Strait | collected...
AGCGTAAAGAAAATTAGCCCGTACGTAAGATTGGACCGGACTCATCTGAAAAGTTACGCGTAATATCTTACGCCGCGTAAGAAACGTAAGATACGTAAGATACGTAAGATTTACGCGTGGACCGGACCCCGCCTAAGGGTTAAGCGCGGATGGATCTGAAACCTCCCTACGGTCGCTCCCTGCGGTCGCTCCCTCTGGTCGAATAACTAATAATACAGTCATACACACAACTTACGGAAGAAGAAACAAAACTCCACTACACATTCACTTCACCACTAAGCATTTATTTTACATGTTAATACGAGTAAGTTACACTTTCTTTAGTACAAAATAAAAGCACGATGATATTATATAGGCACTTGTGGAGTTTGTGTTTTTCAGAGAAACTAATTTACAGTCTACAGGACAGGGTGTCCACTTTCTACAGGACACATTATAATTGGTTCATTTTGAGTTCGCTTTAGATATTTTAGCCCGGTACACATGCAAATGATGTTCTCATTTCAAGAAGCACAACCTAAACAACCAAACACGCCATCCTATTTTTTCCTTTTTCTTCTGTTCGATGGGGCGTCAAATAAAGATGAAATAGCAATAGAGTATCCTCCATTTTACTGCACTGTACATTAACCAAACTGGTAACATGATGATCAGTAACGTTTGTAAGATTTACACCCAGTCAACTTGGTTTTATTAAAAAAATAAAAAATAACCCACGAGACAATCCATGGCCTTGTCAATGCCAGTGTCAATCATGATGAAAATGCTTATCTTGTGCTTTTTACGTGGATCGGAGTTCCTTGACAAACTCTTGATAACCATTTTTACTGCAGTTGTTTTCTAGGAGTGCAAAGTGCCAGGCAGGCGCCACAGTATGTACCTTACTCTGCCGAGGCTGCTGCGGAGGAGGAGATGAATCAAGTGGAAGAAGATTTTTGTAAGTTTGGTTTCCAACTCAGGTCTCAATGCTCCGTTGTGAAAAGTTTGAAGTCTTACACATTTTTTAATTTGGAACAGGTTATGGTTGGAATTCCTGTTTGTGTCATCAAGGGAGGAAGTGTGATCTGTCTTGTCCTGCACCATCATCATCGTGTAGACGATAGTCCTAAACCTGATGATGGGAAGATTCGTAACAAGGAGTATTTCTGGGAGTTCGGTGATTGTGCTTACTTTGATATGAAGTGCTAAAAGGCGTGTCGTGCTGAAAAGGCATAGACGGCAATCTTTCCCTTTTGAAGGTACGGTTTTAGACGAGTGCACAGTGTTGTGGATAATTCGGGTTTGAATCTATCTTGTTGTGCTTGATGTTTCCTACGTTTTATTACGTCACATTGTCCATGTCAACACACTCACTTGTGATGATAACTCTCTTCACGCTGTAGGCAAAAATACAGTTCCTAAAAGAGGCGGTAAGGCACTTGTATCAAATCAATATGCATAACGTTATTAGTGTGGGTTAGGTTAATGCACGATTTCTGAAAAACGATTGGAAGGTAAATAAGGAAGAAGACTAGGCATAGAAATTAATATGTGTATTAATGCGTACCATGCACCACGAATGACTGAATTAGTTATCTAGATTTGACGCGCTTGTCTGAAAAACCGCCTGATGATGGTTGAGCTTCAAAGTAATTCCTAATTTTCTTACGTGTGTTCGAAGAGATAGAACAATCAATGAGTAGATGGTGGATGCCAAAGCAATGTGAGCAATTTCAAAGCCCGTATTTAATTTTGTAAATAGAGTATTTCAAGAACATAAATATTACTTCGAAGTATATCATCTAAATGCCAACTGAATCCAAGTCTCTAGCACAGTCACCCATCGGCACTTCCTGTCTCATCGTTTGAGAATCTTTCTCTTCTGATTCTACTACTTTCTCTCGATTCCGTTCCTGTCGAATAAAATGTCTGATACCGATAATTAATGCAATTCCTGCTAAGATCATTGTGAAGATGAAAGGACTATAAAAAGACTGTATAACAACTCCATCAGGTTCACCTAATGCCTCAAATTGGCATTCATCAATAAGTTGACCTATACGCTGATCATGTAGGTTACGATAAAGTTTTTTATCGATCATCGTATTCATAATGTCAATGAACTCATCGCCAAGATCACCAAGAGTCTGCGATACGGGTACAATGACATCCTGGGTAAACAGTTCTTCGTCATACAGAGGATATAAACGATCACAAGACTCAATTGGTACAACATCGTTTTCGACGTAAGTTGCTATTAAATCCAAAGAATATCGTGAAATGATTATGCCATCACAACCTTCGTTCAATTGCAGGGTTAATAATCTGTCTACGTCTGAAACGTCCGAATAAATAAAGTTTTCGATGTTTGTTGGATAAAAACGCTCCATAATTCCACCCAGAGAAGAATGAATGCAAACGCTCTTATAGTCGTTTAATACATCTTGAATATTTGTGTATCTATTGTAATTATATGATTGTAAGCAATATGTCCTTGACATTCATAAATCAAGCAAATACTTACTCCGGACCAGTTGGGTTAAGACTCTCAACAAATCCTGCCGCTGAACTAGCACCGTACAAAACCAAAACAAAAAACAAAAAAGTAGTCAATGCAACCACGATTATCCTTTCAATGCCACTGTTGCTGGAGGACTCGACATCATCATCATCTTCAAATTGACTCTCAATGGCTCCATTGGCAATCGAAAGGAAGCAATAATAAAAGATACACAAGATTTTCTTCACGATGTCCATAAACTGAATCTTAGAAAAAAATTCACGTAGCGAATCGATAGAATATGTTAACATTCCAAGAGCAAACCATTTATGTAAACAGGTCAAAAACAAAATGGTGCAAACTACCAAAATCCAAGACTAATTGAATACACGCAAGTGTTATCATTAGTTATTCGGACCGATATGATATAATGTATAGAATAAAAAACTTACCTCTTTTTGGAATGGTGCGAAAGGAATAGCTAAATATTCGTCAAAACTGACATTCCTCTTACGAACAACCAAGATATAGCTCTCCGTGTAGAGAGGTTTCGTCGTTTTTGTACCTGTAGGAAACGACGTACTTTTGAACGGTCCTATCGTGCACATCACGTCAAATAGATTCTTTTAAAAACACATAAAACGGCGATACAATCTTACCAATGCATAAGTCAAGCAAATTCAACTCCAACGCTACACAATAAAATTAGTAAACTCTTATTGTCATAAAGTGAACATTTGTACTTCTAACATACCAGAAAGACAGCCAGAATAGGGATCGTCAGATATCGATCCTAAGGCTCGAGTTTCGTTCAAGGCATTCAAATCGTAATAAATGAGTCCGAACCCGTACGATGATGAAGCAGTCCTCACAAATTTATATATTGTGCTATTTTCTGTGACAAAGATAGTTTTACCTCCATCGATGTCATCGGAGCCCATTATGTTATGAACATAACGAAGGTCTGTGTAGTTCATAACGCTGAAACGTAACATTTTACCAATCAAAGCGCCACGGTATCCACCTGCTAAATTATCCTCATATCCATACCAGCAACTACAACAGCCATCAAAAGCAGCCACTCCATGAATTGATGTAAGATGACCAAAGGAAAGGCATTTTCCAACATCCGGAGAACCAAGAATGTCATCGGCAAAATAAGAACAGTTCTTGTCGTCAGCTTCCCATTCATGTTCGTTAACGCAGGTTTTGTTAGTAGCATACGTGATAATTTCATCGTTAGAGGTGTAACCACCACCACACACACAACACTGAGTATTTGCGTTATGACCAAACGATATCAGGCCGCTTCCATCCGCCGCACAACGGCCATGCACGTCATAGTCGTAGCATGAAAATGATGCATCAGGATGAGAATCAGTCCAGTTAGGATTGAATTCCTTGCAATCTTGCGTACCACCACCGCAAACACAACAAACTTCGTTAGCAGTTCTTTCAATGTCGTCTTCAATAAACATTGTCAGGTTACCAAACTCGTCGCAACTATACTCAGTTCGAGAATACCAGTCGCAATTCTTTTCTGGCCATGGTTTCGGTACCTGAAGATCTTTATCTTTGCAGAAATTTTCTTCGGATATTTTATCACTGGCTATATCGCAAACAAGACATACTTCATCCATGAAGGTGGTGCCATTATGAAGTTGTTTGCAATAATCTTTCAAGGCATCATTATCTCCGGAAAAATAATAATCAAGCAATTCGCAGGTGTGGTTCTCGCCTGGTAAACTATCAAGAGTAACGGAATTGCGCCAGGTCTCATCAGACTGATCGAATCTTGGTTCATATGTCTCAAATCCATCTTCGGTTAACCCTCCGCCGCAGAAGCAGCATGCATCAATAGCTGAAGCGCCGTCACTGGGTAATAGGGGACCAAATACCTCACATCCAAGATAGTAACCGAACCCCTCATAAAACGTACATGCAGCTCCATACGCGTCCCTCCAATCAATATAATTTAAGCAGGTCTCATTGACGTATGTACTATTTCCAGGAGGTTCTGTTGTGCCGCCACCACAATGGCAACAAGCTTCTTCAGCTGTTATATTATATTGACCTGGAAGAAAGGCATGACTGTTTGGACATCCTCTCGGTTGACTATTAGCATAATCACTGCATCTCCTTCCAAGTATGTCACTCCACTCTTTATAGACATTATCTTTTATGTCGGAGACGTCGTAAGTTTGGTAAGTAAAATCGTAACATTCACTACTTGGTATTGATGAAGGAATGTTCATCGCACCACCACCACATTGACAACAAGCTTCGATTGCACTAACACCATGATTGTTTTGATTCAGTCCTTGATTAAGGCAAAGAAGGGAATTGTAATCACCGCACTGGTTTCCATTATCATCAACCCACCCAATATAATCATAGCAACTAGTCGGGTGTGTGGAAGGGGTTGTGCTTGGATTGTATTTGTGACTTGGCGTCGATGAGGGAATTTTCAACGTGCCTCCACCACAGTGACAACATGCTTCGATGGCGTCAACACCATAATTATTTTGATTTTGTCCTTGAGTCAGGCAAAGTAGCGTGTTATAATCATCGCATTCGTTCCCATTTTCATCTACCCAATCAATATAGTCATAGCAACCAGTAGGGTTTACGGAAGGTGTAGCGCTTGGATCATATTTATTACTTGGCATTACTGACGGAATCTGTGCTGTACCCCCACCACACTGACAACACGCTTCGATGGCATTGATACCATCAACATTCTGATCCTGTCCTTGATTTAGACAACGGACCATGTTATAATCATCACATCCCTCTCCATTCACATCTAGCCACCCGAAGTAATCATAACAATCAGTGGGGTTTATCGATGGCAGAGAGCTCGGAGCGTAGATACCACTTGGGTTAAAACTTATGCTTGGATTTGCTGTAGAATAATTCATGCCCCCACCACAATAACAGCAAGCGTCATTGGCAGAAATACCATTTTCATCAATATCATTCAACCTTCTTCTACAACTTCTAAAATCGTCTTGCATCTCATAGTAATCACAATCTCTCCCTTCTTCATCTTCCCAAAAGCTAAAATCTTTGCATGTATCTTGAAGCGATGGGGTAGAAACTTCATTTTTCTTACAGTAACAGCATGCATCATGAGCTGTCATATTGTTCTGATCAGGCCATCTATCCCCCAAAAGAGGACAACCAGGATCATCAAACGTTTCATAAAATGTACAACTGTAACCATTCCACACATCCTCGGGCACTATTATTTTCGTAGACCACATAGAACGACCATCCCTCCAACCACTGGCATCCTGACAATACGCTGAACAATAACAACACGATATCCTTGGATCGTTGACATTTGGTATCGAAAGGAAGTCGAGGTATGTGTTGGCACAGCCTGGAAGGTCATTATCTTCGAACCAGTCACAAGAAACGGTCTCATTTTTAACGATTGCTGTCCAGGTTTTATCATTCGTGCATTCTTTTTCGGTGGAATTATAGCATGTTTCACAGATCCCGCCGCCACAGTGACAACATGCCTCATAGGCTTCGAAGCCACTATCATCTTCGGATATACCCCAAATTGGACAATTTGGGGCATCAACACTCGTTACAAAATCGCAATCGAAGTTGAATCGGAAGTTTCTCCATTTTAGATTACTACTACAAAATTCACTTCCAAACCCGCCACAATCGTTTGAAGCATTGCCATTTCCAATAAGGATGCCTTCATCGTTTTCTACCCAATCACAGGACATGGGACATTCAACGCGCACAATTGCAGCATCATTCTCAAGTTTTCGTTTGCAAATCTCGTTTGGAATTACTCCTGTAAATTTTGTTGCAAGTAAATCGACGACATCTGTACAAAAGAAACGAAAAGCATAAATGGCATGTGTTAACAAATAATGGGCAAAGTTACGTACCCAGCTTTGGATTATCACCAAAAATCTCAGTAACATTCCCAGTAAAATTATTGAAACCTATCTTCAATTCCTTTAACTGGGAGAGTCGCAACTCCGCGATAGTGCCAGTAAAATAATTGTGACTTACACGTAGGATTTCAAGGCCAGTGGCATCATGAAATAGATCATTTGGTAATGTCCCTTCGAGGTGATTGTTTCGGATGTCAAACAATGACAAAAGAATAAGGTTTTCGACTTCCTTCGGAATCGTCCCATGAATATCATTGCTCCGTAGATCGAGCTTTTCCAATGTCTCACCTAATATGTAAATATCGGATGATATCATGGGTTTTTCCTCCTTCATTGGCATAATATTTGTAGCTAAGTTACCAAAGATAGTGAACTCTTTGATGAGTAGTATGATCGCTTCATGATATAAAAAATAATTTTACTCACGCATAATAATTTCAGTCACAAATAAATTGCGATCACACGATAAATAAGCCCAATTGCATTCCTGATTCCCTGACATCCAAATTTTATTTGTATCAAAACATATTGTAGTAGTGTTCCTTCCACACTCTATCCAGTCATTGTCACCATTCAAACCGAAGTAAAACGAAGCCAAAGAAAACCGCTGTCCGATCCTCAAATATTCATTCAAACCAGGAAAAGTATCTTCGTAAACCAGCCAAAATAAAGCTTTTTGTGAGGGCGAGTTCTGATCTTGAAAGGAAGATATTGGCCTCCCTATGAACGAGTAAAGCTGCTTAAAAACCAAATCGTTCTCAAACACTCTGTCACCTCCTCCAAATGAGCAACAGTGTTCCTTAAGAAAACTTTGAACTTCCGCATTATTTTTGTTCTCATCTAGCTGCTGCTGGGTTGGATAGGTACCATCATTGCAGTTAGTCGCGTGAGGGAAAAATTCTTGGACGTGATTGTAGTCACGGCAGACGTTTGCTACATCTTCAGCGTTAGTAGCAAATAAAATAAGGAGAAGAACGTGGGATATAACTTTCGCGTGGTACCACGCAAACATCGATGAAAAGGATGGTGGATGGAGGATTGTTAGAGTATTTTGGATGAAGAATTGAAAAATAAGAGGTTTCTGAATCTGAATAAATATCTTTGCTTTTTGTGTGGAGTCAAACTAAATATGTGAACGCAAAAAAGTATCTTCGTCAACGATTTTGTATGTGTTTGTGCACTGGGCGGCGTTTCGTTTCGAAGGTGTACATATATAAATTGATATTGGCAATACGGATAATTCCGATACCGGTACTTTTTTTTTAATTGTATACATTTTTGTACACGTATTTTCTTTTAATCTGTATGCTTTTATTTTTTGTTAACTTCTACTCTTGTACCAGGTATAAATTACTTTGTAGTTACAACTCATCCTCTTCATCAGTTACAAGTTCGGAGGAGGAGTAGTAGCAGTTGATATGATCGAAACATATAATACACGCGTCATTATTTTTAGTGGGTGTACATACTGCATGATACATGTGCATGATATAGGACAAGCTGCTCAGGAGTGTTTTAAAAGGACTCAACGAATTTTTGGTTAAATTGTTGCTTAAGTAGGCATTCAATTAGATTGCTCAGGAGACATAAACACGGGAATGTGAATTAAATTTGAGTGATTGTGATTTCCAATAATATCTCCGGTTCTCTCCTCCGAATCCATATTATCAACGTGTATTATTTTTTAATAACATGTAAACATGTACATGTATTGACATGTGTTTTCATTTACAGCTAGAGCTAGAGCTAGACATAAGTTACGGACCAGGGCGTCCACATCTCTAGAGATATTATCACAGCGGGTCAACTTTTTTGACCCCGTAATTAGCGAATACACGGATAGCAACGACTTGTTGCGTTTTAGAAAGCAATATGTGGCTTCGTAGAAGAAGGCGAATCTGAATGCATTCGCAACAGTATCATAAAGCCCTACCCGGTTTTGAAGTTATGGATGGAACTTGTAACCTCTAGAGAAATGGAAAATAGTAAAGTACTGATCACACTTTGAAGCGGTACTTGGTATTAAGTATCGGCATGAAAACTTTTTCTTTCTCGGGTGGCTCGTAAAACGGACAACTAGATCTAATAATATCATGAAGAGAACAAGTACGTTAGAGACATATTTGTGTGTTGTCGATTGGCGTGACTGTCGTCACATCTAGAATAAATATAATTGAGCCTGATGTCAATAAAACCAAAACTGCTAAATTTAATTGTAGGAACATGACAATTCGCTACATCATTAATACACCTTGGCCAATCTTTAGTGATAGCAATTGGCAGAATTAGTAATACTAGTCGTCCTATGATGGACATCGATTCATATCTCATAACAATTGCATCCACTTAGTTACGACACTCTATAAGTAAATGACATACACGAATAGTAAAAAGCATTTTTGTATGAGCATTTGATCTACAATCCTCAAAAGTGTCACATGTGTATTCTAATAAGGTTCTCAAAATGCTAGGTTATGAAAATGCACACATCGTGTTAGGATCCCTCGTAAGGTAACGTTGTAATAGTAACACAATACTGTTAGGTAGAAAGTAATAGACAGATCTTATATTGCCATGAGTTGACAGTTACATGATTATTACTAATGAAAATAGTGGTACAAAGTTTCAGTTCCAAGAACTAGACAAACTTATTATTTTCGAGAACATCTAACATGTCAAGTTTTCACGGTCATCATTTTTCACTCCAAATGTAAGAGGGCAAGTTTCTTAGCTCTCGCATTTGTCCCGAGATTTCAATGCATCCCGTAAATCTTTAATCACAAATTCATAGTCCTCGGTAAATTGTTTGATCATGCGATCAGTAATTCGATTAATTACGCGTTCGTTGTCTTCAGTGATTCGTTCCGTAATGCGTGCTTCGCTCTCTTCGTTTAATCGTGTCATCTCGCTTGAATTTGTTTTAAGTCCAACATCATTATCCAGCAACGAAGCTAATTCATCTTCAGGTTCTACGCTGCACTGTGATGACATTGACTCACTTTGCCATGACTTTCGTAAACACGTAAATTTTACACACCCGATAATAAATGCAGTCACTGCCAAAGCTACTGAAAACATAAACGGTGAAAAAAAATGCTTTCCATGATACTCTAGTTCGATCATTTAGAGCCTTAAATTCACATGCTTCGCCGAGGTTCGCTACATAATCGTCATGTCTATCACGGTACAAATTCTTGCTAGCCATTGTGCTCATGACATTGACAAATTCGTCGCCTAAGTCGCCTAGTGTCTGTGATATGGCAACGATCACCTCCTGAGTGAAAAGATTTTCGTAATACAGAGGATACAAACCGTCACAAGATCCAATTTGTGTTGACATGTAAGATAACGAGTATCGGGAAATTACCACGCCATAACACTCCTCATTACCTTTTTAGTAGAGCGAGTAATCTAGTTGTATCATCTACACTAGATTTGTTGAAATCGTCTACATTTGTTGGATAGTAACGTTCTATGACGCCATATAAACTATCATAAAGACAAACTTTCTTATTTTCGGCAGCAAAGACCTCTTGAATAGTATTGAACCTAATTTTAATGACGAACAGGAGCAAGATTAAATTTATACTTTCATAACCTGTCTTAATATGTACTTACTCTGGACCCATCGGGGAGTTCACAAACTCTGCTGCTGTACTTCCTCCGTACAAAACCAAAGTAAAAAAAGAGAAAAACTGACATTGCCACGACAATCTTCTTTTCAACATAAATATTAGATGTCGAATCATTATCTTCTACTTCAGTCTCAATATACCCATTGGTAAGGCTTGTGAAGAAATAGAAAAACACGCTGATACATTCCTTAGTAAAATACTGTAGTCTATTTATGTGACTTGATTGCGGAAGCTCTCCTTGCTGCAAATCATTGGATGAGTCTGACGGACGGCTTCGCAATAAGCCAAGGGCGAACCATCTGTGCATAGTTGTCAAACATAGGAGAGTCAAGACAACTAGGATCCAAGCCTAAAAAATTTTTGCATGTTCTTATCAGAATATAAAAATAAAATTACTTGTTACAGACATAAAACAGTACAAAACTATTTACCTTGTAGTCAAATGGTGCAAATGGAAGCAAAAAATATTATCCTAACTCCATTTGATAATCGCGGACAACTAAAATGTATTCCTCTGCGTAAAGACCATTTATCGACTTTGTACCAACAGGTAAAGTTATTCGATTGCCAATCCGTTTCGTCGAGACAAGTCTTGTTCGTAGCATTTACAATAACATTATCGTTTTTGAATGTGTAACCACCCCCACATATGCAGCACTGAGTATTGGCCTTATGTCCAAACGAAATAAGACCACTTCCATCTACAGCACAGCGTTCCTCACTATCGTACGGACTGCAAAATGGAAAGGTTCGTCTGTTGAGAATGGTAATGGTATACTCGAGACTCGAGGACATTACATTACATTACACAGCTTGCCGGGTATGTATGGAGTGGATGCCATGTGTTGCACACACATACACACACACACACACACATTGGTCATTTCATGTCGTTGTTCGTCTTTGGTTCCATCCCATCCAACAAAAATAGAGAAACATATCCACACCACACCACACCACACCACACCACACCACCAAGTAAAAGTTCATAAAATAAAAGCATACAGTGTGTTTAAAAAAAAATTACACACGAGTATACGAGCTGTACGGTATTTGAAGCATCCAATATATATATATATATATATATGTATATATATATATCGCATCACCTACTTTACCGGCATCATGATGAATGCTAACACTTCGAACACATGGCGACGTCGAACAGGGTTAGAACCACCTTATTCGACTTTACAAAAGTGTACCTGGATATTATTTCCTCTTTACTTAATTGATTTTGCATGCTTTAACGTACCATCATTGATTCATTCAAACTCGGGAATTTCATTGACTATACCGTTGGCTGTGTTTTATTATGTCAGTGCATTTTGGAGTGTTTATTATGGATATAAAACGTGTGTGACGGATTCCATTGATCCGTTGCTGGAGGCATTTTTGAACAATGCTCATGATAATAATAATGCTAGTAATAACGATGGTGGTGGTTGTAAACGGTGTAAAGATGAGGATGACGTGGAGGATTTGCGGCATTGTTGGGTTTGTAATTTGAATGTGAAACCAACTTCGTTGCATTGTAAATTTTGTCAAAAATGTGTGGCTAATTTTGATCATCATTGTCAGTGGTTGAATACATGTATTGGAGAGAGAAATTATCATTTATTTTTTCGGACTGTGGTATCGACTTTTGTAATGTTGTGTGTTCATACCATCGTCAATGGGTATTTGGTCATTGCGTACTTTGCGGATGTAGATGGTATGAAGAGTAGCATGGATGATAGCTATCTGGGTGGAATTGCGATGATTATTTTTATATGTTTGTTCTTTGGACTATCGGTTGGAGCGAATGCAGCAGTGACGCAATTGTTAGTGTTTCATCTTTCGCTCAAGAAGCAAAACATTACAACTTATCAATATATAGTAAACTACAACAAGATATCTCTTGAGAAGAAGAGGAATAAGCGCCAAATGCGGCTGAAGCGAGAGGAAGCAATTAAAAATGCAACTAGGGGAGGGAAGTCTGTGACTGCGTTTAGGCTTAAAATTGGAGCGTATTGTACCTTATGTGATCCTTTGACGAGCATGAGTAAGTCCACGAAGAGCGTAGATCCGCATGTCGGTGAAATTGATGCGTGTGAGAACGGCAATACATTGAGTAAAATTTCTCTTGACAAGATTGCAGCACAAAATGGTAGTGCGTATAGTAATTCGACTGTACAAGAAGCCGGTCTAGGAGAAGAAATGAAAATATCTGCTGAGAATGTAAATGGCGTTGAAGAGTATTCAAATGGGCAAGAGAAAGAATCAAATGGTATTATGTTCATACGAACGCAGAAAGACAGCATATAATTTTGCATGTAGTTTAATTCAATAGTGACAGTGCTGTTCGCAGAAGTGTAAGATTTCTTGGTCGAGAGTAACCAATTATCACACTCCATTCCGCTTTTACTTTCTACATTGATGTAATAACTTCGTGAACAGCTGACTGTGATTAAAAAGACTCATTGTAGATGTATTATTGATGTGCTTCAATATTAAGAGGATATGGGAGAATTCCCTCTAACCGATAGGCCCTGAAAGCTCAGTAGCCGTGATTAGGTCTGATACTTGGACGCCAAAACAAGAATATGTTGTGAAAAAATTCACCTGCTTTTGACCCCTAGAAAACATGTCCACTCTAATCGATTCTATTATTAAGCGCGAACGTGATTGTCGAAACTACATGTAGTCATACTTCGTTTCTGATCGGTGTTACTCAGGACTTACTTTCTTTGTCGTTGTGCACTATATACGTAAAATTTCCATCAAGGATCTGGCCTTCTCAGCTAATGACATATTTCATGAGATCTCGTAGCAACCTTGCTCGATATTTAGGTTACATACATGAAAACAAAAAAAAATGCAGAATTGACAAGACCCTATCGTTTTTCGAAAAAATCACATAAACGCACACCCACACTAGCCTTTGGGCTTCAAACAATACTACTAAACTTTTCCCTTATGACAATATTATAAAAAACCTTGATTTACGTAATGGAGAGATAAGTGATCTAATTAGAACTTGTACCCATAGGTACTCATCCCAAACATTTCATTCGACAACCAATCTAAACCGAAGCATTCCCAGCCACGGAAACAAGATTAATACTGCAATAACAAAAAAAATTATATAAGCACCAAGAACAATGCAAAACAAACTCATCCCACAACCACACCATCATCCATCATCCGATCACTCACCAGTACCGATTCCCTTTTTTATCCGGAATATTATGCCCCAAATGCGTCCCATCCACACTCACCGTCTCCCCACTCCCTTTCAATACTCGCACATTTTCCCATACAACCTCCTCATCTCGAAAACTCGGCCAACCATGATACTCACTCTCCGCAATCAACTGCTCGACATCCCGTCCCACCGGTGCTACAAACAACGGTTTGCCCGTTACCGAATCATAAAATGTCATTGGACCTGTCGAAGCACGTAAATCTTTTTCAAAACTAGTCTTGGCAAAACTACCAGCAAATTCCGCGAAGCGACGGTTAAACGAACATATCTTATTGGCTAAATCCTGATCCACTCCATACAACAAATTGGGTTGAACCGGACTTTCCGTCGATCCATGACCTTTTTGGTTCATAATGGTTTCGTCTCCATACACGATTTTACCACCTACTTTCATTTCACTAGTGTTAATGGCATTGGCATTGGCAT
>Ga0115008_10003125_pt1 | contig 13704 bp, 8 predicted proteins | sample FraStrMetagenome_FD_87164 | JGI IMG/M metagenome (GOLD analysis project Ga0115008, IMG submission 87164) | Marine eukaryotic phytoplankton communities from Arctic Ocean - Fram Strait ARC3M Metagenome | ecosystem: Environmental > Aquatic > Marine > Oceanic | place: Fram Strait | collected 2012-06-18
GAGAATTGAAGGCCGCTAACGCGGGTCTGCTCTTGCTCTATCCTTCTTGTGTCAAACATCGCTCCCTTGATAGGATAGCCAGTACTCAAACATATATATCATTGAAAACGATACGTTCTCGCCGGGCTCACATCATCCATTCGAAGCGAAAACCGGCAAGTCAACATCGAAGTTCGAGAGATCCAGGTGTCAACAGATCGGAAAGACCCGCAAGACCAGGACTCGGAGAAACGTAAAGGTAGGTGCTTACATCGAGAGATGTGTCTTACGAGTGGTGTATATATGTATTTTATTGGAACACTCCATTTACCAACCTGTTACCTTTGTGTTTCCGTCTCTGATTCTTGCCAAAATTTCAACGCATGATGTGCCCATCGATACATCAAGCAGATTTATCAAGCCGAAAGTCGAGCGACCTTCTGACCGGGCGGCGATTTATTCACGAAGTATCCATCTCGCAATTACATTTGATTGGAACAAACACAAAGGAGACCGCCCTTTTGTTACTGTGTGGAGCGCATATCGATCGAGAGTGGTTCATTCTTGAAGTAGCGCAAGAAGCAAGCAAAGGCCGTGAGGCGAAGGGCAGGCTTTCAGTTGAGGTGCACGAAGCGAAGGACAACAAACTACAATTGTACAACGGATCAACGAGAGCGGCACGCTCGCTTCTAATAATTTGGCGGCTTCACGCGAAAATCTCCTCTTTTCCAACGCATCTGATCATCGCTGCTTCGTCCTGATCCCCTGCCTTGTTGCCATAATGACCAGCCGAGGAGGTGAGACTATACATAATCGTATTGAGCTGTGTTGGAACGAAATCTTCTCCATCGACCTTGCTCTTTCAAAGGACATCCATGTTTTAACAACTTCCATTTGCTTGTTTTTTCTTCGCCCTGTCGTATTTGTTTTGTAATCAGTCCAAACGTGGTCGCCTGGCGGCATCATCGAAGGTGACGGTGCAGTCCTTCCTCATCAGAGATCGCCTCAGAGTGGCGCAGCTGCTGCCCCAGTCAATGGAACGCCTCCGCAAAGGTCTCCGCACTCTCGGCCTCGTCTCTCCTCGCCGAACCTGTCGCTTTCTTCGCCGGGCCACACGTTTTCTCGTCGTCTCCTATCGCCTGTGTTACACGGTTCACCTCATCCTGGATCGATCTCTGGTGACGCTGGCGTCTACCTATCTCCTTCCTTCGGTATTGGCCCGCCTCTCACTACGATTTCAACGACATCTTCCGCGATCTCTGGCCAGACATCTCCTTTACTTCCCGTCTCGACTCCGCGTCTGCTTCTCAGTCCGCCGATGGCGATGCAAATGAGGCCCAACAGTGCAAGGTCTCGGTCCAGATCTCGTGATACCGAAAGCTTGGACAGCCAACCTGACTCTCCCCTATTCCATTCGATCAAGGGTGCTTCATCTACCTTTGTACCCTCCTCTCCCACTTTTTCGGGTACGAATATGAGGCGATCTCGCCATCCTAGGCGTAAATCGTCGGGCGCCCAGACTGCCGCTTCCAAGGCGGCCCGGGAAGAAAATGATTCGATGGTCTACCTCGAAGGGCCTTGTGTGTACACCTGTGGTCAGTGCCGAACGCACTTGACCTCTCACGACGACATCATCTCCAAGAGCTTCCATGGCCGTCACGGTCGCGCCTATCTCTTTGATCAATGCGTTAATATTACAGTTGGTCCGGCGGAGGATCGTTTGCTGATCACTGGATTGCACAGTGTGTGCGATATTTTTTGCAAGCGTTGCAAGGCCATGGTGGGTTGGACATATGCCAGGGCATACGAAACGAGCCAGAAGTACAAGGAGGGCAAATTTATCATCGAAAAGATCAATCTTTACATGGAAGAGTCCCACTACGACGTGAGCCACCCAGCTGGCGAGCGTGGGGATCGCTGGAGACAGCGATCGATGAGCTGGGGAAGCGATCGCTCAATGCCCTCGTCTCCAGGTGTTAGTAGCGACCGAAGCCTTATATACGAATATAAGCCAGGCGCAACCACTGGAGCAGCGTATGAATACTCCCCGCACACTCCTCGGTCCAAGTCCGAATTTATCCTGGAAAGAACTTTGAGCGTGCCACCTTCGCAAGCTCCGGCCGGGTCTCTCACCGGCAGCAATAGTCATCGTCGTCCACCGAGTCCGCCGAATCTTTGAGCATGCCGAGATTTGGCAATACATGGATGCATGCGATTGGCATGAGGTTTTGATTTACCTGTCTTAGAACCGTAACCACATTAGTACCTTAACTTTAATTAGAGTTAGATTGTTATATTCATCTTATTGATAGGAATACATATCTTTGGATGTCGCGCCAAGTAAGTTGCGGTCGGTCTACCTTTTGGTACTTCTGTCACTCTCTACCGCAGAGCTCACGGTGTCAAGCGTTTTGCTGGTTACAAGTCCAACCCCCCTTCCTTTGCTTCCAACTGCACAATAGTAGAGATAAAAAGTCTTGTTGGAAGCATTGTACACAAGGCTTGTTTTGTGCGCGTGCTGTTGATCCAATCCTTGCGGGTGCCCGCCTGCTTGATACAAGGGCTCTTTATCTTTCGTCCAATGCAGCAAATCTTGCGAGTGTGCCACCATGATTGACGCCTTGCCTTCTTTGCCAAGGCCAAAATAAAACATTATCCAATGATCGCCGTCGCGATAGACTTTCGGGTCGGAGCAAAATTGAGAATCAAATTCATCTGGAAATACTTTCACAATCGGATTGTCGATATTTCGCTTCCAATCAACCAAGTTACTGGAGAAGGCCACTCCAATTTGCTCGATCCACTCCGGCATTCTTTTTGCGTTGTAAAAATTATAAAATGAATTTCCATCATGTAGCAAAAACGGCTGATAGATGGAACCATTCTCCCACGCCTTAACGTCGCCGTCATGCACCGAGAGGATTGGACTTTCAGTGGCTCTGGACCAGGTAATGCCATCCTCACTGCAACACAATCCTTCGTATCCGGGATCTATTTCGTACGAACCCTGCGTACTGTACGCCCCGTATAGACACCAAAACTTTCCTCTCAGTCGCTTCAACACCCTTGGCGCATTTACATTGTAGCTCTCGAACAAGTAGCCTCCCAACACTCTTCCACCGAAATCAAATTCGCCTTCTTTCCCATAACCAAAGGCTAGGCAAAACTTTGTCCAATTGACAAGGTCAGAGCTCTCCGCAACGAAGCTTTGATAACCGTTTCCATCAAAACCAATAAAAGTCATGTACCACTTGCTTTCCTTGCCGGGGATCTGATACACTGTAGGCACATCCGTCATCGTAACGCCCTCATAGCCAGAAATGTTCGGTTTTGGTGGTATAACGAGGTGAGGGCAATAGTGCCAGTCGCGGTATGGCCGAGACCACTTAACAATGGTTTCGTCGTCAATGATTCTGGTTGGATCGGGTCGAATAGAAGGCAGAACTACTTTTTGAGGACCTCGAAATTCTCGTTCATCAAGAAGCAACGAGGTCTCGCTCGGCACAGAGATTCTGAGCGAATTATCCACCTGCTGGAATTCGAGTTCAATGAGCCCGTGCGGAGTAGGAACAGCTACAGAGGCCCAATCGAATCCCAAAGGCAATTCAGAATTACAGGTCCAAGTTTCCCAGCCATCGGAGAGTGGCTGGATGCCAAAGAGCGTTCCAGATATGAAGTTACAAGGCCCAGAAGACCAGGCATGGCAGAGGCTGTTGCCAAACGGGCGCCCGTAGAATGAGGCTTGCGTCTTGTTGCCATCGTAAGCTTCATAGAATGTTGAGGCACCATTGTCCTGCATTGCGCTCCAATACTGACGCATTTTATCCATGGCCACATGCAACTTATTTGCTCTAATCAGGGCAAGACATTCGAACATCTTCATATACGGTGTTGCGACTGCTATCATATCGGAACTGGCCTGGAGGTCATCTACACCGTCCTGAAGGAGAGCTTCTGCGATTCTGTCTGCATCACTCGATTCGACAAGACCTGAGACAACAGAGAGAATACAAGCATGCCTTGAAAATCCGTCTTCTCTCTCGGAGGAGGCCCTCCAAAGACTCGCGCTGTCGTCCCAATACAATTCTACAAGACGTTCTCGTACTTTGTCTCTCAACAATTTCCATTTGGCTTCTTTCTCGGAGCAGCCCACCCGGTTGGCAATCGAAATGGCACTATCAAGTGCCCACCACCAAAGTACTTGCAACGCGACCATTTTGTTCACCTCCACCCAGTCAATAAATACCATGTCCTTTCTCTTTTCTGTGTCCACAACCAACATCCCTTGATGATCACACCGACTGATGAGGTTCTCCACAGCAAGCTTTATTCGACGCCATTCGCGATGCAAAAACGGCATGTCGCCGAAATATGTCTGGTACAAAGAGTGGCATGTAATCCACCACAATGAGTAATCAAGAAACCCATTTATATCGCTCTCTGCTATACCGGCACGGCCGAGCACCGTAAGAGATCTAGTCACAATATCGGCATCGGCAAAGGTGTAAGCATTGGAAAGAAGGCTGATGGCTAAATCGCCTGCCCAAGGCAGCCGATCCCTCTTCATGCCGTCAAGGATGAAGTCATGGTGCATGCACATTCGAAGAGTATAAGCAGAATGCATCCAAATTTTGTTGAGAATTTCATCAGACGAGGAAAAGGCACCCTTGTACTGAACAGGCCGGAAGGATGCCTCACAAGATACGGAAACCGCTATACCCGGTGGTGTGTCAATCCTGACATATCGAAAAGCCAGCAAATGTACCGACACCCACGTGCTCGAATTGTCATCTGTTGTTTGGCAGTCCTCTGAACCGACTTGAAACAGTTTGAGTTCAGTTGATTGCTCTTGATTCTCCATGTCATCATCTATCGCCTCTTCAACTGATTCGCCTACAAATAGTCTCGGCGGCGCTAAATCACTTCCCATCGTTGCTTTCCCATCCCGAAAATGGCATTTGATTACAACGCGACCGTACAGTTCCACGTCAAAATCGTGGATGATGCTTCCATTGGATGCTTTCAGAAAAGTTGGTTTGGAAATCGTTATTGATGGATCTTCCGCGGCATGAGGGGGGGTTTCCAATACTGACGATGCAATCACAAGGCATTTGGACCATCTCTCGTCATCATCGGCATCATCTCTGCTCCATTCCCACCCAACTGCACCTTCCAAATCAGTCGTCGAGCTGCATACATTGTCGCAAACAAAGAGAGCTGGTGGCTCAGGAAGCTCATCATCTTTTGGGTTTCGGGTATCGACCTCAACATGAAGGAAGGCAGTGTGATGGGAATCATTCTTCGGAATTTCGACCGAATGGACGTCACCGACTGTTTTGCATGTAGCTTGATAGAGTACCAAATCCTCCTTATCCTCTTTGCCATCCACCAAAAGATACACCTTGACCTTACCCCTGCCATTTGATTTGAACTTCAAGTACCGCTGACCTGTCTCGGAAAATAGAAGTTCTGACATGGGAATCAGAAAGATACCACGTCTTCTCGGCGTATAAAAGATCCCCGGATACCAAACTTTGAGCTTAGCCGCTTTTACCTTCCCACGCAACACAGAAAGCCGATATGATTCTAATTCGCCGTCGCCGTATACCCAAATGCCATTGGATGAGGCAGCATGTTTGCAAGGAGGAGGAAATCGGTCGGTGGAAGAATAGGCAGGGTCGATGGCGTACCGTTCCGATTGCTCGTGGGCTCTGGAAGGCGGTTTCGTCGAGCCGCGATTATCCTCTGGCCGGTCGTTTGAGGAGCTCATGAGTAATCTGCTAGCCACGTAACAATAAGGAGTCAGTCTGCTAGCCACATACCAATAAGGAGAACAGACGAGGAACTTTTTCTTTCGCTTTGCGACCCGACAACGCCTCTTTGCGTTTTACGGCCGCTCTTCACCTCGACGCTTCTCCAGCGATGCAGTAAGCTGATGCAGTAGCGGCGGCTCGTCGGCTCGTCATGTTGGTAATGTCTGCATCTGCAGCTGCCGTGATCTGCATGATGGCGGAATCTTTTTTCCTTCCCTCCCTTCCTTTTCCTTTATTCAAAAACTCGGAGCAAAACAACTGCCGTGTCTACCCATGGGCAAATTAGACTGGAGAAGCTACTCTAATCGCAGCTTATTCCTGCGTATTCTAATATTAAGGATTACTGCCTCTCTAGTAGCTAGCTAGCTAGCTCGACTCCTACACGTAGATCTACAATGTAGGCACACGAATTATGCCGCAGACATTCTGGTTCGCCTGTGTAAAAATGTTTCATGACGGTCCTTTTGTACCGATACGATACATATGCAATAGAACCACAATTAAAACCAATTCTCAACATCATATCTTCTCCTTGCTTCGGGGTCACTCAATATTTCGTAAGCCTCGGAGATGTCTTTGAATTTCTCTTCAGAGTCCGGGCAGTTATTTGCCTTGTCAGGGTGGTAGCGAAGGGCAAGCTTCCTGTATGCCTTCTTAATCTCCTCGATGCTTGCGCTGGGGACGATGCCCAGTACTTCGTAGTGGCTCGGCGGATTAGGAAAACCAAAGGGGTCAACATCGCCACCAGCAGATCTACCAGCATTGTCGTGGCCTACATTGTTATCAGAGGCCGCGGCATCTCCAGCTTTTGACTTCCTCGTGCTCTTTTTGGGCCCATAATCGGCGCCACCGAGCGAACCACTCGCAGCAGCAGAGCCAACGCTTCGTGGCTGCGATTTGCCCTTCAATTCCTCTCGAAATGCTTTCCATTTGGCGGCTCCGGTTCGACTAGCCTTGGATTCAGAACTGCCGGAATTCCTAACCACCTCGGGCGTAACCGTCTTTGTTTGAGTGAACGAAGAACTAGTTTGTCGCTGAGAGGTCGCCTTGAGAGATTTCTTTTCTTCCTGTAGCTTCTTTATGATTCCCTCTTGTCGCGATACCATTTCTTCAAGGGAGTCTCTTGCCGACTGGAGCTCAGAAATTTCCTTCACCTGATTATTGATCTGCGTGCGAAGCCCATCGTCCTCGTCGCCGTTCAAACCACATGCCTCTAGCAAACGAGCCTCGGCCGAATCATTCGCTTCTTCGAGAGATGCCATCATGAGCTGGTACTCCACAACTTTGTCTTCCAAGGTCCCAATTTGCTTCCTGGATGCCTCGTTTGTTGTGGACATATCTTCGATATTGACCCGTAGCGATTTGCTCTCAATCGCAGCATCGTCTCTCTCCTTCACGAGATCATCAAGCCGTGCTGCCAACTCATTCTTTTTTTTCGTCACTGAAGCAATCTTTGCCTCCATAATCTCTTTTGATTTAGCAATCTCGGTAGAAAATGTTGCTTTGATCTCCACAAGCTTATCCGATACGCTCTTCTTAATGGCCTTATTCTTGAGCAATACCTCTTGCTTTTCCTCAGTCAATTGCTCAATTTGAACTCTGAACGAATCGAGCTTGGCCATCGCCACCTCCACTGTATTCGCGAGCTTGGCGGTGTGCTCTTTCTCTCTCTGCAGATTTTCTATGAGTCGCTTCTCGTTGATAAGCATGTCGTCATATTTCTCAAGTGCATGATCTCGCGAGATTCCAGCTGCTTCAAGCTCTGCCTTTAGCTCATCAGCACGATCGTTGGCCTCGGCATCACTAGATCCTCCATCGATATTATCTGGAGAGGAAGGATATTTGTTCTTACTCTTCTTCTCAGCCTCGAGCTCTGCCGCCATTTTTGTCGATCGCAGCCTCTCCCTATCAAGAAGTGTTGTCAGCGTACTCTCAGAAGCCTCCCTGTTGGTAGCCTCCTCGAGCAGCTGACTGACCCGTTCGTCCGCCCGAAGCTTGGCCTCTTCTATTTTCTCGTATTGTCGAAGCTGTTGGCGCAGCGATCCTACCTCTGACACCGCCTCTTTCTTCGCCTCTGACCGAGATTTGATCTTGTCCAGCAGCTGCTTGCGCTCTTCGTCGAAATTTCGCATCAATTCTTCCGTGTGCCTTTCGACGGACTCAAGTTTCACCCCAAAGGAAGTCTTTTCTGCCTTGAGCTGTTCCACTCGATGTTGATACTCCGTCAGCATGGCATCGTCGATTTTTGTCGATTCCACCTCCTGCACAGCCGCATCTTTGATATCTGAGCACCTCTTCATCTCAATCAACATTCTTTGCTTTTCCGATTTCCACCGGCTGGCCTTATCCTGTGCCTCTCTCTCCTTCGCTCCCAACTCGGCCACGAGAGCCTCATTCTCGGCAGTTAAACTAGCAACCTTGGCCCGGGCGGCGGTAGGGGATGAGTCGGCTCCCCATGAGTTGCCTCGGATGAGACGTTTGCCCGGTGAAGTACGGGGACTCACATCAGATACCGGAAACGATGATAATGGCGGTGGCGGCACGGGTAGCGCCATTCTCGATTCTATTCCCACTCTCCCAGCGTCGTCGCCCTTCAACATGATACCTAGCAATCCTGTCGATCTGTCTTGCTCACTGATGCCATCGCCGTCCTCGTCGTCATCCTCATCCTCCAACATCAAAAGGCTGTGTATCCTCAAGCACATCACCAGGAGTAGACCAACCCCGATTGCAACCGATAGCCAGTTCCAATAAATAAGTTTCCAATGGATGTAGTTCCAGTGCATAACGGCAAATACGAGCAGATGCACCACATCACCGAACGAAACCAGCGCCTGCTCTTCCCGTTGGTCCGGCCGGCCGTAAAGCAGGACGACCAAACTGAGAAAGATGTGCAGCAAGTGCACCCACTCGCTGGTGCTCGGCAGTTCCAACTGCGCGATCAGTTTGGGGTCGAAGGAATTGGACAAGGAATCGACGGACCGCTCGAACCGCGTCACCGTGAGGGTCGTGATGGCCGATGTGGAAGACAGTGCCGTGGGGATCATCGAGAGGAAGTCGCCGGTGGTACCGGTACCTGTGGCGGTGGCAGCACCAGTGCTCCCGTAGTAGAGCTTGGACGCGGCGACGGCCGTCAAGGATACAATGGCGGCACATTCTGCATGTATCAGGTAGACCAAAGGCCTCGTCGCGCACGGAGTTCGGGCTCCCGCGGCTGATGCATGTAGACCTACTGTGCCATGCATGGTGGTCAAGCTGGTGGACCAGGAAAATTACGAGCCCGGATATCTGCAAGCATGGTATGGTGGCCGAGCCTGAAAAATGACGAGCCGGATACCTGCAAGCTTGCAAATAAAGAAACCCGGATCTGCAAAAGAACGCCACGGGGCCCGGGCGGGGAGGGACAGATCAGTCAGATAGACTCTAGATACGATGCGGTAGATCTAGATCACAGATGCAATAAAATAATACACACTTTGGCGTAGAGTAACTCTAAGATCTCAGCCAGGACCTAAAATGACAATTCTACACGGTATGACTTTTTAAAAGTCTTGGGAATTCCCAACCATCTGGTTTATTTGCAACTGAGGGGGATTACCATCAGCAGGTCCTAATCCTTCCTCGCCATCTTCTCTCTTCGCTGTTTCCGGCTGTTATCGACGCTTTGCTCCTTTCTTTTCTTCTTCGCCTTGTCGTACCCAGCCGTTGTGTCGATGTTCTTTCGATTCGGAACATTCTTCTCCTTGCGAAGTCGCTCCTTGGTGCCCCCATGACGACGTCCGTCCTTCTTCAGCGTCGAGATCCAATCTGGCACCTTGCAGCCGCTGAGCTTCATCACGTTGGCAATGGGACGGATTGAATCGAAGTCAGCTTCCGTGAAAAGTGTTATAGCGGTTCCCTTGCGCCCAGCACGTCCAGTTCGGCCGATGCGATGGACATATGTAACGCCACTGGTCGGTAAGTCATAGTTGATCACCATATTCACCGCCTTGAAGTCAACTCCTCGTGCAACTAAGTCGGTGCAAATCAAGATCCAGGTCTCGCCCTTGCGAAATTTGGCGACCGCCGCATCTCGGGCGGCCTGAGATCGGCCGGCGTGGATGACATCGACATTGACGCCATCGTACAGTAGCTCGCCGAAGAGCGCCTGGGCCCTCTCCTTGGATTGGAGGAAGATGATAGCTGGCGGGCGGAAACCCTTTTGGACGATCTGTCGAATGGCAAGGAGCTTCCCCTCTTCCTTTCCGACAAACTCCAACGACTGATCAATATCAGAGTTAGCCGCAGGCGAAGTTGATGCCCCCGCCGAAGTTGAATGGGCATGCGCACCCGCTGGCCTACCGACTGCGATATCAACTGGGTTGCGAAGTACTGATTCCGATAAGTGACGGACTGCAGGTCCGAGAGTCGCCGAAAAGAAACCGCGAATTGCTGTGGTGGGACAGGAGGCCAAGATGGCATCAATCTGATCAACAAAACTCTTGGCACGTGACGAACCCGACTGCTTTGATTGCTGTTGGTCGTCGTCGTCGCTATCGCTATCGCCACCTTTGGCGTAGGCGGGAAGAATTCCATCTGTGCAGTCCAGAAGGCGGTCTGCTTCGTCCAGAACCACCAAACGGACACTTGCCAACTTCAAGCCACGCTCAATACACTCTACAAGACGAAGGGGAGTGGTAACCAATACGTCGAGGCCGCGTTTCCCACCTGCCGTGTTGCTGGATATCAGGGCGGCATTATTCTTGGACAGCAGGGCAGTTCGAAGTCCTCCCGGTTTTCCAACACCCAAACGTTCCACTTCGCGGTGCAACTGCGAGGCCAGTTCTCGCGAGGGAGCTAAGAGTAGTGATCGGATCTGGCCAGTCTGGTCGGTTGCTACGTGGCCACGTGAAGAGTGTTCCAAACGATCACTTTTGCCACCTTTGCTCAGTCTCTTCTTCTTCTTTGACTTCTTCTTTGAATTGCTACTTTCGTCATCGAGAGTATTGGATTCTGTAACTCCGTAAAAGCTTTCGCCAGAGAGAGAAGACAGGATGAGAGACGGTATGACGAAGGCGCCACTTTTCCCGCTGCCCGTTGGCGCACATCCCATCACATCCCTTCTCGACAGTAGCGCTGGGATAGATTGCATCTGGATGGGGGTTGGCTCCGTCCACCGTCCTGCTTCGATATTGCGAAGAATGGCGTTCAGGATTTGGCCGTATTCTCTTTGAATGGACGAGTCAGACGATAGCCAAGAAACACACGACAGCGGCGTCTCGCTCTTTAGCTCATCAAACGACGACAAGGGGTCGGGAACAGATCTATCATGGCGATTGTTGTCGGATAGACGGATGCCCATCCGGCGACGGAACGCCGACACCTCCTCTCGGTGGATATGGGCCAACTTCGCCGCCGATGTGTCACGTTTGTTGGTTCTGTCGCGCGATTTGAGACCAGATTTGTTACGTTTGCGTCTTGCGCCGCCATCTTCGTCGGAAGAAAAGCCATCGGAATCTGAGTGGACGTACTCATCGTCGGACCCGCCGATGCCATCATCATCGTGCCTTGTGGCCGAAGGCGGCGGAGGAGCCGCGGCGGCAGCAGCTGGCAATGGCGCCTCTTTCTTCTTCCGCTTAGATTTGTTGATTCTCGCCGAAGCGGAGAGCATATTGAATAGCTCGTCCATGGTTTCTCTAGTGCGATCCAGTTGACTTCGGCGGACTCTTCGAGCAGCAACGATGGGGCGGGGGTGGCGCTGTTTGCTTTGATGGTGTCGTCTGATGGATGGCGGGTGGAATAGGTTATGAGCAATAGGTTATGAGCTCTAAATGTCGCGGCTACTAACCGGCAATGCAAATCGTACGGTAGAATCCTACTACGTGTAGGAATGCCTAGAACACTTGCAAACGCCCATCCTTACAATCTTATACCATGCACATGTACATGTACTACATTATATCTTCTGGTATTAGAGTAGCTACCGGTACGTCGTATCTGAGCCACTGCCAAAACGAAAAAGCAAAGAAGAAGAGTCGAGTCAAAGATACAATCGTCATCACTACTTGCCCTCCTCGGCAGCAGCCTTCTTCTCCTTGTCCAGCCGGCGCTGTTCGATCTCCCGCTCCAACCGATCGACCTCCTCCTTCTCCAGCCGGGATGCCTCGCCCTCCACCTCGGCGGTGCGCATCAGCCCGAGCCACTTCCTCTTCCCGGCGACGGAGCTGCTCAGGGCGATCTTGAGGGGAAAGTCGATCTCCCGCAGCACCATCCGAACGTGGGTGTAGCGGTGGTGCATGATGCCGGTCCGTCCCCGGCCCATGATCTTCATCCGCTTCAGGTGGGTGCCGTGCGTGGCGAAGCACTCGGCCACCTCCAGCTGGGTGGGATGGAGCCCGCCCTTCTCGGCGGCCTCCTGGACGGTCTTCTCGATGAGCTCCTTGACGAGGGGAGCGAACCTCTTGCGGCAGAAGTCGAGCTGCGTCAGGGCGTCGGGGACGGTCTGGCCGGCGGCGAACTGGCACACCAGATTCATCCGCCAGGGCGAGTGGCGAATGTCCCTCTCGGTCCCGACGTACGTCCGGAGTCGCTCGACGCGCCTCCGTACGACCGAGGGGGCCGGCTTCTGCGGCAGCTTCCGGAGGAACGCCGGGGGGATCTGGTCGGCCGATATTCTTGGTGCGCCCACCGCCCGGTTGTTTGCACCTTCCTCCTGATCAGTGGCAGTTGCCGCTGCTGCTCTTCGGGCAAAGGTCCGAACTTGCTGCTGTTGGTATTGTTGCGGCGGCAGCAGCTGCTGCTGCTGCTCCTGCCGAGTTGGCACAACTGACCGCAGCGCATGCGGCAGAGAGCCACCGGACGCAGCGAGGGAACATCTCGTCCTAATGGCGCCGTGTTGGTTTACGCTCAGCGCCGCCAGCCGGCGGCAGAGGAGGGAGGTGCTCATGATGGCCGAACGAGAAATGGCAACAAAATCACAAAATGGCATGATATGATGCGACGGTCAGACCATACTCCATCCGGTCGACGGTAAGACGATACATTTGAGAGCGCGACCACAGTTTGCAAACATGCGTCGCGTTGTTGAACCGATCCAACCAAAAAGCTCGCGCGCAGATTTGCTGCATGTTGGTGCTGTGACGTGTTGAATTTTGCGCTGTGCCGCTGTGCCTCCGCGCCTCTCGATCTCTCGATCACGGTACATTCCCATCCTGGAAGAAAGTAATCAATACCCACCCGCAAAGATGAAGCTTGCTCTTATCTCTCTCTTCGTCGGCTCCGCCGCCGCCTTCTCTGCTGTGAGTGACAGTCCGCCATACATATTGCCTGCGAGACTTTGGCTCGCTTTTGGAAGTTGTTGCGCAGAGAACGAGGAAACTGCGACGGAATGACGCTCGTAGGGAAGAAGTGCCGGTACCAAAGCAGACTCGGGCCTGGTGGGCCGTAGTTCTGGTTTATCGGGTATATCTTGCCTACCTGTGGAATATATCGGCATTGGTAGATAAGATGGCGTGATACAGACGGAAATCTGAGCATATCGTGAAGATGAATGATGTGATTCGCTACTTTTGGGTTGGAGAAGGCGGGCATCATTCTCCCCCGAGCCCCGCCCCCATCATTTCGACGACACATGCACACATATGCGGCCATATATATGCAGACATACGAATTTGTGATCTAACTTCGCTCTTTTCCCAACTGCTCTCTCTATCTCCATCCCATGCCACGCTGGAAATAACAGGAGACCGGCCGTCGTGACGCCCTTGCCAGCATCGCCGCCGCTGGTGCCGCCATCGTCCCCGCCGTCGCCAACGCCGCCTCGGGTGAGTCTCCCAAGTTCTCCGTCTTCGGCCTCATCGGTGACGGTACCACCTATTCCGAGGGTGCCGCCTACGGCTCCGACCAGTCCACCAAGGTCTACTCTCCGTACTCC
>Ga0115008_10003126_pt1 | contig 13702 bp, 13 predicted proteins | sample FraStrMetagenome_FD_87164 | JGI IMG/M metagenome (GOLD analysis project Ga0115008, IMG submission 87164) | Marine eukaryotic phytoplankton communities from Arctic Ocean - Fram Strait ARC3M Metagenome | ecosystem: Environmental > Aquatic > Marine > Oceanic | place: Fram Strait | collected...
TCGCCATCACTTGGGTAGAAGCAGTTTGCCATTTGATAGTGCGACGTTTCCACGCCAAACAAATCGTATTGAATGTAGCACTTCCACTCGTCTGCGAGCTTCACCAAATCGTCGTATTTGTGAATTGTTCGATCCATATGTCCGATTATCACTCGCTCAGGTCTCGCACCAGCTTCCGTCAGAATTCGCATGATTTCAAAGGGACTCTCTGGTGCGCGGCCTGGATGGATCGTGATCGGGACATTTTTGATTCCTTCTACTTCGTGGAGCCCTCCAGCAGCGCGTAAGTGATTAACTTCCCAGTCTGCAATCGGATCAGTGACGCCCATTTCGCCGACGATTCCAGGATAGTACTTTCCCTCGAAGCCGTGAAAGCCGTTTAAAAGCTCGTCGGACATGAATGTCTGCATGCTCTCAACAGTGAACTTCCGCGTCTGCTCTTTTTGCATGGAATTCACGTAGTACCCAGTTCCCATGATGACGTTTAAACCGCTCTTCTCCCCAAGCTTCGCGCATCGCTCAACATCGCGCTGAAGGCCAACAGTAGAAACTTCAACAACAGTTCCTCCTCCAAGCCGTTTATACTCCTTCAGACTCTCAAGAACCGCATCGTCGTCGGAGAAGCGCAAGTTGTCCTTGAAATGGTAAGGATATTGTCGCACAAAATAAGTATCAGGGATGGACATGTCCTTCATCAGCTTTTCCGAAGGGATGTTGGAGCCTGGCGCGTGAAAGAACATACCGCCAAAGTCAATTTTCATGTGCTCGTGGGCTGTTTTTTGGTTATTTCACAATGATCAAAAGACATCGGGAGTTTTTATATAAGACAGATAGCGGCTTGACAATTCATATAGAACAAGAAAATAAAACACCAAGACTAGAGTGAAGCCAAGCTCTTCCACGGGCTTTCGCCCCTGTAGTGTTACTGCACTCATGTTACTCAATCTTGTCACTCTTGAAGAAAACTTTGAATTGGTTTCACTTTTATTGAATCGATTAAATGAAAATTCACATAATTTTGAGAATCTGGAGTGTCTTTCAGATGAATGGGAAGGCATAACTCCGTTCAACAGTAACTTTTAGTACAAAGTTTTACACTTTCTACAATTTTTTTTTTTTGAATATAGAGGTAAATCAAAAAAAGGTAGGAGAGCAGAATGAGTGAACATGACATGATTGATGAATAGAATACTCAACCGGAGCTCTTTTATTTGCAAATTATAAATTAGAGGGTTTCATTTTCCATGGACTTGAGACGGGATAATTCAAAAGTTTATATTATTTTAAGCGTGTGTTCTGGATTTTCTGAGGCTGAGCTAAACATGTAACGGGACAGAAAAGTAAAACTTGGTATTGATGGTATTGAGATCTTGCGCTCTTTGAATTCAAATTCAACTGAAAAAATACTGAATTTATCTGTAGCGGCTCATGTGAGTAAGTTTACTTACATAAATTCTTTGCAAAAGTATCGCTATTTTGAATTTTTCATCATAAATATATCCTGCGTTGAGTGATTTTGTGAAAAAATTTGCAGTGACGAGAATAAATATTTTTGAAATGATGAAATTGAATTCATTTTTGTTTGGTTGGAATGGATGTGATTTGCAGGGAGAGATGAACTGAGGAGCATAACGGCTTAACGTTTTTTTAAGGATGAATGAAGGTTGTTTTTTGAATTGAATGTATCCGCACCAGAAGTCAGAAATAATAGAAATTAGCAAAATTCTAGCGCTCAGAAGGTCTCTTCTTCTTTTGCCTCTTCTTTAATTGCTTCTTCGGGCAAGGAAGGTTCGGGCAAATTTTCGAGGTCTTCAATGACGATGGCGGCGGCAGCTGGGATAGGAACGGACGCAGTCGAGATGATGCGGTCACCTACCATGGTGCCAACACTCTCGATTTCGGGCTCGGGCGACTTAAAATAGTCAATGAAGAGTTAATCACGCTTACAAGGGGCTTGTAACTCAGGTCTTCCGATTCAGAATTGTTTAAATTTTGAACCATGTCGTCGAGTTCTTCTGGTGTGAGATGCTGTATAACGTCGTCCTCATCTTCCAAGTCGTCGTCATCGTCGTGAAAGTCTTCGACCTCATCTTCAATCCATTCTAGAGTGAGTTTTAACAATTGTGCCAGTAATCATTGCGGACGGGACGAGACAGGCCTACGAACTCCGAAGCAGAATGTGGTCAGATTTGATAAGACAGAAAGTTTCAATTGAATACCGAAAAAAGAAGGCATCCAAAGCGACAATCTGACGTAATCCTAATCGTGATCACAGTTCATAAATCTCCGGCGCCGCTCATTGGTCAGTTTTTTATGGGTTTTACCTTGAACAACCATTTTTACGTCACGGTCTGTGTCAGTCGCTAATTCCTTGAAGCGGTCATCTAGCGTTTTTGTTTCTTAATTTTTTGATAAAAATCAGATAGAATTATTGTGATTTTACCTGGATTGTCGAAATTTCTTAAATATTCCTTCTCATCACGGACTGCTTTGAGACACCTTGCGGCGCATATCCTAATGTTTACAATACTATCTCTCGAGAGATTGACGAGTGTTGGCATCAAAAGCTCGATGAACTCTTCAAGTGTGAGGACGGGAGAGTAATCGCGTTCCTCCTCTAGAACGCCACCCTCTGCGTCTTCTTCGGCTGGGAAAGGAACAAGTGCTGGATGCATGCAAGCGGCACTGAAGTAGCAGAAAACTGTTCTGTGAAGCCATCTGTGGTCCCTTGATTCCTGCTCTGTGTGGCTGATGAGCTAAAATACTTGTAAGCAGGCAACAATCGTGGTAAAGCTTACCAGTCGGATAAATTCTATATGTAACGCATTATTTTTATCTGACTTTAAATGCCGCGCAACAGCAGCAGCAAGATGAGCGCCCTGAATGCGCACTGCAGCGATTTGATCATGAAGAAGTTTGATAACTGCAATTATATCGGTGAGAATAAGAAAATAATGAAGTCAATTACCGATAGGTACGTGGTGATCGAAGACTTGCTGCGGTGTATAAAGCGAAATAACTTTTGATAGTTGATAAGCTAGAGTTAATCGGAAACGCCAGTTTCTGATATTGTCGGTTGTCTTTTAGAGGTTCCAAATTTTACTAGTCTTTTTTAAACGACAAAACATGTTGATGCTCTTGAAGGAATTTTCGAATTTGGAACCATAGCAGAAAATCACTCATTTTAGTTAAATACGTTGATTTTACATCTTCATTAGTTAAAGCTAGGAAATCAGAAATGTGGCATAAAAGACCAAGTCGAACTTCGTCCAGATCCTGAAGCAAATTGATTACTTGCAAATTATTTTTAAGAGACTTACGCTCAAGAACGTTCTAAAAATTGGCTCGAGTTCTTTCACTGTCAGATTTTCGCCGAGAATTTTGGCTATTTCGTGAATCGAGGAGGCAAGAGTGCGGCGGACTTTCCACTGGACATCGTTTGCAAGAGTCTGAATTTGATATTCAGCGAGATTGACAGAGACTTGACTTACAGAGTAAACTTGTCGTAGACACTTCCAGTTTTTCTTTCCAAGAGTGAGGGCCACTCCAGGCAGCGAGAAAGCGCAATGTCGAGCGAGTTCGGAATCGTGAAATTCGTTCCCCAGTTTTTTTGGGGTAGTCATCTATGATTTCAAAATTGTAGAATGTTGAAAAATGAAATTTTTACCCAGATGAAGTATTTAAGCAAAACTTCTGGAATGACGTCCTGTGGCTCGATATGATCATTAGCACCATCAAGATCATCAGGAGTGTCAGAGCGCAGCGATGACGCGGAGAATCCATCGTCATTGCCGAGATAAGCATTGTAGCCCGCGTTTCTGTTGCTTGGCAGTTCGATGTCTACATCGTCATCGTCCATTTTTTCCGGATCAAACGGATCCGATGTGTTAGCGTCACTTGCTTGATCCTCGATGTTCATGTCTGTGAAGTGGTTCAGTAAGCTGCCATCTGAAAATAAAAATCAGTTTGGTAAAAGATTATCGGGTAATCTGGCGCGGATTCAAAGAAGAATGCCGCGAGATCAGCTCAGGACGCGCATGGGAATAGATTTATCGGATAATCTTTCCGCGATTAAAAACTTTTTCGATGATTACTTACGACTTTCGTCGCCCTCGGCATAGTTGATAGGCACGTCTTCGTCGTGGTCAACAAAGACGATATTATTTTTGATTGACTGTTCAAAGGTCTGTTTTTTCTGTTCTTCAGTCGCGATGTCTTGATCAGCTTCTGGCAGCTCGCTGTGATCTTGATCCGCTTCCGAGTCATCGCTAAAGCAAACAGGATTACGGAATGACTGTATGAACAGACGTCTGCAAGTCACGAGCTAGCTTGTAAGCCGGCTTACCTTGAATTATACTTCTCAACGACCTTCTCGCTGACTGGTGGCGGCTCCTCATCAAGTAGCAGAGCGTCAAAATCAACTTCTGGAAGTTGCTCTTTCCAGAATTTCATCGCGTTGAATTCCGCTTCTTCGACAACGAAACTTTCATCATTTGAATTATGTGGCTTGGCAAACGTAGCGATGAATTTTCCAAGCTCCTGGTACGAGCTGATTCTGACCCAGCGCGACTCGTCGTTCAGTAGATCGACAAACATCGGGCAAAGTTGTTCGTCTCTCGAGACAGAGTTCAAAAGATGGTTTAATTAAAAAGTCAAAGGGGATGTTAATTGATTGTTTAGCGTTCAGACAAATTAAGTCGAGTTTAAAGAGGTGTTTGTCGATACAAATTATATCATATAATTAAGGGAAAAAATATAGTTTTTTGAACCGGACCTGACTGTAGCTGAAACATGGTCTGAAAGAGCGGCCATAGAATCTGAGCAGGCCTTTCTCACGCCCCAGACGACATCTTCCGCAAGTCCGGCGAAATGCGGTAGAATCATAGATTCTGTAACACTCGGTCCGACTTGCTTGGCAACCTCTGGTGCTTGTTGAGCTGCGACCTTGCGCACGTGGAACAGCTCGTCCTGGCAGGCCTTGATATATTCAGGCAGAATTTCTTCGACTGTAATTTTTTCTCCAAGAATTGGACAAAGCTTTGCGAGAAGAATGACTGCTTCAGTTCTGTGATCGTCGTTTTGCTTGCTCGAAAGCGCGATGATGTTCGGCAGAATTTTCTTGTGACAGACTTCGTGTGAGAAAAAATCTAGAATTGCGACGAGCGCTGCTTGCGCGGTTTTACGGACATTGTTTGTGACGTCCTCGAGATAATTTATAACAAGCGGGAGAATCTCGTCTTCGATCAGAGAAGCGTCAAGATCGAGTCTTGCCAATTTTTCGTTGCAGATTCGGACGAGGCCAGGGACTTTCTCGATCAATTCTGCTCTGACTGAAGGTTCAGGATCGACAGAAAGCCGCGAAACGTACATCATCGCCGAGCTGAACTCGTCTTTTGTGTCGCAAGATTCGGCGGTATCGCACAACATCCGCCCGGCTGCTTGACGCTCGAAGACGTTTGTGCTTTCTACGTATTTTTTGAATTTTTCCAGAGGCGTCAGCATTTCTAGCGCAGTGTACTGGTCCAACATTGACTGATCCATGTCGTCTGAAAAATTTATTTAAATAAAATTATATTTATCGAATATTAATTGATGAATTAGTTGAAGATTTATCAAAAAAAAAGATAAATTTTAAAAAATATAAATTAAAAAAATAATCTTTACTAAATATTTTACTAATAAACGTTAATTTTTCGCAAAACAACAAATAATTCACCTTCATCTGCGTCATATCCGAATCCAATCATTTTCTCTGATCAATCTTGAGCAATTTTCTCCGGATTCTCTTTGAAACCTTGAAAAGGGCGATTTCGGCTCAAATACAATCGCGCCCAACGTTTTTTACTGAAAGCAGACAAGAAAGTAGACGATTCGCTGGAAGCAGCTAAAGCTGAGTGCTGATTGGTCCGAGCGCGCGTCGTAGTAGCGCACGGTGGCGCCGTCGCGCCATTTCCGCGCCGTATTGTGCGCCGCGGTCACGCTCCGCTGATTAATTGTCATTGCCCTTGCTCATTGATGAGCAGCGGTATTTAATTTGCGTGACCTAATTTTATCAATTGCTGTGATACTATTTTTGATTTTACAGAAATACTGTGAGCTTTTTGATGTTAAATTTATCATTTCACGGTCAGAAAATTAACTTCTACATTTTTATTTACGTTCAAACAGATGGCCAACTTCAAACGATCTATCCAGGTCACGTCAGAACAGTAGATTTATGCCGTTTTTCCTCAAGAATGAGTTGATTAAAATCGAAACAACACGAAGAAACAAAGACGATCGCTCAACTCGGCCACTTCAGCTCTCTTCAAGTATCACTCTCAGGAACCAAGGCGGATTTCAAGGATGCTTTGCTATCATAAACAAAATCAAGATTCATCTAATTTTATTTCGCAATCTAAGCCAGCCTGATCAGACATTTATAGATGAAAATAACTTATCATATAGATAAATTATAATAGTTGATCATGCTTTAGCGATAGATTCCTCGCTAAAGCGGAATTTTTAGACGTCAAGGTATTCTAATAACGCGCATATAATTTATTGTTTATTACAACAGAAAAATGATGAACTTTGAGGATGCATTTTGAGCCAATTTAGCTAGCTTCAATCTGAGCTGCTTAATGAACTAGTCTTTTTCAGAAAACGGCAGAGTTTTATTTTCGCTGCTCTAAAAATCGATAAACGTTTAAAATGAAAGCTTTAACTTACTGGAAGGAGTTGTTTTTCTTCGTCATTAATCATCTGCAAGGAAAGCTCGTTGGTTGTGTTAACTGTTGCTCTGCTTTGTTGTGTGTACTCGGAGATAATTGGGTTCTGCTCCTGTTTGATACAGGGGAAAGTTGCGAGTAGATCTTTTCTAAACCTTCGGCCTAGGAAAGAATACAAGATCGGGTTCAAAGCAGGTCCAATCCAGAGCGATGTCTCGGCGAATTTGCTGTAACCGTAGCAGAACTTGTCATCGAGTTCGAATCCGCAAAGGCGAATAATCTTCCAGATTACTACAGGCAGCCAGGAGATGACCAAAACGGAGGTGAATAATTTAATAGAGCGACGAAGTGTCTGATCGCCCTTTCCTCCGCGGCCCTGGGATTTACTGTTGCCCTTCGATGAGCGACCGATGCTGGTGATTGATTGACGGATGAATGAAACCTGAAAGTGTGAGATTCTCTTCCTTGATTTCAACGATGATTTACCTTGTGCAAAAGTCCTGTATATAAAATAATTGTTCCAACAATTGGAAAAATTATAGTCACTGCATAAATAAAAATTGTGTACATTCTTTCCATCTCCAACAACGGCTCGCCACATGAGCCGATTGATTTCATCTCGGGACAGTCACCGAGCTCGAGATCGCTTTTGTTGTAAATTTCTTTGCATTCAGCCTCGCTCTGGAAAATCCACGAGACTTTGCATTGAGTGTAATCAACCTGAAATTCCAGAGCATGAAAACGAACGTGATGATTACCTCTCCAGAATCTTGATTATAGTCTGCCTGTACAGTTGTGAAATACAGTATCGGGGAGCAGAGGAGCAGAGAGGTAGTCCAGACTCCTACTGCATACGCGGTGTACTTGTGCGCACTTGACTTGGACATGGACGAAATCATTCTGTAACGGTCGAAAGCGATTGTGGCGATGATAAGGATAGAGAGGATGAAGAAGAGTTGCTTCACGGTCAGATAGTACTTGCACAGGAAGATATTGCTAAGTTGTTGAACTCCTCCGTCATAAGTGCTTCTATTGAGACATTATTTTATGTTATCGAACCGTTTTTTTGGATAAAAAAAACGGTTTCCAAAAAAACGGTTTCCAAATAAAGCGGGTCACCCAAGAAGATCGGAGCTAACCTGGAGACTTCAAGTGGAACACTCAATAAAAGAAGGAAATCTGACAGGGCCAAATTGATAACGAGCCAGGAAGACGAAGGCAGCTTCTTTCGATTTTTAAATGAAACGTACAGAATCAGGAAATTCGCAGGCACTCCTATTGTCATCATGATATAGAGTAATATGTGTTTTGTTAGGACAAAATGATCTTGTGGTTTTGAAGAGGAGCTTTCAGAGCTGTCGAATTCCCAGTAGTCTCCGAACATGTCGTCAGAAGTATTTGCGAAGAGATCATCGTTGTACAATTCCTCAACGCTTGCTTGTTGAAGACGCTCCAAGTCCGGATGCGACTTTTGTCCGTAAATAAAGATGCACTTATAGCGAGGTTCATCATTTAATGGTTGGTTGAGCTTTTAATTAGATGGATAACGACCCCAAACCTGACAAAATATAGAGCTCGCGTTACTCTCCATTTCTTCGGTTTTATTACTTCTCTGTGTATTCAACTCGTAACAATGCTGTTACGGTAATCCGTAGTTCCTCGATATTGTTTCAAGATTAGTTATTTCGTCGGATGATACTCTGAAAAAAGCCAATTTGTCGGGTCGTTGTTTGAACAGCATCAACTCAATTAAATTTTATAGAGCGTATACTTTGAAGCCAAACCCTCACTTTTTCTCATATCTCGACTAAATCAAAGTTCTGATTCGATTACGGCTATAAATTCATAATTGGGTTTCATCTGAGCTGAAAGAGAAAAGAAAGAACTCATTCTCAGAGAAGCCGTCACGAATAAAGAGAGAGATGTATAGCTGCAGATTTATATCGTAAAATGAGTGCAAGGGCGTTTTTTGAGATTTATGGCCGATCAACTTGGATCGAGTTGAGTTCAAAGAATTTCGGAAGTTATCACTTCTCATTTTCTGAAGAAAACTTCTTAGATATTATAAATTATTTGTATAATTAACATCTGTAAAATAGAAAATGTCGCAAACACTAATTTTTTTGTTTTAAAAATCCATACCTTATAATCCAGATATCACGTGGTTCTTTCTCTTAACAGCTCTAAATTCAAAAAATAAAGAGAAATCCTTGTAAACCTAGATTCAGGTGCAAAGGATAAGTCACGTACCTCTCTTGCGGCGAGATCTCTTTCAGTGATATTGGAGAAGGATCATCTGCGCACTGGGAGCAGATTTTTCGTATTCCACCTTGTTGATTGAATTTGCGTGATCTAAATTTAATTTCACAAGCTCAACTCTCAAATTCTAACTCAATTAATAAATGAATTATTTTTCCAAAAATCAGCACTCGATTTTTTTGTTGCTGTGTTTGATTGTGTCTCTTTCGACCCACATCTGTCGTTTTAAACGTATGCCCAAATCCGTAAGCTGTCCACTCGTGGTCGCCGAACTGACATTTACTGAGCACAATAAGAACATGGAATCAACAGAAGCCTACATTTTTATCCTTCGGAATAGGCGAGTCACTAATTAGATTAATCTAAAGCAAGATTAAGACAAATTAGAATATGCACGTTCAGCATTGATCTTAGAATGACGTAGATGGATGAAAACAAGCTACAACAGTTGTTGTAACTTCAATGATTTAGTTTCACAGATGAGGTACTGATCAGTTACCACCGTGACCATAATTTTTAGAAAATCCTAGAATTTCTTACGTCGTAGCTCTCGGGCAAAAATTTCCGCTTGACTGAGCGCCAAATTTGTATCAGCTGTGCGAGAATCATTCTCAGTCACTATCAAAAAATGAGATTTGCCAACCTTCTTTTTTCCATTTTTGCTTTTGCTTACGCGGATGAGTTTCAAGTTGAGATAAATGGTACAGCAAGTGCGGAGAATTTCCAAAATGCTGTTTTGCGAAGATTTCACGTTGCTGTCGCTGGCTTTTCATACTGTCCCCTCGCTAAGGGATCAATCAAACGACTGCGAGGAATAGGTGCTGATTATGCGGTTTTCTTTCTAGACCAGCAAGAAGACAGTGCAAGAAACTGGTGGAGTATTATGGCGAGTCTTTCCGGAGGACAAGGAACGATCAATATCTTTATCAATGAAACTGCAGTCTATTCAAATGAGCTTGCTTATAACTCTGTGACTGACGATCAATTGCGGGATTCGATTGGAATGCAATAAACGAGACAAATAATTAATGGGATTGAGACCGCAAAGCTTTCATCTCAAATCTCTATCAGATTGAGAAAGATAACAAATATTTTCTAATTTTTGCTTGTCAGGCATTTTTTGTTGTGCATTTTTCGAATTTCTTTTGAATCAGAGAGAAGGTTGTCTAAATGTTTCTTGTAGACGGTTAGGAGAGTTTTTTGTTCTCCTTCTGGTATCTCTTCCATCTCTTCGAGAATCTCTGAAAATGACGTTTTCAGAATCTCAAGCGGCGCTTTCGACGATTCTTGAAATTTTTTCGTAGCTTCTTTTTCAGGAGAGTCCTCGCACAGTTTTTGAGTTTCCAGACCGACAATCAGCTCCTGCGTTACATTCTGCTGATCAAAGCTGGCTCCTGTTCTTTCCCTGAAGTTTTTCTTTTCATTCTCCAGGTACTCCTTCATTGCTTTCGTGCATGCTCCTGCATTTTTCTTGCTCAGCGTCGCTTTTTCTAACAGAAATGCCTCAAATTTCTGCTCTGTCTCGCCCATGTATTTGCCAAGGAGCTACAAAAATTAAGTAAAAAGCAATCAACTTAAAATTTGAACCTGGTAACATTTTGCAAATCCAAGCTCGGCGAGACGATTCTGCGCCACTTTGCCAACACCTGGCAGCTCACTAACTTCTTTCTCGTCTAAAAAGTAGCAGTTACTACACTGTAGTTCCAGCTTTGATCCTACCAATTGGTCCTTTGACGAAATTATCATGTTTACTCGGCATCTCTCAGTTTAAATATTTCTCGAAGTGTATGCTGGACCCGTTGCTTCGATTTGAGCAAGTCTGTTTTTGATGCGATCAAATATTTCAGTTCCCGGCCGCGACCGATCCAAATCGAAATGAACTTCGCTATCCGCCAACAATAAAAACTCATAAACAAAAAGATCATGGAATCCTTATCGATATAAATAAAAAAGCGCGCAGTATAAAAAATTAAAGAATTTATTTTCTTAGTAGCAAAAATAGAAATATATGGGGAGTCTTTCCGGAGGACAAGGAACGATCAATATCTTTATCAATGAAACTGCAGTCCATTCAAACGAGCTTGCTTATAATTCTGTGACTGACAACCAATTGCGGGATTTGATTGGAATGGGGGAAAAATATAAATTTGACAAAATGACAAAATCACGAAAAAGGGGATTTTGTGGTAGTTTCTTTTCAGAAATGGATTCAGCACCACTGAAAACTCCTGAACTCTACTCCTGAAATCTATTTTTTTCCCAAATTTTCGTGGTTTTGTAGGTTTTCAGTGGTGCTTATTCCATTTCTGAAAAGAAACTACCACAAAATCCCTTTTTTCGTGATTTTGTCATTTTGTCAAATGTATATTTTTTCCCCCAATGCAATAAACGAGAAAACTAATTAATGAGATTTGAGACCGCAAAGCTTGCATCTCAAATCTCTATCGGACTGAGAACGATAACTGTGACAGTTAACCTGTTTATTTCTTGAAATGAAGGGCAGGATGAAAGATTTTAATCAGTTTTCAGGGAGCAAATATTTTTTCTAATTTTTGCTTGAGCTTATATTTCGACTGGGCGGCACTCCGAGCGATTGCCGAGACGCCAAAGCTCGGGAACTCGGCGACACATTCGTAGGCATCTGCATGATGCAGATCTATGGTTTCGATTATTGCAGCAGGATAGCTTGCTTGCAGGTCGCGTTCTATTTTTCGTTCGTCTTTTGATAGGGTCAAATAGCTGGATTACGCGGGAATGTCGGAAAGGAGCGAAAGCACGACTTTTTAGAATGAATTTTATTTATTTCAACTCGATCGTGAGTGTTTTTCGTGACCGTGGAACCTCCACAAACTTGCCAATCACGGAAAAATATATTCTAAGTTATAGCAATAACGCAAATTGAGGCGAAGATTCCATTTCGTTTCCACTCACGATCAAGAGAAGCGATGACTTCGAAGTCAAGAATTTCGAGGTTCATTCTAAAAGTCATTTAATCATTAGCAGGGATTGTAGATAAGGACATGAGTGGGTCTTTCTAATTTTTATCGGGCTGGCAGTTTCTAAAACTCCATTTCGCACCGACTCACAAATAAGGGTACGAAATAAGTCATTTCGAATGACCATAAAAGAGGAGGTGCTAAATTTGAATTCTAACATTTTGTGATGAACAGTAGCGCTAGCGACGTCTTCTATCGCTCCAATCCGCTTCCCGGTAATCTCGCGATTGACGACCTCTGCCTTCCGGCGAGCGCTCTCTTGAGTCGTAAGAGTCCTGTCGTCTAGAATCCCGCGACGAATCTCTGCGATCATCCCCTCGTCGATCGCGTGAGTCTTGTCCCCTCGGCATTCGGAAATCGCGATCATTTTCGAAAGTGTCCTGTGCCCTGCGAGAACCGTGTTCTCTTCCTTGATTCCCACTGCCCGCCCAGTCCGGCTTCCTCGCTCTATAATCAACGTCTGCTCCTGATGAGCGATCTCGACTACGCGAATCTGATCTGTCTCGATTGAAGCTCGGAGAACGGCGTGACTTTTTAGATTCTCGTTCTCGCGAATCCCGTCTACCGCGAGGACTTCGACTACGGTCCCGATTTCTGGAATTACGCTGTTCAGGCTCACGGGAGTTCTGCCGATTCTCATTACGACCACCAGATTTCGCGCGCTCTTCCGCGTCTTTTCGACCCTTGGCTTTCAGCGCCTAGAAAAGAAGTTCTCAATCTGGTGAAGTAAACTTAAGTGTACCAGTAACTCAGCTATATTAAATCCTCCGCCGCTTTTCTTTGGATTTGGATCGCCATTCGCTTCTGCTGCACGCGGATTTGATTTGATATATCGGTCGTACGACTTTTGACTTGGCAAGTAATTTGTGTATTTGAAGCGAGGATTGTCCCTGCTTCGGAACGTACGCCGGCGGAATTCTTCCCATTCTCTTTGACCAATTATCTTTGCATCTCGAGGCCACTTTGAGCGCATTTCATGCATTGTACCAGCAAGGTACGATTTTAGTGTTTCTTAAAAACAACTTTGAATAAAGTCTTTTGGTGAGTTATGCTCACCATTCAAACGGACATTTCCATCGTCAGATAAATGACATAGATCTGGTTCATCTAACTGCCTTTCGTAGAAAAATCGATAGCACTCTTTCCGAATTTTCCAGTTACAGATAAAATGTTCTGAGAAGTCCACAAATTTAAGGTTTTTCAGATATGAGTTGTTTACGGATCGTTTCAACTCGCCGTTGATACTGTTAACACGGTCGAGATCGCCAAGTTTCCAAGGGTCAAGTCTTGGTAATATTGCACTAGAACTAGTGAGGAAGAAAATACAAGACTTTGATGCTACCTGACTGTAATGTGGGCGTATTCATAGTGTTTTCGTAAAGTATCGACGACATTCATGATATCTTCTGCGATTTCTGGCGGTTCAACGACGTCTTCTCTCTCTTTCAAATCTGCTCTTGTCGAGACATTATTCGTGCCAACATGCAAAAATATCACACCAATGTCTTTTGGTGGTGGCAGGACTTCAATCTATAAAAATAGTACAATTTGGCACAGGATTTTTTATCTTCAAACCTTTATTTGCTGCGTTAGCTGTTTCGCTTTGATGCCCGAATATGCGAAGTAATACGCTTCATGATCCCAGCCTTCAGGATTTACTTTCTGAAGCATGGAATCTCCGATAATAAGACATTTTCCAGGTGCTAGAAATCAGTGGCAAAAATTTATATACGTAAA
>Ga0115008_10003133_pt1 | contig 13691 bp, 9 predicted proteins | sample FraStrMetagenome_FD_87164 | JGI IMG/M metagenome (GOLD analysis project Ga0115008, IMG submission 87164) | Marine eukaryotic phytoplankton communities from Arctic Ocean - Fram Strait ARC3M Metagenome | ecosystem: Environmental > Aquatic > Marine > Oceanic | place: Fram Strait | collected 2012-06-18
ATATATTATTCGGGAAATTGCAATATGGTAAAGTAACCAAGATGTGTTTAAATTTTCTTTTTGTTTGAGGTACTCACTCATTGTTTTGCTTGCTCTTTCCATAGCTGAATGCGAAATATTGTGCACACTCAATGATGTTGGAGGTTGTAGATATCTGTTTCTGTTGGATTTTTGATAACCTTCGAGTTGGACTTGGTTCCATGATGTCCGTTATAGGTGGGCTCTTTGCCAGTTTTCTTTGATCCATTGTCAGCAGTGATTTCCGCATTGGATGTGATTTGGGATTTGTAGTGTGTTGTCCTGTTTAGTTAAAATAAATCTAATTTGTGAGTATTTGTCATCTATTTGTATTTATATTTATTTGAAAGAATATGATTTATAGTGTTTGAATTCATGTGTATAGAATATAATTTCTTTTAGTTGTTATTTTGTTATGGAATTTATGATCAGCATCACAAGATGGATGTCTGATTTTGTCAGCTGTTGTGACATTGTCCTACTTGTTTTGTTTCATGTACTAACCTTCATTTTGATTGTTACGAGCTCCGTTTTCCGCCCACTTCTTGTGTTTTGCAATCAATTTATCGAGGTATGTTTTGCATTTTACTCTCTCATCTGGCAGCAGTTTCTTGGTATGACTGGCTTTGAACGGCAACTGTCTGTGCACCATCTACGATGGAACCAGTTGTTGCACCTTGTGCTACCGTCAGTATGCTTAACTTAAAGATTACAAAATACTATATGGGGCTATTTGGGTCTTACTTTATTAAGAACACATACACACGATTTCAAAGCCATTTTTATTGTTATTACTCCTTCAATTAACCAAAGCAAAAATGACCTTTTGTGAAAGCGTCGAAAATGAGTTGTTGAAGATCAACTGGTATCTGCCTAGGATGTGAGTAATGAAAACGAATCTTAAGGTGTTTAGGAGATACAATCAAAAGTTGTTTTGGACGACTGCATCAATATATAGAACTTTCTATTAATCGCATCGTTTCGTTGCTCTATTTAAAGAAAAGATTGAAGATGAATCATCTTATTAATAATTCGAGATAAATATTTCTTTCGAGATATATCTGATCATATCCTGAAGGAAATATAAGTTCAACGTTTCTTCAACCAAGACAATAATCAAAAATAAAATAGATAATGAATATTTTGATGAGACATTCTTTTGAAAGAAACTTTTGTAAACCTGGATTTTTATGGACGTACTTTTAAAAACCTCAATAATGGATACAATATAATTGTCGAGGAAAAAAATGTGTTTCTGTTAAAACGAAAGAGTGCAACTAAATTCATTCATTGCTTCTATTATTGCTTTCTTAGAAGGGTGCCTTTCTATATCCCTCCCTAAGTACCATAAAAGCAGTATTTACATGGTAGTGTGAATTTTATTTGATTTCTAATCTAGTTGGATACAAGGCATTTACTCATTGGAACGTATTGTAGACGAGACTGAAGATGCTGCTAGTGATCTTCCAGATGGAGAAGAATTTACTCCAGTGGTAGGAATGGCTGTGGGAGTTGATGATAATGCTGCGACTGTCGCTAGGGCAGTAGTCTGACCATCATCGGTTTCATTTTTGTCTACATAAGTATCGTTGTCCAACTCACTCCTGAGTGGTGCATCATTAGCATTTCTTTCATTTTTCATCGCAATAGCACTCAAATACTGCTGTTTCAAGTTCGTATTACTCAAATGTTCCTTCTCAATTTGTTTCTGTAACAAAGCCTTTTCCCTTCGAACTTCATTCAACTTTTTCTGAAGGGTGTTGGTTAACATCTCTTCTTCTCGTTCCAACTCAACAATAATTCGGCCTTTTTCTCTTTGGAGACATTCCAATCGTCTCAATAATCCATTGATCAAGCATTCTTCATGAACTTCTGCTTCAGCTTGAGACTGAATAGAAAGAGACTTCACAGTAGCAAGTTCTGTTGTTAAGCGAAGGGAATGGAGCCGTTCCTGTTTCAGAGAATGGCGAAGCTCAATGGGGCAATTGAGATTTTGTTCAAAATCTTCTAGGTTTTTGATACGACTACGTTCTAGCTGAAGAGCTGCTTCGACAGTAGGGTTATGTTGAGGTGATAATTGTAGTGAACGTTTATGTTTTTTGTCATTGCTGATAGAAAAGTCAGCAAGACTTGGCATGACAGGTTTATTAACTGGTATAGATGAAGGATATCTCATATTGAAAGATCCAGATCGACTTCTGGGCCTTCTAGGCCGTGGTGATTGGTGTAGTAAAGGCATAGGAGATAGGGGAAAAGAAATACTATTATTTCGAATTCTTGGTCCTGTATTGTTTGAACTATTATTAATTGCGGTGGTTGATATTTCGTTTCTACTATCTCTTACAGGATTACTGTTGTAGTTCGAGCTACGCCGCAATGTTGCATTGCTTAGATTGCTGTGTCCGGGAGCTTCAGCGTCTGTCATCATCAAATCTTAATTTTGTGGGCCTTCTTGCATATATGAAAATACGTCATATTCAGTGGTATTTACAAGCTTTCAAGTTGACAGGCTTGTATCAACCTTAACTATCCACTACACACTTCTACTGCTACTATATTGTGGTAGGAAACACACGATGTATCTTCTCTCACAGCAGAAAATCAGGATTCTCTTTAGAGAGAGAGAGACATACTGCTGTTGAACATTCACATGTGAATGTAACCTTTTATTATTTTAAATATGGTTGAACTTAAATATTAAATTAATTAAAAAAGATGAATTACTTAATGGAATTTTGAGAATCTTTATTGACACACTTGTGTCTACAATTACCTCAACAGCAGCTTTCAAAAAAACATTTTCTTCTACACGTTTTATTTTAAACGTCACATGAACATATTTATTCAAAGTGGGGATTTTTGTGACCAAGCTCTTCATAGATCATGTTATTGTTATCAAAGAACTACTCACAAACAAATATTAGCTCAGATTAGGGCATTTTCGCCAATGTAGACACAAAGTTTCTTTCCGTTTTTCCGTTAAACGCATCCATCCAACAAACGTAGAAGTACCGAAAGAATCTTCTCCATCTGTATTTTTATCACACATTTTACGATCGAAGATTTTTTTTAAATTCTTTACGATCAAAAATGATTCCTCATCTATGGTAGTCTTTTTACTCTTTCATTGAGAGCTATCATTATAACTTTCTCCTTTGAAACTCTGAATCTCTTTATTGCTCCACCTCGAGATTCTACAGTGGTAATACAATCCAATAACAATGAATTTTGTAGCATTGTAAGTTGATATCTTCATCAAGATATCTCCCAAAATATGTCTATGGCATTTCAAAGGTATGGATATCTCCTTTACTTTTTGTAGCACAAAATTTGGAAGATAATGAAGTCTTTAATTTAATCAAAAGAAAGTGCAAAGTATTCTCTATATATTAATTCGCTTGATGTGATATCACTATGAAACCATTATCCACGTTTGTCTTTGCAAAGCATAAATGCGTGACTTATATTCGTAAATCAACTTCAAATCGAGAAAACTTATCGATCTAGGATTTACGTGGGGGGGTTGACCATGAAGTTAAACCTTCTTTCTCTTGCATTGTTCTAGATCTTTCTTCAATTTGTTTCCAATCCAAATCCTTTTTCAAAAGTAAATAAACAGAAATATATTACACATTTTGAGTCTTCTATGGATAAAATTTTTCATCCACAGTTTTTACTAACCTTATCAAAGTAGACTTCACCCAGAGCTGGACCTATCTTTTTCACAAAAATTCTGAGATCTTTCTGTAGATTCTTTCGGATTTCGGGAAGATTTTGTAACCGCCTTCTTGTCGAAGGAAATAAGCGCATAACGTGAGGGCGCAAGTCCTTCCAATCAATTAATCCAGCTTCTGTAGACATGACACCGATGTAGGAAAACAACGGCATAGAGAAATATGCTAAAGCAATACTGGGTCCATCTAAGTTTGTAAATAAAACAAGACTCAAACCGTATATAAACCATAAAGTGGGTACCATCACTATACTGAAGATGATCTTTTCTGACATCATAACGTCCCGGGCATGGATTTTTACTTTGGAGCCTGCAAGAGCTTTTTTCCTCTTCTTTTCGGCATAAATTCGTGCGAGACCTCCAACAGGCAGATTAAAAACGAGTGTCGGTAAAAAAGCCAACACTATTGTAACAAGAATCCTTAAAATACGGAAAGGAATCCTCATCTCGCGTAACATATAGTCTCCTTCACTTTCATTTTTATTGGCACTAAGATGCGCAACTTGATAGTCTCTAATTCCAAGACTCGAAAGTTCATTTTGATACTCAATTAGGCGTTTTTGCAGGGACATCCATCTACAAAAAACAAAATTAGTTCAAATACGAGATTACCTTGACACAAATGGCACTTATCTTCAAAATAGACTTACGCTTCGGGTGGATTTCCTTTGGCTTTCAGTACAAGTCGTTTATAGCCTTCTGCAAACCTACGGTTTAGATCCTGCTTTTGGGATGCTGAATAAATTCTCCGCTGAAACAATCTACGAGCTGTATGAACAAGGCTATATGTTTCATAATCGGGAGTTGTGACAATAACTGATCTCATACCATCTGCAATTCTATTTGAAGAAAAAAATATTGAAAAATTAGGCAGGATGTTTTTGGACAAATTTATGTCTCGTAACTTTCAATGGATAACTTACTCTTGCAAAAAATCATTGACGACTCTTCTCTTTTCAGGTCCTCCAGATTTATAAGCTTCAACTGTGCTAGAATCTATGTGTATTGGTGATCCATATTCAACCACAGCACGACCTCGGAATCTATGACCTCGATAGTAGCTTAATCCAACTGGTACTATTGGTATACTTACGCCATCTCTAACCATAGCCGAATAAGTAATCAGTGATACACCAACCTTCAGCGGCAATAAATCTGTGCGGTCGTGTGAGCCTCCCTCGGGGAACATTCCAATTGTTCCAGATGTCTTTAATCTCTCAAGAACAGCTCCATAGACTTCAGTTTGATCGACACGCTTTAGAAATTCATATGTAACAGGTTCCTTCGGAAATTCAAATTTAATAGTGTCCTCAGTTTCTTCTAAAAAAAGCAATTCGTCTGAATCTACTTGTGCAATTTTAAAAACAATGTTCTTTTGAAACCGTATTTTATCGCCTTGCTTAAGTTCCATGACAAATTTTGTTCCTAACCCTGACACTTTTGCAAAAGGGAATTCTTTATTTGATTCAAGTGGTTCCTTTTCTACGTTTGAGTCTTTCCTCTCTATAAGAATTTTTCCTAATCCAGGTTTGGCACTGTCCTGTGCACGTTTTACAGGAACACACCCCATTGCCCAAGCCAGATGGCCAACAACTGGTCGCTTCCAACTCTTTTCTGCAATCATATGTGACAGAGGATGTTGACACGTGCACATGAGAATCAGTGCATCCACAAATTGGTTTGCATGATTTCCTGTAAAAATCACGGGGCCATAAGGAGGAATATTATCCCTGCCAACAATCTCAATCTCCCGAAAAAAAATGCTTAACAAAACATGAAAGTATACCTTCACAGAAAAGTATAACAATTCCTTCATTTCTGAAATGAAGATCTTTTGTAAAAGAAGGGAAGAAATACTTTGAGAAAATGCAAAGCGAATGCATTGACTAACATTAAATGCAAAAAGAAAGAGCAGAAACTAGGTCGATACTTACATAAGTCATAAAGAGTGCTGAAATAACAACTAAATGCCACGGAGCTACTTGTGGAAATACATGCAAAAATATCTTTACAGGACTATTAGCAAAACGCAAAAATGGAAAGTGAGTCTTGATATTCAGAAATTTTCCCATATCAGTAGTAGATGAAGAAGACCTTAAGTACTCACTTGATGGAATCAACTGCAAGTAAAATAATCACGAAAAAAATCGCCAATTGTGCTCTAGTGGCGTCTAACTCAGACATCATCCTATTGTACCTAAGATAAGAAAGAGAATGAGGACTTTTAAGTTACTTTTACATGATAAAAAAACTCCAAGATCTCGTAAGGACCAATATAACTCCAGTGAAGGACTAGCTAAGCCCGAACGTTCTCAAAAATGATTTCACTGCACTATCTGAGAACTTACGCCATAGTTTCTTTGTTGATCCCCTCACAAGTAGAGAGGGAAAGACGCAGCTAAATCTATGTCTGCTGAGCTAAATAACCACTGTTGGGTTAGGAGCTCAAAGATATATTTGCGTGTGAAGAAGAAGATAAGTTTTTGTATCTCAGCCCTATAAGGTATATCTTTATTTCAAGGCATACAGCAGAGCAGGCAATCGAATCAACATTTGATTAGATTTGTCAACCTACTGCTAATGAATAGATTGGAAACAAACAGATTGATACCAAAACTTACGTAATATGCTATTAGTATGTAGTCCGAAACGAAATAGGACTGAACCTTAACAAGTGCATGTCTACGTATATTATGTAATCTACGTATTCGACTCACGAAACCTTTAGATCCCTAAGTGAACAAATAAAATAAAAAAAAGACTCACAAAATCCATACACTTGTTTCAGATGTTCAAATGATACATGAACAAAGATCAATTATTCGAAGCGAGAAAGCATAAATTGCTCAATAAATTTAAATATTCCTTTTTAATGATAAAATCATTCCAAGTTGATCAATGCATATAGAAGTTAAATTCAAATCACCAAAATAAACAGGCATTTGAATTTGTGTTCTTATTTCTCAACATCTTTACTTTTTATGCGATAGGTAAATGAACAAGTGATGAAAGACAATCCTGAAAAATTCTATGTTTTGAATCGTCCGTCTCATATTGATTTAAAATTTAAAATTAATTCAACCTATTTACAATAGTTTATTCATGTCCATAGAAATCCAAAAAGTAATCGAAGATTTTGTGTTTCAGTTCATTGAAATAACTAAAGATGACTCGTCTCGAAAGTTTATTAGAACGTGAATACATGCTTGGGTCGAAAGGAAATCTAAGAGGAGCAATCCATTATCTCAATGAATATACAATAATATATGCATGTGGTAATATTGCCGTTATTTATGATATAAACAGCAAAAAGCAGCAATTTATAACAGGAATGAAAGGAATCTCGGTAATCTCGCCATCGCCCTGTAGACGATTAATAGCTTTGACTGAAACCGAAAATAGCGGGGTAGTTCATATATTCGAAACTTCAAGCAGGAAGCGGAAAAAAGTTTTGAACTCTGGAGATGTTAACAATAAAAATATCCTTCACATATCTTTTAGTTACGATTCTAAGTTATGCCTAGTTCTTGGTGGTCCTCCTGAATATAATCTTACGTTGTGGAACATTGAAAAAGGAGCAAAGGTGATAGCCTCAGTAAAACTTGCAACACCAAGTGGAAAATGCATATATCGGGCTGATTTGTCTCCAGATGATTCTTCCATTATATGCGTTTCTGGAAATGCCGTTTTGAGATTTTTCAGAGTTATTGATGGTTGTTTTCGTCCTATAACAGTAGATTTAAAGAGAGAGCCGCAAAACCATTCTTGCCATTGTTGGTTGGATCCAGGACAAGTTCTTGTAGGAACAACATCAGGAGAGATTCTCTTCCTAGAAAACTTTGAAGTAAAAAATGTACTTTTGGCTGAACCTGATGGTAAGATGCCAGTGTGTTCCATATCACCTTTTGAGAAAGGTTTTATAGTTGGTAGATGTGGTATTATCCAAATTTACCATCAAATTGAAGGGGATAAAAGTATGTTTCTACTTGCAAAAACATTCAAGCTACCAAACAATAGCTCAAGCATAACATGCATAGCTATTTCTTCATCTGAGGAATCATTAACGTTAACCACAGCAGATAATCATATGTTTTCATTATCATTTGTAAACGTTGACATTATGAAAGATGATGGAGATATATTTTTCCCGACATTACCACATTTTCATGGGGTTGGACCTCAAGGTAAATCTAATATTTTGGGCCTGGACACTTGCATTTGGAAACCAATTATAGCTACGTGTGGACTTGATAGATGTGTAAAGATTTGGAATTATGAAACTAAAGTTATGCAATTTTCACAAACATTTCATGAGGATGTAAACGATGTAAGCCTCCATCCAACCGGGCTTCAAATTCTTCTTTGCTGTACTAATAGAGTTCTTTTATGTTCAATTCTTGTTGGGAGTTTCCGAATTATGCATGAAATTGAACTTCAGTCATGTCAGTTTTGCTGTTTTTCAAATGGAGGACAATATTTTGCACTAGCATATAACGCTTTTGTTCAAATATATAACACTCATACATTTGAGTCTTTATGTACTTTGAGAGGTCATTCTATGACAGTAACACGTGTATGTTGGAAGCATGACGATACCACCATTTGTACCATTGGCATTGATGGAGCTATATGCACATGGTCTGTTCCAAAAGGTATAAGAATAATAAGGAAAGGTAAGTTTTGAATGTAGCTATATCTGAGTGAACGCTAATTTTGGAACTGGCTCAATATTTTATACCGTATCCTGAAGTGGACTCGATGTCTTCCTATAGAAGTGGGAATCTCGATCCAAATTTTAATTATGCATTTCTGACATGTTCAGACCAAACGATAAAAAGATTGAATTTAGCCTCCATGGTTTTTGATACAGAAATAGAAATAGACTCGCTAGGAAGCAACGACATTGCAATAATAGATGACAATTTATTCTTGACGGGGGTCACAACAAGCTCCAATCCGGGGGGATTAAGTCTTGTTGAGATTGAAAATGATAACACAATGAGGACACGAAAGGACTGGCAATGCCATTCAAAGCCAATGACTTGTTTAAAATTGTCACGTGATAGTAAGCATATAATATCGGCGGGTGAAGATGGAACGCTGGGCATGTTCAGACTGCTTTATTTCAAACATGGATCTAAACATCATAGCAAGGAAGAGAAAGCTAAGCTGAACTCTTTTTCTGAACTTATTCTTGTCTCAAAATCCGATTTGGATGATAAAACGAACAAGATATCGAGTCTAAAAAGCCAGGTAAGCATATTGGCTGTATCGAATTTATTAGTATTCTCAACTTCCAAGGTCCAACCATACAGACTTCTTCGAAATATTGTTTTTCAGATGGAAAAGATCAGTCTAGATAGTGAGCATCAACTTAGACTTAAAGATATTGAATATAAAGAGACGATAGAAAGGATGGAAATCGATTACGAATTGAAGGCGAAAGAGGCAAAGAAAATCATATGTTCAGGACAACATGAATTGAAGAAGTTAAAGGAATGTCATGATGAAGAAAACAAAGAAGCAAAGGCAAAAAATCTGGTTTCCCTTTCCAAGTTACATCAGGATCATAAAGACCAAATAGATGCTGAGTCGAAGAGATTAGATCAATTGATAATAAATAGAGTAAAATGGAATGAGGAGTGGGAGTTAGAAAACAACAAATTGGTCGAAGAACAAACTCAGGAATTGAATCAAATTTCGAGTAAATTTGAGTCAAAAATAATGGCTCAAAATGAATACAGCCTTGACATTTTGAAGAAAAAAGAAGAAATTCTATCACAACACAAAAAGAATTGTACTTTAATTGAGGAAGATTGTGATAAAGAAGTCGAAAGAGAAATCGGCAAATACGAAAGTAAACTATCACAGATACAAAGCATAAATAAGTTGCTTCAACAAGAAAATGAAATAATGAAGAAAAGTTACAATGGACTCGTGAAAGATTTAGATGAGCAAAAAGAAACAATCGCCTCATTAGAGAAAAAGCAAGAAGAAATCTGGAACAACACAATTCATTTAGAAAGAGTATTGCAACTAAAAAAAATAATCGTGTCAGAAAGAGACAAAGAAATCAAGGGCAAAGATGAAGACATAGCAAGTACACAAATTCATAACGAGGAGTTGAATAGGTAGGTCTTTGTTACATAGTTTACTGTCGAGATGTTGAATCTCATTATTGGCTCCCTGGCTAATAAATTTTTATGTAGCTTCAAATTCAAATTGAATGAAAGCATTGCAAAAATGAAAGAAAAATTGGAGCCTCAAGCGAAACAAATTGCTTTATTAGTGTCTAAACGAAAAGAAAAAGACCTTGAACTAGGACAAACCTGCCAAGAAAGAAATGAATTGAAGTTATTTATGAAAGATTTACAATTAAAGTGTAAAGGAACAGATAAAGAAATACTGAGACTTAGCGAAAAAATAAAAGTATCACAAAAAGATTATTTTTATTTTGTCCATGACTTGAGTGTTATTGTAAAAAGGGCAGAGCTAGACAAAGAAATAAAATCCTCACTTTTACCGTTGTTCAGAAGGTATATCGATGGCAAAGAAATGAATGATCGTAGGAAGGGTGGAGCAGAAAAATCAAAAGAGATTAATAAAAAATTAGAACGGATGAAAGCAAATATAAAGAATTCGAATAAAGTTGCTCTGAAGCAGCAAAAGATCCATCAATCGGAATATAGCAAACTAAATAAGGAATATGCATACCTGCAAAAGGTAAGCAATTTGTTCTACATGTACATATTTGCCTTATACAAAATGATACCTTACATTTACTCATGAATCGAAATTTCTCTTTGCTTTCCTATAGGAACTGGATAAACGCCAAGAAGAAGCTGCTTCATTAGCTAATGAGGAAGAATTGTTGATGCAGGAATACCAAAGATATGTTGTAAAAGCATCATCGGTGTAGTATAAATCTAAATGTAAACACATAGAGGCTCCTTAGAATAATTAAGACATTGCTTTGCAAAACATATAGTGGAATTGCATGCCTTCCCAACTTTCACACGATCGGCGAGCTGTCATGTCTATTGAAGGGAGGAACTTGACCCTGTAGAAAATTTACTCCCTATACGAGAAACACGAACTTGTGCACCAGTGACATCATTCTTTCTATGCCATGCAACGGATCGATGCTTTGTCAAAGCCCCGAGAGGAACTGGTTTATTTCCAAGATCATAGTAGGGAGGAAATTGTTGTATCAAGGCATGCGCATCTCTATTCCATTCGTCTTCTTGCCATGATGAGATTGTTTTATTGCATATTTTTTCTTTAGTTGAGGCGTCACAAATAGGGGCAACAGCAGAGCTTATACCGTGCTTTCTCATGAGGTATCCTTCAATCGTTTCAAGATCAGGTTTTGTCATTGTGCCTTTAAATACAGCAATTTCTGAAATCGCTCCCTCCCCTTCTCCTACATCAACTCCTCCACAACAAAGAGGCATTTCAAAAGAATGGTCTGACCCTATTGTAAGGCCATCTAGAGCCCCAAAGATTTGTGAAATTTTTTTTTGGTGCACTTGCAACTGCTCATCTGTGACGGTTTCATTTTCCGTGAGCCCGTCGACACGTAAAATACAACGATCACTATCTATAATGGCAGTGTAACAATGCCATCTACCTGGGCCCGTTTTACCTCTTATTATTATACGAGGTAGAGTTTCTGGAAGTTCTGTATTCAATTGACCTTCCTTGCTATTACTATCATCATCCCAGCAGCTACTATTGCTATCATTGTCATTATTTTGACTATCATGTTGCTCTCTTTCGTCATCTATTTCATTGAATATTTCACGTAAAGACCCTATACTTTCCAACCTCGTTGGATATCGATTGCTATCAACTAACGTATCATTATTGGACGTGTTTCTTAAACTAGACCCGACACCAATGCAAAAAGGACTCATTTCGGTTATTTCGTCAAGCTCATTTCTAGGATATAAATGACCTAATTCAAAACGATTCCGTAAACCAGATACAAATGTCCCATCCTCCATCGCAATCCCTATGCAAAAAAAAGTTATTGGCATGGGCACTGTTCCGCACTCAAATGGAAGAGTTTTCATCCTTACTGCTTGACTGAAGTCGGCATTTAGAAATTGGACGCTTCTTTGGCGTTTTTCTGCACAGGATGAAATATTGATTGCCTTTGACATTTTTGGAAATACATGCGCATAAAAATATCTTTGATTCTTTTCCTTAGAACTCAATACTAGTCGCGGCAATGAATATTTAATCTCTTTCATCTTTTTCTTTATCTTTTTAATATTTTTGTTTTGACGCGAAATGTCAAAATCAAGTTGATACTGTAGCTTTATTCTTTTTTCTTGCAGTTCTTGTCTTAGTTCTTCATTGTTTTCTTTGCGAGATTCTATATCTATCTCATCTTTATTTTTGATAATACTGTCGAGCTTGCTTTCATTTATTTTTGCGTAATGGCTATGAAGGTGATGGACGATAGAATCGTCCAAAACAAGTGATTCATCCCAGGGTATACCTTCTGGTCTAGCTTCTATGGCACCGCGGACAGCAAATGTAGATTTTTTCAATTTGGATGTTCTGACCTCATTGTTGCTATTGGTGATCTTTGGTTCATTCATGTCTCCTTTGGGGAAATGATCAGGCTGATAAGTTCCTATTGCTAACTTTAATATTCTCTTTCATGGCATGAAAATTGGCACAGAAAATGATGAATAAGATATTTTTTGCGGATTTTGAATTTATTTTGGACGATAAGAGCAGATGCGATAAACTTACATGTACAAATTCATTTGCGTACCCAAAAGGTAGAAGAATATCCATTGGATTTTTATATCCTTTCCAAGACTTTACCACAGTCTTTCTTTCAATATTTAAGCTATTTCTCTTTCTTGAATCTTGTATTTTTCCCATATTCATACCAACACGACGTGCATATGATTCTGTAGATATTCTCTTCGGAGATGAAGGAGATAGCTCCTTTCGATTATTGTAGCGAGAGGGGGAAGTATATATTTCATTTTCTTCCGAATCAGAGTCCAGTGAGGAATCATCGCCTGATATTGCGACCGAATCTAATTGGATACCTTTCGGAGAAAACCAAGCAAGGCAAAAAGTGGCATTGACACTCCTATCGTTAACATTGGAAAGACAGGAAGCTACCTTTTCATTCACACTTCTAATATTCACATTATTCGTTTGTAACCTTTGAGAATTGTTTAGATCATGCATATGGGAGTCGATATGCCCATTTGATAAATACTTCTTTTCTTTCATTCGGGAGATAAGCTCTTGTGCCATACAAGGGAGCAATAGTGATGAAACGGGCACATCATCATAGATCTGCTTCAAAAGTTGATCGGTTACAATTGTTCTCCAAGCTCTACAAACATTGGAAAGAACAGCAAGTTCTGTATTGGACGAACAACTAGACAACAACCATCGCAGAGCTATGCTAAAACAATCACTAGGAATGTGATCTAAAGAAGGACTTGATCGGGATGTCATTTTGTCTCTTTAATAAATACCTTCAAATAAAAGACACAAAAGTGAGCGAAAGAGTGCATTTTTGAACCTAGGCGATACAATGGGTTATACCACAAGCCTTTACTGCTCATCAAATATCACAATAAGCCTCAACTTCACTCACTGATGATAAAAGACTAAAGTGGAGTGAGTCTTTAGAAGAAAAAGGCAATGAATAAGCGCCTTAATCAACCAACTCTCTTCATTCTTGTATGCCGATGCAGCAGCAAACTTTCGTGTTGTATAGTAAAATATATATATTTGCCCGCAGTCTAAGTTTACTCTAAGTATTTCATACACAACGTAATTAAAAAAACCCGCAAATCACTTTACACCTATAACAAATTTACGTATGTTAGTTTACGAAGCAAAAGGAAATGTTTTGAGAGGTGCGTAGGAACTATTTTCTTCATTAATTATCGTAATG
>Ga0115008_10003135_pt1 | contig 13690 bp, 12 predicted proteins | sample FraStrMetagenome_FD_87164 | JGI IMG/M metagenome (GOLD analysis project Ga0115008, IMG submission 87164) | Marine eukaryotic phytoplankton communities from Arctic Ocean - Fram Strait ARC3M Metagenome | ecosystem: Environmental > Aquatic > Marine > Oceanic | place: Fram Strait | collected...
AAAATTAGATCATTGTAAAATGATTTGTATAGAGATAGTGAATTTTGGGAGCTTTCGAATAGAGTTTTTAAAGCATCAATCACAAATTTCAATGTATTTAAATTAATTTCATAGATAACAATTGTAAACTAAAACACACAATTTATACTTTTTATCAAAATAGAAACCTCTGTTTTATAAAAGTCCCACAATCACGACTTTGGGAGTCAAAGAGGAAGAAAATCATTATTGTTGCTACTTAAACCAGATTCCTACTTTGTTCTGAAAAAAGGAGTCCGAAGAATATCGGACTTGCTTGTGAAGCATTGTCAGTCCTAAGATATCGTGCCGCCAGTGATTTCGCCATCGAGTTCATCTCTCGTCCTTGTAGATACCACGGTAGTGAAGTACATTATAACATTGGAGGACCCGGAGGGTCCGACGAAATTTTAGGCAAATTGCATGGGTTAAACTCTTATCATTGAAAATTATTTAATAAAATCAAATTGCTTGTTCTAAGGAACTAGGGTAGTATCTCTAGCTTTAGTGGTTCGGGGCTCGGTTAAGGTTCAAGCGCCCGTGGGTTCGAATCCCTCACAAATTGAGTCATACGGAGGGCACGTATATATCTTCATATAGGATACCAACAGCCACCCATCGTACGCCAAAGCACATCCAGTGGTTCAAAAATTACATCACTACTAGGTAAGTGCAGTGAGAGAGATCGATATGTCAGGTGGAGCGGGTACTGGCGTCTCCCCTTGAAATTAGCGTTCGGCTATCCAAGTAAGGATTAGACCTTCTTCGTGAGGACAGTAGTGTCTCCACAGGGCATTGTGCAGATCACCATACCGTCATAGGACGCAGGGACTGATAACACGATAAATATAATATAACAAACAAACAAACAACTTAATCTAAGGAACTTGTTAGATCTTGACCATTTATATCAAAGTATATACAAGAATTCCTTCCATTTTTCCCATTCTTTCCTTTTCAAATGAATGCATTGTCCCCGCCAAATTCAACACATTGCATGCATCTTCTTAATCTCTTTCCCTGTTTTCTGTCTTTTCCTCTAAACTTTTTTTCGTTTGTCATAGCTGCAGTTATATTGCATGAAAGATTAGTTGTACCAACAATAACATTATCAACCCCATGTATTGCATTCTTTGGTGGGGCCATTATTGGAGGCGGAAGTTGTATATGTTCAAAGATGTTTTTTCCTTCAGATGAAACTGCATTTTCATTTATATCATGCTGAAGAGAATTATCATGAAGGAGCTTTAAAGCATCGGTTCCATCCTTAGATTTTCTCATAGCGTCCCTGATTCGTTGTTTCTTTGACCAAATTTTATGATATGATAATTGCAAATGAATAGGAACTTTGGGAAAGATAGTTTGTCCATCAACATAATCACACCATTACATGTCCATAACATCATCGTTAAATCCACCACCAAGTGAAATAAATGTGTTAAAGATTTTTTTCAGGAAATCCGTGAACGGGTAGTAAAGGTAATTTTGTTCCAATAGTCTTGCACAAATATCTCATGTCCGATGTAAGATTACATGAAAATTGGTCAATACTGATTGATTGAATCTTTTCACGTAGTTCCTTTGAATGTAGAGTAATTGTACCAAAACTTTCATTTGTTTGCATGAAATCACTTGTATTAGACCATTCAGGAAATAAAATAACAGAATGTTTTTTATGTACAAGGTTTTGTAATGAATCAATTAGCCATGTATCATAATGCCCAACTTTTGGAAAACCATTTCTTCTTTTCTCAGAACATCGATGATTGTGTCGATGCCATCTTTCTGTCATAAGGCAGTCAGACATTTCTACACCCATGACCCATGTCTTGAATACTGTAAGAATTAGTTCTTTAAATACCTCCACATCATTTGTGCCTCTATTGCAATGCAGGAGAGGAAAACTATATTTGTTTTGCATTAGTTCTGCTTTGATGCTTAGTTTATATGAATAGAATGCGTAGCCTGGGGGATATGAACAATGTCCTAGTAATACTTCAACTAGGACATCATTTGCTTTTTTCCATGCATTCTTATTGAATAATGCTTTACCAGATTTTGAATCTACTTTATCTCCGAATTTAAAAAAAAAACAGCTTGTACTCTCCAATATAGAATCTAATGTAGCGCTCAATACATCCAGTGAACATTTTAACGTTGAAGTATAGCTCATCTTCAATTTCTGAATTAGTGTAACCGTCTTTCATTTTATTCAGCTTAGGCTCATTCCAAATGAAAAATACATCCATCAACGCTACTTTATAGGATTTCTTAAATTCATGGTGTATGGGAACTTTATGCCTATCTATCATATGAAATCAGTCTCCCAACACACTTGAGTATTTATCCGAAATTTTTGCTGGATCAGGTGGATCATTCAGATGTTCATGAATCACATGATGGGATTTTTGCTCCATGACATCTTTTGATACTAACTCCCTTAAGTACTATCTAACAAATCTTCCTCCAAATAAACCATACTATTGTAGTTCACATAATCTTTTTCTTGATTCTTTTTTTGCTTTCATCTGTTGTTGGCCGGATATTCATAGATTCTTCAACATGTTTTTTTACATGCACAAAGGAACTACTATGGTGAATGGAGGGTTGCCATAACTTCCTAAGCTTGATCTTTTAGAGTTTGGAGGGATTATTAAACCAGGAGCAATAACAGTTTGTATTTGAACTAGTATTCCTTTCATATTTTTTGTATTCATTCTGTCATCGCAAAGTAATTTTTTTCCAAATGTGACTCTTGTAGCCATATTTGACACACTACCATTCATCGGCACTATGTCTACCATTGTACCTGATGTAGCTTCTTTTTTCTTCATTCGTTGTGTGAGATCTGGTTGCATATGGAGAAATCTGAAAACTTCAAAAGTTTTCATTGCATCTAGTGCTGCATATATAATTTGGTCATCACTTAAAGAAAGCTTAGACCAATTACCTACTAAGCGAACATTTGTTTTTTTTCCAAGTTTTCATTTAAGCAGATTTTGACTAAACCATCTAACCCAATTATACCATTTTTTATAAGACCTCTCTTTCGTGCATAAATGCCCAGGTTAATTCTTTTTATTTTGCGTGTAACGTCTTGCACTTTAAAATGATTGCCAATTTTATTGATATCCCCTCCTACTGAAACACCTACATATGTGAGTCTTTCATCTTCAAATATGGCAATAAGCCTCTTTTGCAATTTGTTGTATCTATGAACTTGCAAAATAAGTGCCTTGACAATCCCCTCTGAGCCTAAATACCCAAATTGAATTATTCCTATTTTTTTACTTCCAGTAACCATCCCACTTGAGTTTTTTATTGTATCCCATTCCTCATAATCAAGTGCAATATATTTTGTGTTGTCGGTGCTGTTTGACATTATGCCTTGTTCTTCATCCAGGTTGCACTCAACAGCAATTGCTTCAACTTCAACCTCATCATCAGATGAATCATCATCCTTAAATTGTTCGCATATTAGCTCCTGTTGCTTCTTGTCTTCACAGTTTGTATCTGCCTCGGCACACTGCGACAAGTTTCTTTGTGCATGTGGTGAAGTGACTTTTCCATGAAGTGAAGCAAGAAAAAATGCTTTATTCTTTTGCTTTTTCTCATTCTTCCGTCCCTCTGCTGACTCTTTTTTTTCTTATTCTCTTGTAATAATGTCTCACGTATTCGCTCGCGATGGACATCTGATAAATGCCTCTGCTTCCTCTTCTTTTTATCAGAAGCTCCTTTTACACGACCGTTCTTCTTCATTCCAACTAAATAATTTAAAATGTGATTACAATGTTGTTTGATGAAAATATAAATAAATTGAAAAATATATTTAAAATGGAAAAAATATTCATCAGAGCAATAAGAACTACTTAGACAGATGACACGATAGCAATAACAAACAATTAGTAGGAAACTATGAGATATGCAATAACACTATTTAAAGAGAAAACCTTAAGAATTTTTGTTATTGCCTCCACTAGCACCAAACGGTCGCCTTCACAAACCTTAGAATCAGGACGTTCGAAGAAAAGTGAGAAATTTTGATTGCTGTGTTTCTTCTGTTGATTCTAAAAGACTCGTATGTGCTTCGCATATTCTACTCATTATCGATAATTAGTGGCGTTGAACGGTTACTTGATATTGACACTTAGATTGCCATTATGTGGAAGCTTGTGATTGCCGTATATCTTGTATCTCGTCTATGGTCAACGTACTAAAGAGGTAGATTGTGAAACCACAATTTAGGCTTCACAAGTGCATTTGAATACATTCTAAATCACTTTCCTTTATGACATGAAATTTGAATTGAATGATTAAAAGGCTTATGGGCTTCCTGTGAAGATAAATATATAAGAAGTTGCTGTCAAATTGATTGTGTATGTTATTTGTTCCGCTTCTTTTTGCATCGCTTTTAAAGTATATTTAAGCGTAAATTATTTTGAAGTAAAAAAAAAAAAATAAGAACTTTAAAGCAGTGCTTCAGCGCTGTTCTCATTTTATTTTAGGTACCGTAGAGACAATAATTTGTAGTAATTAAATGAATCTAACGGACTTGATTGATGAATACATTTACGCCTTAGTTTTTAATTTTCGTTTTCACTTATGTGACATATTCGTGTATCCGCCGTATTATTGTGTTCTAAACATGTTTATCTAGAGACACCTCATAGGAACTTATTCTGCACGGATCTTGCTAAACATATATTTAATAGATAAAGAGAAAAAAATTTCCTTGTGTAAGTACTCGTAAGCAAGTTCGTTTCTTATCCGTAAATAAAACTAAAGAAAGTATGCACAATCCTCTAAAGAGGTAGTCCTATCCTCTTCAGAAATAAGAGGTCATTTTTTACAATTCAACATCAATTAACATTATTTCATCCGAAGAACTCTTATTACATACGATGTAAGAATTCAGAGGGCCTTAGAAATTCAGGAAGGAAGAACAATACATTTGATTCTAGTTCACACGCGACATTGTATATAAACTTATTGTTGGACTTTGGTAAAAGATCGTTTCTACAGACCTCTCTCTATTTAGAAGTCCTGAATTCTCATTTTTTTTGCATGCTAATTTAATGCTTTTTTGAAAGGTGTCATAATTCGATAGAAGTACGAATGAAAAAATTACTTTATTATTCGTATTATTTGTGCCGTGATGCATGAAGTTATACAAGTACTGAAGTATTGTTTGCCTTCGTATAATAAATATTCCAACATCTGGTTTTACCATATATAGATGAGATGCTGTGCAAATTACTTTTCGTGCGTGGGAAAAGAGAACCAATAGTTTTTAGAGAGAAAGGTCCATGACAACTTAGGACCAGAAAGAAATTGAACCAAGGATCATAATTCCTTGATACGATTTAAATTAGAGTTTCATTGGTTGTTTTGGGTGGGTTCCAAATTTGTTGCAGGTCCGTGGCTTCAGTTAAATTTATGATGCGATGGAAACATTTTATGTGATCCTCAAAACTTGTTTACTTTAATGCACAATGTGAGCATTTCTTTTGATTTCATGATAATTGTGTGCAAACAGCATGCAGTAGAGCACATAAAGTATTCAGGAGTTCCATTGGCAGTTTTACTTACATTACCTATGTGTGTGTACCATGATATCTTTAATGCTCTTTGTAAGGCAGGGGCATATATTTGTCACATGCCAGAGAATACCATAAGTAAAAGTAGCGTCACATTGATTTCCACCGACGTGTCAGGCTTGATAAAGTACAAACGTCATTCTGAATTTCCGGAGGCTCTAAGTAAATGAATTCAATTTTCTTAGAAGAATGCTCTTGTAGAAATATTCTTGTATCACATACTAGAGATAAAGAATACCATGTGCATATCTTGTTTGATTGGTTTGAATGGATTCAGACGTGTTTTCTACTCTTGAATTTGATTCAATTTATTTCTTACAGTTCAGACAAGTCGAATACTTAGAATCAATAAAAAATTTGAATAAATTTGATTATACAAAAAAAGTCGAACATGCTCGCTGTTTTTTTTATGTTTCGTTGACCAGCTTAAATGAATACTTTCAAATAAGTCTGTTTCCAAAATGTATGAAAAGATTATGAGTTCTTCGAACACAGATTCTAATATCTTATGTCTAAGTAAAAGTGTTCTATGGATTTTCTTACGTAAAGAACTTCATAATTGAGAACAGCTGTTGTAGGAGTTGTTCCTTGAAAATGTGTTGCATCATACCGATCGTTTCCAAGTTTCAAAATATCGCTATAAATATATTTTCTTGCACGAGAAGAAATACAGTTTGTCTAAGTAATGTCTTAAATATTAGTTAAACATATGGTCGATATATTGACGAAGATACTTGATTAGCTAAACTTATATTGGTACTTTCATTTTCCTCGCGCTCGTTTTTCACTACAGCCTGTCGGTAGATATCATTTGCACAGCAAGCACAACAAGTATTAGTTTGTTGTACACTCAAAGTGTAAGCACCTTGTCTCGGATCTTACACCAATCAAAGCATTATTCTTAAACGGATATCATTTTACGTTTACTACTTCCATCAATAAAGGTGAGTTTGACACTGAGCATATAATTTGTAAGAATCTATGCAAAGTTGCAGTCATATCTTTTGACTCGATGATTCTTTCATCTTTCTGAAGAAAGATGTTGAAAAGAAATAGATTGTATCTTGTATTTTCAAAAGAGATATAAGCATTATCAAGCATATTATCCTTTTTGAGAAATGAAAGTATTCTGAATTGATAATGTCATTGATCGAATAATTGACACATTTGATGAATTTGGAAAGACTAAATAACATGTAACTGACTTTTAACCATTATTTTCGTTTCATACTGGAATATCAACCCTCATGAATCTTAGACCGTGGAATCTTAATTGAATGCTGAAATTTGACGTTGATAGCGGTCGCTATGGAAAAAGAAGTTAGCTGCATAAGTGAAGATTTACAACAAGCGTCAATTTCCAACGAAGAAAAGGAGAAACAGTTAATAAACTTAACTTGTTCTCCAACTTCAGAATCAACTAGAAACAGCAATAAGGATACATTGAATATGATACTTGCCCCTCCAGAAGGAACCACTCGCCCTAGTTCTTCTCCAAGTCGGCTATTATTTAAAAAGCATCAAGACAATCTATCAGTTAAAACCCCTGAAAATAATACAAGTACACGAATCCCCAGCTCTCAAAGCTACGAAGAAAGCCCCAACAAACAACAAAACAGCGAACAAATTCAGCGTATCCACTTAATGAGTGAAGAGATAGCAAATAAAAAAACAGACACAATTATTGAAACCCCAACACCTGATAATAATAGTACTGCTGATATTGTAACATCAAATCCTTCTCCAGGATCTACATCTTCAAGAGGTTTAGTTTCACGCCGTGGAGGAAGAGTAGGGTCATCTGGTTCGCCACTATCTAGATCTGGAGCCTTCCGTCTTGTAGCACCATCTCAAGGCAAAACACCGCAACGCAATTCTTCTCAAAAGAAGTCAACTGATATTTCAGAAAAACCAAAGGTTACTCCCGGTTCTGCTCGGAAGCAAAAGCGTTCAATAACTGAGGAAGGCGTTCCCTCTCTGTGTTCCGCCACATCAGGATCATTACAGACCTATTCTTCTTCATCATCCTGCAGTCCCCTTTCTCCTTCCAAAGCAAGAATAATGGATTTAGCTTCCAATAATAATGTCATTCATAAACAACAAAAAACTCGCTCTCCACTCCATATGAATCCTCAGTTTGATGCCTCTGCCATGGCAGGCCCATCAGAGGAACGCAAACCTCAACATCCACCCACCGTGAAAAATCAACCTCAAAGTTTGAAGGAATCTGAAAATAGACAATCCTCATCGATAGACAAAACATCTGATAAACAACACAAACCTTATTCTATAACCGTTGATACCTCTTGTGCAACGAGTCCATTACATCATGATCTTAAAGATGGGAAAAAAGAGGTTACATCTGGAAAGGATGTTGAGATGGAAGATGCAACGAAATTGAAAAAAAATCCGGATGCCAAAATGCCCAGTTCGAACAATGAAGATATGAAGGATTCTAGATCACGGCTAGCCTATTCTCCTACCCCGACTGGTGAAAGTGTACGTTTTCATAACTCTTAATGTATTCTCTCATTTGATCTGTTTTTATATGAAATTTCCTCACTCTTTTTCGCTTTGTGTCATTAAACAAATTTTAGATGAATCAACACAATGACCCAAAACAAACACCTAATTTTGGACTTTTAAACTTTCATGACCCTAAGTTGAATTCTCCATCAGGACTTTTTCTTTCGCCATATTCACCATTAAATATAATGGGAGATGCACCATCTTTTGAGAGGATCACCCCTCGTATACCTAAAGATAATTCTTGCAACGATCGTCCTGCTTCCATTGGTATAAGACAGAGTAGTGCTCAAGGGGGGAATAAAGGTAATAATGATCGATCTGCTCCAACAGCACAGCCTTTCCCCAGCAATCCAACTACACCTCGGAGATCGCCAATGTCTACCAATCGTGAGTGTTATTCTAATTCATTTGACATTTTGTTTTTCAAAGAAATGATTCTCATTTTCGTTTTTTTTTGCTTATCATGTAGCTGCATTTTCATGGCTCACATCACCATCAAGAGGATTCTTTTCCCCAAATCCTTTGGATTCTAGTCGAGGTGCTACAGCATCTATAACAACACCAACCTTTCCCTCTTTATTCTTTCAGGAATCGAAAGGTTCACCGAGTGGAGGTGGAGCGACTGGAGCAAGCACCCAAAGTGAAGAAAAGAACGGAAGTGCAAAAGTTCGCGATATTCAACGACATCATCCGTATTCTAAGATGATTTGTATATCTCCATTAGCGTCCTCGAAGAAACAACGATGCAAAAGCACAGGAGATTTACCGGCATTTTCACTCAACAAGGATGATAAGGCGAAACGAAAACTAGAAACATATGATGATCTTTTAAATGTTCCTTTGAGTAGTCCAACAATGCATGTGATGGACATGCATGTAGCTGAAAAAGATATAATGGAAGATGAAGATCTTAGTATGCTTCTACACTTAGCATCCTCTAGTAGCGCAGGTCAAAGGTCACCAGGATCAAAGAAATTTCCAACGCGCCGCACGAGTAATCCTACTCCGTCTTCTTTGCAACTACCCTTGATGGGTGGTCCTGAAGCTTCTACTTCTGATTCTCGATTTCCTCCAAAACTTGATCGGATGCCTTTTCGAAAAAACTCCACATCAAATCAGGTTATTCGAAGTATGTCGAATGAATTTGCGCCTCCTGCACTATCTATGAGGCCAACGAAAGGACGTGAAATAGCTAATACCACTTTGAAAAGTAAATCTAACGAACACGGAGATAATCCAAAAACAAAGAGTAAACCGCCCAAACGAAGTACATCAGCAAGTGTAAAGAAAAGTGCCAAGGGAAGTAGCTCACGAAATAGCAGCAGTGATATGCAAATACCTTCTAATAATCGAAAACAAAACAGTTCAATGATGCATCCTGGCCCACCGCCGTACCCACCAATGCCCGCGCCTTCAGGAAATTATCAATATCCAGCACCTCCTCCCCATCCTATTCGTATGCATCATCCGCCACCAGGAGGTCACGGATACCATGATGGTATGAACCACTCTGGACCTCCACCTATGGGCGACAGACGACCGATGCAACATCATATGCCTCCAAATGGTTATCCACCAAATCCTAATCCACACATGAGACCTCATTCTATCCCTCCTGGACAAATGCCTGGACCTAGCGCTGGTCCTGGTCCATACCATTATTCTCATCCACCACAAGGTCCAATTCAGGGAAGTGGACAATATGCCCCTTATACAAGTCTTAACCAAAGTCACTCGAAATCCAAGATGCCGGGTAAGAAGGGGCCTGGTTACGGACCCAATGCTCATAATCACAATAATATGAAACAAAAAACAAAAAAGGGTAAAGCGAGTGCATCACCAGGCACAAAAAGGCAAAGTTCTGACATGCAAGGAACAGGGAAAAAGAAGGCAAGAACACCATCGAAGAGAAAAAAGAATGCTGCTTTATCAAAACTCAAAGCGGCAAAAATTGATCCTAATGATAAAAATTCTCAAGCTGCAGCACTTGCGGCAGCAATTCTTCGCGGAGTAACAATGAGACCGTCTGGAAAATGGGTAAGTTGTCAAATTGTTTTGTTTTTCTTTCATTTTAAAATTTAGGATTTTTAGCTCATCGTTAAGGTATTACTTCTCTCCTTAGCAAGCGCAATTGTACTATGCAGGAAAGTCTCGTTATATCGGGGTATTTGACACTCGTGAAAAGGCAGCCTTAGCCTACGAAATTGCTCGTGAAAAACTTAAATCAGACAAATCACCCGATGTGAATAATCAGTGCATTGAGGATACCGAGGCTGCTGTTTCTCTTGCGCGAAAGGCAGCGTTTGAGGGAGTGAATGAACCTGACCCTAGACCACCTCATAAACGATGATCGAAAGAATACACATGTAAATTTTTCTGCTTCAACATATACATATCGTCAATTGTAGGCACTTTTTTTTCTTATTTCGTAAAGAAAAATCCTGTCTCATTTTGTTAGATATCATGTACAATGAGAAGCTTGTTGTTGTTTAATAAACTAGGCATTTTTCTCTCTCCTACCTAACTTAATTTTACCTAAACTACTTTTTTAATTACTGATAGTATATTTTTAAAGTATGCTCTATTACTCCCAATTGTAAAAGATTAAACCAGTGAATCCAGAGACATAGTTCGAATTAAAGGTTTGGAGACGATGGGCAAGCTGAAAAATTATTTATGTTACAAAAAATAACTTCGTGTAAAATTTACAAATTCTGAGAATTTTGGTCTAAAATCAGTATGACACCCATAACGTAGGGTGCTGCCAATATTTATTTTTGCAAGAAAAGCTTTCACAAGGTTCTCATCATAGAATGAGGCGTAAATATTTGTTTACCAACGCTTTGGATATGCTGAAATTTGTCCGAATTCGATATCAAAGGCCCATTGCATCGAAAGAGAGATATTTTACAATGAGCAATGTCTGCTTCACAGTCGCATCATCAGGAAGAATAAGACCGCATAACTGGAGACTGCCGTTTGCGTGTGGAATTGCTGGTATTTTTAGCATTGTTCATCAAACAGCTCCCAGCATAGCTTTCATGGAACAAACAAAAGGAAAAAATGAATCTCAAATTATGGAAGAGGACAATGCCGAAGATCTTGAATGTCCCTTTTGTAGATATTTTTTGAATTCACATTGTCGAGAGGAATTCAAAGTTTGGCAACGCTGTGTCAAGGTAAGACTACTTATTGTACTGCTGTGGTTCATCAAAGCATGATGCCAAATGTTTTTTATTTTATTTTATTTGCCAGGTGAAAGAAGCCCTTGAATGTCAGAAGCCGTTTATGCCACTGCATAAATGCATGATAAAAAATGACATGTATACAGCAGACGAAGAATTATCTAGCGGTTATCCCGAAAAGGGGGACTAAGCAAAAGTTGGTATGCAACAATATATGTGTTTGGTTAAAAAGAAATGCCATATTTTTTAATGCACCACACAGTCCTGTAGGTTCACTTGGTCTTCTGCCTAAACATGTGCAATCAATAAGGTCCTGCCAGTAAAAGAACATAACAAATCTACGATTTTTGAACTATCTCATAAATGCTCAAGTTGTTTCGAATAGATGTGAAAGGAATGTGAATTGGATAATGAAGACAAAGGATTATAATATACAGCAGGCTTAATTCTAATCTTACTTTCAGCAGTATTGATAAACATACGAGCACAGCTTAAGCAAGAATATCAGAAAAAACTTATTTTGTGAACAAGACTTCATGGCAAAAACTAATCAAATGTTTGATCGTGTTTTTAAAGAACACCTTAAAGACCACATTCAACGCCCAAACGCCTTTATTTTGTTTTGAAATTTATTGCAGCTTAAAAACACATATGTACTATCATAACGTTATTTTTCAATAGGGAATTTAGCTTACATTTCCATTTCAATATTACTTTATTTTAATAGCATTCTATCATTACATTGCGAGATAGAGTAAACAGTTATATATTGCGTATGAATATTATGAATTTACAGCATAAAGAAATATTTATGAATTATATTTTTTGAGACAAGTGGGTCCATGAGCTTCTGTTGTTAATCTTCTTTTGGTCCTTCGATCAATCTCAACATTTGCGCAGTGTGAATTAGCCAAATTGGAGGGGAGTGAGAGGAAAAATTCATCCTCATCATTGTTGGCACTTAAGTCGCTGCTTATATGCGACAAGTCATCTTCACAAAAACTTTCTGCTAATATTTTGTCGTTTATTAGTATTGTTTCAGGAGGTGCTACTTCCACAGAGTTAATTTGTGATGTTATTGAAGGTCTACCAGTTGGCGATATCAATAGATTTGCCTCATTCAAAGTATGGTCCTGTCGTTGAATGAGTTCACTTTGTTCTTTTAAATTGACCCTTATATATGCAGATGAGTTTTGTATTCTCTCTTTGGAAAACTTTTGAAAAACAGGAGCCTTAAATACAGTCTTGTTATCTTCCTTTGGAGTCATGTGTTTCTTTTCTACCTGACACATAGAGTCGATGATAGATAATTTATTGAAATTTGATGCAAGTATGTTTGACCTTCTTTTCTTGGAGAGAGCGTATTTTGGAGTCAATATAAATCGACGCGTTGAGCCCGACTGTGATGGATTAGGAGGAGAAGCGAAAGGAGAAGTGCAACATTTTTCTCCTTTAAGGCTAATACAATTATTGTGAATTGGATTAGGTGAAGAAAAGGAGCAACATTTTTTTTTCGAAGTTGTAACTTCGCGGTCGTTCGCAAATTTCTGAACGATATTCATGTTTAAATCAAGAGCTTGGACCATGTTAGGACCATCCTTTTCCTTTGATTTCATAGGGAGACCTGTAATCTTAGGAGACGAAGTCGAGAGCAGTATAGTGGAACCAACAGCATTTTTGTATTTAGCAGAGTTGGTCTCTAGTCCTGGATTATCTACCATTGAGAATTCTTCGAACGAAGCCGTTTTGTCTAGGACAGGTAATGTTTTCGCATATTTCATTTTAGTTGGAATAGATAATGTGGGTGAAGTGCAGTACTTATTTCGGGGTGAAGTTTCACAGCATCTCATGGGAGCACTTTTACACAAAAAAGTCGTCTTCGAGGGGATCGGTGAAGCTCGCAATGTTGAAAAAGGGGAGATGCCTTCAGTGACTACCAGTGATGCCATTTTGCTTGATATATCTTGTTGGAGTATTATTGCAATGTTCCCTGATAAAAACACCTTTTCAGGAAGTACTCAGTTTCTATGACAAAAGAAATGATACCTAATTGATTCTTTGTAATATAATAATGGCCTTTCATCAAATGTAACAATAGTCCCATATGTTCGGAGAAGTTCAAGTAATGATCTAGATTTTTAATTACAAAAATGAAAACAAGTATTACATGTTGACTCAGAAGCATTAGCAAGTAAGTAGTATTTGAGTATTAGGATATGAACTTCTGTGAAAAAGTGTAAAAAAGTCATTTTAATTGGTTTATTTAATTATTGGAACTGTATATATTTTAGATAGGAAATCCTCCATCCCTAATATAAAATCGAATGTAAGAATTTATTAAATAGACATATGTTCATCCAT
>Ga0115008_10003136_pt1 | contig 13686 bp, 13 predicted proteins | sample FraStrMetagenome_FD_87164 | JGI IMG/M metagenome (GOLD analysis project Ga0115008, IMG submission 87164) | Marine eukaryotic phytoplankton communities from Arctic Ocean - Fram Strait ARC3M Metagenome | ecosystem: Environmental > Aquatic > Marine > Oceanic | place: Fram Strait | collected...
GAAGTGCTTCCCAGCCTCCTTCGCGACCAACACCTGAAGATTTGGTTCCGCCGAATGGAGTTCTCAAATCACGAACAAGCCATGCGTTGATCCAGACAATACCTGCATCTAACTCATTGGCCATACGGTGCGCTCTCTTCAAGTTTGACGTCCATAGTGTAGCACTCAACCCATATTGCGTTGAATTTGCCATTTCTAGGACCTCTTCCTCCGTATCGAATGGTGTAATCGTTACAACCGGCCCAAAAATCTCTTCCTGATTTGTTCGACATTTAAAGTCAAGCCCTTCAATCACTGTAGGACGAAGGAAATAGCCTTTATCATATGGTGCATCGAGAATAACTCGTTCGCCTCCCGTTAAAACTGTTCCACCTTCTTCTTTTGCCAATTCAACATAGGATAACACCTTTTCCATATGAGGTTTTGAAACTACCGCACCTAACTTCGCTTTTGGATCTTGAGGATTGCTTACTACAGTTTTACTAACTCTATCTACAAAAGCCGCTTTAAAACGGTCATATATTTCACGTTGTACAAATATCCGCGAACCGCAAAGACATATTTGACCTTGATTAGCAAATGATGAGCGCAAAGTAGTACTCAACATCTCATCAAAATCACAATCAGCAAATATTATATTTGGATTTTTCCCCCCCAATTCAAGTGACAGTTTCTTGAACATTGGTGCCGCCGTCCGTGCAATATACTCTCCTGTATTCGTTCCGCCAGTAAATGATATCGCTTTAATTTTGGGGTGTTTTACTATTGCATCTCCAACACTTCCACCTTCTCCGTGCAGAATGTTCAAGACTCCCGGAGGCATTCCAGCTTCCTTTGCCACTTCCCCAAGCAGATATGCCGTGTATGGTGTTACTTCAGATGGTTTGGCAATTACACAATTTCCTGCAGCCAAGGCAGGTGCGATTTTCCAGGAAAATAAGTACAGCGGCAAGTTCCATGGTGAAATACATCCGACGATACCAATTGGTTTGCGTAGTGTATAATTTACGCCAACACCTACCATGTTATGCGACTCTGATGCGTAGTGCAAAATTGCTGTTGCGAAGAAATGAAAGTTAGAAACGGCTCTTGGTATATCCACATGAGCCGCCAGAGATCTCGGTTTTCCATTATCACGAGATTCCGCGTCCACGAATTCGTCCATGCGCGCTTCAATACCCTGAGACAACTTCACGAGAATTTCAGATCGCTCTTCAATGCTCATATTCGACCAAATTGGAAAAGCTTGTTCCGCAGCGGTAACTGCGCCCTGAACATCATCAGCGTTCGAATTTGGAATCAAGGAATACACTTCCCCTGTTGCCGGTTCAAAATTATCGATGTACTCTCCCGAGCATGGATCACAATAATTCCCGTTAATAAAGTTCTGAAGTTTCTTCATGGTGTTAAATCCTAATTAGCAAATTTAGTAACGCAGTTCCTTACCCTTCACTGTTGCTGGAATACCTTCTTTCAACCAAGTTGGTGCTTCCTTTCCTTGCAAGTAGTGATCAAAGAACTGTCGCATTCTAATACTTAAGTCAATTCGATTCGCATTACGCATTAAATTGTGTTCCTCATCATTGTAATTCAAAAGCCATGCTTCCTTACCAAGACGCTTAAGTCCAGTAAATAACTCAATTCCTTGATACCAAGGAACAGCTCCATCGCCATCATTGTGCATTATCATTAAGGGTGTTTCCACATTAGGCAGGTGAAATTGTGGTGAATTCTCAACATATAAATCTGGTCTCTCCCAGATCGTATATCCAATTCGAGATTGAGTCTTTTCGTATTGGAACTGCCGGTTTAATCCCGATCCCCAGCGAATACCACCATATGCAGAGAACATATTTGTAACTGGTGCTCCAGCCATTGCAGCTTTGTATCGGTTAGTCATTGTAACTAGCTGAGCCGTTTGATAACCACCCCACGATTGTCCTTGCAGGGCCATTCTAGTTGAATCCACATTGGGGTATAATTCCAAAACATGATCCGTCCCACTCAATATACAATCATAAGCTGATTTCGCTGGATGCCCCTCCTTATATCGAATATCCGGCATAAAGACCATGTAACCGGCAGAAGCGTACTCTGTCGCATAAATTATTGATGCAGTAGGCTTCGGAATATAATGTTGGTGTAAACGATCGGTGTACAATTCGTAGAAGTAAACCATCAATGGGTATTGTTTTGTTGAATCGTAATCTTCCGGTTTATAGAGTAATCCTTCTAGCTCAATCCCATCATAACTCTTCCAATTCACCAATTCTACATTCACCCAATTGTATTCATCTTGCTGTGGATTCGTAACCGAAATCTGTTTCGTCGTGTTCATTCCAGCATCCGCCAAATGCAAATCTGGATAATCTACAGTTGTCATCTTTTTTAGAACAATCTGAGACTTGTCTTTTGATCGATCAATTCCGTAAACCCCAGCATCATAATAAGCTGTTTCTTTAAGATCAGAATGATCTCCATGTTTTACAAGGTCGTAAAAATGTACACCTTTTGTTTTCTTGTCAAATCCAAAAATGTATAGGTTATCATTAGATACGTAGGTGCTATCGTATGACCATTTTCTGACGTTCAGTTCGACATTATTCTCTGATCCATATTGATTAGTGATTGAAGACACTAACTCGGTACCAAAATCATATGCCCAGATATCAAATTCCGATTGAACGAGAATTTTTTGTTCGCCTTCAGTCCAACCAATCACGCCTCTAGGATAAGCATCCATTGGCATCCCATTCACATCCTCTTCCCAGTTGACATTGTCAACTTTACAGGTCACACAAGAAAGGATATTAGATGGTAAATGAATGACATAATGATTGTGATTGCCATAATCATAGTAGCTATAATACTCCCCTGATGGAGACAACTCGCCACCAAAAGTATTCCCCTCACGAATCAACATTCGTTCACCAGTTTCGAGTGATACTCGGTAGTGATCTTCAGGGTAAGGAATCACCCAATTATAGGTGTGGGCGTAGCGTTCAGTACTAGTTCCCAAAACATACTTGGCTTCTTTGTTCGTTTCTCTCCATACTCTAAGCGTATCATCCGACAAACGAACTGCACTCGCAGAACTAATATCATATAAATAAAGAGACGTCTTTTTTAAATCATACTTCAAGTCAAGTAGCTGCTCTGGTTGAAGACGTTGATCGGCGTAATGCCACAAGTCAAGGTGAACTTCTTCTGAATCAACCAAGGTATCCTCTGGTTCCTGTTCCGGTTTAAATGCTGCTCCAAAATATAGCTTATCTCCGTTGTCAGTGAACGCGGGCGTATAGTGTACGCTTGCTGTGTGCCCATTTGGAAGAAAAGATTGTCCTTCGCTTGCAACTAGAGTCGTCATTTGAAGATCGAGATCATGCATATTTATCTCATATGCTTGAATCTCATTTGTATCGTTTGAAGAAAGGAAGGCTAGCTTATTTTCTTGATCATTAAATACAATTTTTTGAAGATCATTGTATTGGAAGGCATCAGCCCAATTCATCATGGAAGACAACGTTAGGACGTTAAGTTGCATTGAATCCTCCTCTGTTTTTTGATGCGTTGAATAGGCAAGGTATTTTGCATTCTCAGAAATCTCAAACGATTTCACATTGACAATCTCGTTTTTAGTATTTGTTATTGGATTGAAAATCGTTAGCATGTGTCCCGTTGATTTTGGTTTAGCCGGTTGTTTTCTTCGAAATAGCCTACATTTTTTCTTCGTTGGCTCTGGGTTAGACAATTCATTATCCCTACTCATGAATGCCATCCAATCTGTTTCATCATTTACATCAAACGAACTCACTCTTTCATATTTTATTAATTCCCCTGTTGAGAAAATATAAATTCCGAGGGAATCCTTTGGCCAGTCCTTTTTTTCTATCTCTTCCAATTCACATGTTCGCAGAGAATCAAATGTAGGCGTGATTTTAAAAGCGACATAGCTACTCTCCCCAGAAATCTGAGCATATTTTGCACGAGGAATAGAATCAAGCTTATTATTTTTAACATCATAGATAAACAGATGCCCGTCTCCACGATGTGGTTTGATTTGGTAGGTCACAAAATTTCCATCATTCGAAACCTGATGTCGGCTAAGCGAGTTCCAATCATTGTAAGCTGTGTGATCGATAATCTTTTTTTGACCAAACGACAAATTTGCACATACGATCAAAAGTAAAAAGAGAAGAATTTTCATAGTCAGCAATTTTTCAAAAGCTAAAGATAAGAGTAATCTGAAGACAAATGTAGAAGGCGACACCGAATGGTCACTTGTTACACAAATAATTCGGAAGCAATATAATCTGCTCTAAGTCTTCCTTCTTTTGTAAGCGCTATAGTTAAACCATTAACCGCTAACCAATCTGACTTTTCGAAATCCGATATCTTCTCTGCAAACTCATCCGGGAGCTTTTGGATTTGTTGCAGTTCTTCGATGTTGACACCGCGCATCGTTCGCAGTCCAATCAAGATCCGCTCATTAAATTGATTATCTGGTGAAAGAACTTCTGTCTCACTATAAGGCTCTTCGTCCTCTAAAGATTTCATATAGATTTGATTATTGGAAACATTCCATCTTCTAGACACTCCATTAAACGAATGAGCTGAAGGACCAACCCCTAAATACCATTCTCCCTTCCAGTAATTACCGTTGTGTCTTGATTCTGCTCCCGGTTTCGAGAAATTCGAAATTTCATACTGCTGGTAGTCATTCTGTTCGAGTGTATTGAGAAGTAAGAGAAACTGATCACTCTGAATGTCTTCAGAAGCAGGAACTATTTTACCCTTCTTGACCATGTTGGCCAAGGCTGTTTTCGCTTCAACCGTCAAACAGTACGCCGAGATATGAGGAACATCCATAGACAAGACTGTGAGAATGTGGTTCTGCCACTCATCCATTGTAAGATTCGGTAGTCCATAAATCAAATCAACCGTTATATTCTCAAATCCGATACTCTTCGCTAGTTGAATACAATTTAGGGCTTCATCTACAGTGTGGGCACGATTCATCCACTCTAAGTCTTCAGGTTTAAACGATTGAAGACCGATACTAAGTCTATTGACCCCAGCGAGGTTCCACATTTTGAGTGACTCTAAAGATATATCATCAGGGTTCGATTCTAAAGTAATCTCTGGATAAGAGACAATCTGATAATTAGCATGTATCGTATCAAGAATTTTGGCTAATTCCACTTGTGTGAGCAAGCTTGGTGTTCCTCCCCCAAAGTAGATCGTTTCGATTGTTTTTCCTTCCAAATAAGTCACCTGATCCGATAGTTCTTGACAGATCGAATCTAGCATTCTTTCACGGTACGAATCAAAGGATGTACTAAAGTGAAAGTCGCAGTATGTGCACTTTTGCTTGCAAAAAGGAATGTGAATGTAAATACCTGCCACGAATCAAAAGTAAGCAATCATTGAGGAATAATATTAATTGTTAAAACTATTGAATACCATTGTGGCGATCCTACATTTTTAGTAAATTGTACCATATGGACTTCAAAAAGCATAAGGAAACCCTAAATCAAGAGCTGGATCAATTCAACTCAATTCTTGGTGAGATTCTCCCTCGCTACGTATACCTTGTTCACAAAAAAGACAGCTCAACAGACGAAACAAAAGAGCTTGGTGACATCGAACATTTCTTAATTGAAATTAACAGCAAGATAGCCTCGATAAAGAATCGTCTGGATCAGGATCTATTTGGAGAGACTATGCAGATGTATTATCGATTAAAGGAAGAGGCCAAAAATGGTGATGTATCCTCAAAAAAGCGCTTAGATAAGCTTCGAAACACACTCCACAATTCAATAAAGGGAGATACTTTCTTCAACTGGAATTAACTCTTCCTCTTTTACTTTTTTAAATAAAAAAGCCTCCACGAAAATCGTGGAGGCTTTTGATAGAATATGGTTGACTACAACTCAAACTTGATTCCTTGCGCTAATGGCAATTCATCCGTATAGTTGATTGTATTCGTTTGTCTTCTCATATAAACCTTCCAAGCATCAGATCCAGACTCACGTCCTCCTCCTGTTTCTTTCTCACCTCCGAATGCTCCGCCGATTTCAGCACCAGATGTCCCGATGTTTACATTGGCAATTCCACAATCAGAACCTTGCGCTGACAAGAATGCTTCTGATTCTTTCAGGCTATTCGTCATAATTGCTGATGATAAACCTTGTGGCACATCATTCTGCATTGCAATTGCGTTGGTAACATCACCTGAGTACTTCATTACATATAAAATTGGAGCAAAAGTCTCATGCTGAACAATTTTGAATGAATTATTCGCTTCAACAACCGCAGGTTTTACGTAGCATCCAGATTCATATCCTTCTCCTTCGTATACACCTCCTTCAACAAGAATGTTCCCTCCTTCAGCTTTGGCATCTTCTAATGCTTGCAAGTATGCGTTCACCGCATCATGATCAATAAGTGGTCCAACGTGATTGTTTTCATCCAATGGATTTCCAACTCTCAATTGACCATATGCATTGACAATTGCGCTTACAAACGTATCATATACATCTTCGTGAATAATCAGTCTTCTTGTCGATGTACAACGTTGTCCACCTGTACCAACTGCCCCAAACACTGCTCCTGGAAGAACAATTTTTAGGTCCGCTGATGGCGTCACGATAATAGCGTTGTTTCCACCTAATTCTAAAAGTGATGTCCCCAAGCGAGCCCCAACAGCTGCGCTAACAGATTTCCCCATTCTAGTTGAACCCGTTGCAGAAACTAAAGGAATTCTTGTATCGTTTGACATCAAAATTCCCAAGTCTGCTCCACCAATAACTAATCCTGAAACTCCTTCTGGAACTCCATTTGCTTCAAAAACCTGTCTTGTAATTTCTTGACATGCGATAGAAGTAATTGGCGCTTTCTCTGAAGGCTTCCAAACACAAACATCACCACAAACCCAAGCAAGGGCCGTATTCCAGTTCCAAACTGCAACTGGGAAATTAAATGCTGAAATTATTCCAACAATTCCACGTGGGTGATACTGCTCATACATTCTATGACCAGGACGTTCAGAGTGCATTGTTAAACCATGCAATTGACGAGAAAGGCCTACTGCGAAATCACAGATATCGATCATTTCCTGAACTTCACCTAAACCTTCTTGATAAGATTTCCCCATTTCGTAAGAAACCAATTTACCTAACGCTTCTTTATACTCACGCAGCTTTGTTGCCAATTGACGAACAACTTCACCTCGAGCTGGAGCAGTCCATTTTCTCCACTCAACAAATGCTTCCTGCGCTTTCAGTACTACTGCTTCGTAGTCAACTTCTGTCGCTGATTTTACACTGGCAATCACTCTACCATCTACCGGAGAGATTGAGTCGATTTGTTCACCACGTGTGTTAAACCAATGTCCACCCGTGGATGCGCCATTGTTCATTGACTCAATATTCAATTGAACCAGTATATTTTTTATTCCAAGGTCTGTAAGTACTTCAGCCATGAGATTCAGTTTGTTAATTAATTAATTTGTTGCACAAAATTACGTTAAAAATTTGACTAATCAGAAGAGATTAAATCGGATTAAATCAAAACCCGTCATCGCAATTATATTATATGTTAGCGAATACATTTCGAACTTGCGATTAATCAAATAACACAATTATGAAATTTCTACTTCTCGCTTCCTTCGTTATTAGTTCTCTGTTAGCAAATGCGGCGCCCTCTGACTCAAACAAAATCGTGGAAATTGAGGTTGTCATCCATCAACTTTTTGAAGCTATACGAACAGGAGACACTACGCTAGCGAAATCTGTACTCCATGGAGATGCTCGGTTAATGTCCACCTATGAAGCTGCCTGTAAACACAAGATTTTAACCGAAGAAATCGAAGGGTTTCTCAGTGCAATTGGCACAAGCATGGATGAACTGTGAATTTTACATTGATGATACCTTTAGTCGTTGTGGTGTAAATTCGTTCCAGCTCGTCCTTGATAAAGGAAATTGGAAAATGATCCAAATTATAGATACTAGAAGAAAGACAGACTGCAACTAATCAGTTTTTTTAGCAACTTTCTCCGTTCGTTGCCACATCCAATATGCACCGGCCACTAGGGCGCCTAACATTGTTGAAGTTAGGTAGACCCATAAATGTTCGGTATGTCCTGAGACAACAGCTGGGGCTAAACTTCGAAAAGGGTTCATACTTGCATTACTCACAGGTCCCGCAAAAAGTGCTTCAAGACCAACCGTCATACCGATCGCAATTGGCGCAAAGTACTGTTCTATCCTGCGGCCTTGAGAGGTCAACAATATTACCAGCATCAACATGAAGGTCAATATAAATTCAAGAACAAATGATTGAGTTTCGGAGCCTTGTGGAAGGGAGGAGCCAAGTAGTTCGTTTTGCGGGAAGAGCAATCGGAGAACAAAGCTTGCAAGAAATGCTCCTGCCGCTTGTGAAACCAAATAGGGCAAAACTTCCTTTTTCGGGTGCAATTTCAATAATGTCAGCGTGATCGTAACAGCTGGATTCATGTGAGCACCAGAAATTCTTCCGTATGCAAAAATCATTATCATAACCACAAGACCCCAGGAGGTCGCAACTCCAAAATGAGAGATGACACCGTCCATTTCTGTATTAATTACCATTGCTCCCGTCCCGCAAAAAATGAGGAAAAAGGTAGCTATCAGTTCACCAACATAACGTCTCATAAGTATGCCGCAACAAATTCTTTACAATAGATCTTCACTAGATCACGCACTCTAGCGAATTCAACCCTAACCTCATCATCAGTTCCTACGAACTTAGGAGGATCGGGGAAATTTTGATGAAATTTCACAGCATTTGATGGAAAGTACGGACATCGTTCCTTCGCATTATCGCAAACGGTGATGATATAATCAAACTCTTGAGTACCATATTCATCAATGTTGTTAGAGGTGTACTCTGAAATGTCTATCCCATCTTGATTCATCGTTTCAATGGCCTTCGGGTTTACACCGTGAGTCTCAACACCAGCTGAAAACACTTTGATATTTTCCCCAGAGAAATGCTCTAAATAACCATGAGCAATCTGGCTTCGACAACTATTACCTGTGCAAAGCACCAATACATTCTTCATCATCCCTTTTTTCTTAACAACATCCAGATCCAGGCTCACAACTTGGAGCATCCGTTTTAATCTCAGACAACTGTACTTTTTGTTTCTCTTTTCTTTCTAATGGCATGCAGCAAGCAGATGCATCTTCCTCCGCATACTTTGGGTCATTAAACTCAACATCATCGTGAAAATAGTAGACCTCCCATTGGAAGCCATCTGGGTCATCTGCCCAAAATTTGTCTTGGACAGCGAAGCAACATGACACTCCAATTTCTTCACTAGAGACAATACCTTGAGCCCGTGCAACTTCAAATTTGCGGTCCATTTCTTCCTTCGAACCTACCTGGATACCCAAATGTCCAAATGATGAGGATACGCGTTCTGGGTTTTCAATAAACGATATTATTAGGCCTGGCTCCGCTAATTCATATTTCGCATAACCTTTTTTCACTTTCGAAGCAGGTTGCCCGAAAAATGTAGAATAAAAATTTACAGTTGCTGTTAGGTCACTAACGTAGAGTGACACGTGCATTCTTGGAAAAATTGTTTCTTTCATGTTTTATCTTTTAACAACATTTATTTTTGTCTTTAACCGAATCAAACAGATCGCCTAGAGAGGACTTTACACTATTCCATGTGTCCAAATTGATACAATAGCAAACACTTGTTCCATCAATGGTCCCTTGAATGAGTCCAACTGATTTTAATTCTTTCAAGTGTTGAGAAATTGTAGCTTGAGCAAGCCCTATTTCCGTCACTAGTTCACCACAGATACATGTCTGAGATCTAATTATTGATTGAAGGATGGCTATTCTTGCTGGGTGCCCCATCACTTTCAACACCTTTCCAAGGTTTACTTGTTCTTCTGTGTAGTTCTCTGTTTTAGTTAAACCCATTATTGATTCATTTATATATCGCAATATTACGATTAAATCATTGTGTTGCCAAATTTGAGTGCTGGTTTTTTGTATCTTTGACTCAAAACCATAAAGAATCAATGAATACTTATTTACTCATCATAGCGATTGCTAGTATAATAATCTTGAGTTTTTTCTTCAATATTATCGCGAAGCGAACGAATATCCCCGCTGTGTTAATGCTAATTGGTCTAGGCATGATTCTCAAATCTGTCCTAGAGTCGTATGACGTTCTAAATGATCTTGAACTTGATTCTATTTTGGAAGTTTTGGGTAATGTCGGATTGGTAATGATTGTCCTAGAAGCCGCATTAGACCTAAAGCTAGAAAAGAGTAAAACGGGCCTCATTCTCAAATCTCTGCTCGTTGCTTTCTTAGGAATTGGAATAAGTATGTTTGCTTTGGCCGCGTTCTTCCTTGTGATTTTCCCTAGTACGAGTCTCTATACTGCTGTCGTATATGCCATTCCTTTGAGTATTATGAGCAGTGCGATTATCATTCCTAGTGTTGGCAGGTTAACTGGCGAAAAGAAGGAGTTCATGATTTACGAAAGTACATTTTCCGACATCTTGGGGATTATGGTATTCTACTTTATGATAGGTGCCGATGGTGGTGCCGGTGGCGGAGATATAGTGTGGGAAATCCTCCTAAATATTGGGTTCACAATTCTAATATCTGTAGTTGTAGCCTATGTAATGGTCTATCTTTTTCAGCATCTACAAATGCAAGTTAAACTCTTTCTTGTAATTGGAGTTCTACTATTGCTCTTCGCTGTTGGTAAGTACTACCACTTATCTTCACTTCTAATTATCTTGACATTTGGGGTTGTCCTCAATAACACAGATGTGTTCTTTAGAGGACGATTAGCCTCCTTGTTTGATAAGGAAAAAGTGAAGCCCATTTTGCATGACTTCCATAATCTAACATTAGAATCTGCCTTTTTAATACGTACGTTCTTCTTCGTTGTTTTTGGACTGAGTATCACGCTTAGCTCTCTGTACAATTGGCAAGTGGCCATAAATAGTCTAGCAATCGTGGCAATATTATTTGCAGTTCGATACTTGGCACTTCGCCTTTTTGCTAAGGACTTTTTATTCCCAGAACTATTTATTGCACCACGTGGCCTGATTACTGTATTACTTTTCTTTGTATTAGCGAAAAATGAAGCGATCAACATCCCTGATTTCGACGCTGGTTTACTTTTATACCCTATACTGATTACTAGTATTATCATGATGATAGCACTCATATCCTATAAAGGGGAGAAGGTGAAAGATGTATTATTTCTTAAGGTTCCGCTCATTAAAACTAAGAATGAAGAGGGCTTGAACGAGAGAATGAAAGAAAACACTGAAAAACAAGATTTTGATGGATTTTAGATTATTATTTACTGGAATGGGGCTATTCATAGTCTCAAGTTGTGGATCTGTAACTGGAGGAGGCACGGAGAACGAAGGAACAGCGGGAGAAAATGACAATCTCCACAAACTAACAGTTTCAGTAAGTGAATACCGTCCACATTGTGGGGGTATGGCTCCAACTCCAGAAATGGAAGCCAACATTACACGGCCCGGCAATGGAATGGTTTACTACCTCTATGAAGATTCACGACCAACAAATAAAAGTGATTTCACTAAAGTAACTGCGAATAATGCTGGCATTATCGAGCTTGAACTTAAACCAGGGAACTACAGCATGATCACGGAAGATAAAATGCTTCCATTAGACGAATTTTTAGCTATTCATAAAGTCGAAGGTATTCATTACTCAAGTCAAGAAAATAGCTGTTACGAGGAGTGGAAAAATGCAGCTAATTTCAATGTCGAGCTGGTGAGTGATACGACAATGCAAATTCAGATAAATCACAGATGTTTCACCGGTATTAACCCTTGTCTACAATACACTGGGCCTCACCCACCTTGATCAATAGATTAAAATAGGGACCAAACTTCTTTCCCTATATATACTGAATCACCCTCGAACTTGAGAGGGAATTTATCGATGTTTAAGCCATGTCCTCTACCTGAGTCGCAATCAAACTGGTATTGATGCCAAGGACAAATTACATGACCCTCCGAGATCTTGCAGTTTTCGAGAGATTTGTTTTGATGAGGGCATTTGTTTTTGAATGCATAGATCGCTCCATTACTTTTAACGAGTAGCACCTCTCCAAATATATTTTTGTAAACGACTGATTGTTTCGTGGCAAGTAGATCCTCTAGTTCAGATCTATCTTCGAAAAGCAAATACCATTTGAGCTTCTTACTTAGCATTACACCCACCGAACTCCTAGTTTTCCAGTGGTCCCACCCTTCTCCAAAGCAGCGTGAGCTTCTGCTAATTGATCAGAGGTATACTCACCTCCAATTTTTGGTGTCACCTTTCCTTGGTCATATAATTCGACCATTTTTGCCAAGCAGTGTTCCAAAACTTTTGGTCTATTGTCCGCTATTTTAAGCATATTGACACCCAAAACGTTTCTTGAACTCATCATCAATCCGATAGGCATCATCATTCCCATTTTTCGCACGAAATTCAGTTTAGAAAAAATCCCCCATTTACCATTGGAGAGTTCTGATCCACCGAACAAAATCATACGACCCCCAGAATCAAGAATAGACCAATCCTTTTTATAGGTTGAACCGGCTACCGGATTAAAACTGATATCAATCTTTTCTCCTTTCAGGTGCTTTTTAGTCTCCGCTATATAATCCGATGTATTATAGTTTACAACATGATCAGCGCCTAATCCAAGGACATACTCTTCCTTTTCCGCACGTCCCACTTTCGCGATTACACGTGAACCTTTCAACTTAGCTAATTGAATTAATATTGTTCCAACACCACCTGCGGCAGCATGAATTAGCACCTTATCTATTGAATGAATCGGCGTTAGGTATTCAGCCATGTAATATGCCGTTACTCCTTGCGTACAAAGCCCTAATAACTCAACCGCATTCTGGTCTCCAACCGGAACAGCCGCGTAGTCATTAACAACCACATGTTTTGCATATCCGCCAAATCGACAAAATGCTGCAACCCTCTTTCCAAGTAAATCTTGCTTCGCACCTGGACCACAAGCAGTAATTTTTCCAATCACTTCATATCCCAATATGCATGGCATTGGGGGTGCATCTTGATAAAGTCCTCGGCGCGCCATAACGTCTGCATAGTTAAGCCCAAAAGATTCTACCTCAACTAATACCTCGTCACCTTTTGGGTCACTTAATTCGAAACCCCGTAATTCGAATGCTTGATTCGCATCTCCATTTTTAACCAAGAAAAAACCCTCTGACTTCATGTTCACTTTTTACCTTCAATAACAATCACTATTTCACCTTTTGGTGGCTTTTCCTCATAGTAGGATTTCACTTCTTCTGCCGTTCCTCTGCGAAATTCTTCATGAATCTTGGTCAATTCTCGAGCAACACAAACCTTACGTTCTGCGCCCATAAATTCAACTATTTGCCCAAGACACTTTACAAGTCGATGGGGTGATTCATACAAAACAACCGTTCTCTCTTCTTCAGCAATAATCTTCAACCTTGTTTGACGACCTTTTTTGTGTGGCAAGAAGCCTTCAAAGACAAATTTATCACATGGAAATCCACTGGCAACAAGCGCTGGAATCAATGCAGCCGGTCCTGGCAAACATTCCACTTCAATTCCCTCTTTTAGGCACTCAC
>Ga0115008_10003137_pt1 | contig 13685 bp, 6 predicted proteins | sample FraStrMetagenome_FD_87164 | JGI IMG/M metagenome (GOLD analysis project Ga0115008, IMG submission 87164) | Marine eukaryotic phytoplankton communities from Arctic Ocean - Fram Strait ARC3M Metagenome | ecosystem: Environmental > Aquatic > Marine > Oceanic | place: Fram Strait | collected 2012-06-18
TGTTCGAATAATTTCCGATTTGCACACGTTGTACTACAAAATCGTTAAGGTTTGCGTCACATTAATTGAGCTCCAAGTGGCAGTTGCCACTAGATGACGTGCGAGTTTTTGAAATGCTGCTCTGGAATGCAAAAATGAGACGTAATGAAATAATGCGTATTTTATTAAATAATTGGAAAAGGAAATGATCACTTAGCCTCGAGAGCCTTGGATCGAGCTTTGTTAACTGCAGCCTCGGCCATTTCAGCGCGCTCGTTAGCTTCGTCGAGCTCGTGCTGGACCTTTCGGAATCGAGACATGGCGGTAGAAGCAGACTCGGTTGCGTCCTCGGCGGACTTCTTGTATGACTTGGTCTTGGAATTGAGCTTATCGATGCTGTCAGAGAGTCGAACAAGGTTCTTCTTGTCTTCTTCGTTGGCGTAGTTGGCCTCTTTGTATTTTCGCTCGAGTTTTCGCATGACCTTGGTGTTGTCCGAAGTTCGTCGCTGCTCACTTTCGAGCTCCATCTCGATTTCGCGGCACTTGCTCTCGAGTTTCTGGACGGCCTTCTTGCCACCCTTGAGAGCGACCTGCTCGGCTTCGTCGAGTCGCATCTGAAGATCGCGCACGGAGTTCTCCTGGTTCTTCTTCATTCGCTCGAGATGCTGAGACTGGTCCTGCTCCTTCTTCAAATCTTCAGAGAGAAGAGCGGCGGTAGTAAGAGCCTTCTTGGTAGCATCTTCGGCTGATCGAGCTTCACCAATGGCTTCCTCGACCTCGGTCTTGACGGCATTGAGCTCGCCCTCAATCTTGCGCTTCTGATTAATGAAAGCGCCGTTCTGTGTGTGGAGCATGTTGGATCGCTCGTTCGCCTCCATAAGGTCATTTTCAGCCTGCTTTCGTGTTCGCTCTGCCTGCTCAAGTCCACTTCTGAGCTCCTCGATTTCAGAGGTCATTAGACCAACGCGTCGCTCGGATACAGCGGACTGTTCACGGAGATCTTCAGTCATTCGCTGGGAGTCATCGAGCTTTTGATTGAGATCTTTGAGGGTTGAAAGTATGTCTTTAGTGGTCTTCTGTGCATCAGCCGCCTGTCGAGCGGAAGTAGCCATGTTGACCTCGAGGTCGTTGAGATCGGATTCCATCTTCTTTCGAGATCGGATAGCTTCGCCTCTCGCGCGCATTTCATTGTCAAGAGAAGCCTGAATCTGCTCGACAGATCGAGTAGCGTTTCGTCGGGCGTTGTCGATCTCTTCATCCTTTTCGGCCAGTCGTCGGTCGATTTCCTGCTTAAGCTGCTGGAGCTCAACCTGGACTCGGAGGGTCTTGGATTCTTCAGACTCAATGGCGGCTTCGGCTTCTTCGAGAGAAGATTGGAAATCAGCTCGCTCTTGGTCAGCAACTCGCTTGCTCTTTTCGAGCTCGTGGATGGTCTTTGATCCTTCCTGGAGCTGTTCAAGGAGCTCTTGAGCTTCTTCGGCGAGGTTTTTGTTTTCTCGTCGGATACCTTCAAGGTTGTCTAAGCTCTCCTCGGTAGAGTTCTTGAGCTTGAAAAGTTCTGTTTGCTGATTTCGTACTTCTTTTTGGGCAAGCTCAAGCTCAACTTGAGCTTCTTCCTGCTTCTGCTTGGCTTCAGCAAGAAGCTTGTCGAAGTTGCGCTGTCGCTTGTCAAGCTGCGAGGCGGCAGCGTTGGATCGCTCAAGATCGGCGGAGAGATCTTCAACTTCACCAGAGAGTCGTGTTTTGGTCTTTTCGAGGGATCCACATCGACCCTGGGCGGCTTCAACCTGTTCTTCAGATTCCTGAAGACGAGCAACAAGCTTCTTCTTGGCTTCTTCGAGCTCCTCGGTACGCTGGATAGCGTCAGTCTCGTACTTGTTTCGCCACTGGACGCATTCGTTGTTGGACTTGGTCAAGTTGCGCTGCAATTCAGCCTTCGACTCCTGCTCTTCTTCCATGTGCTCACGCATCATGTCGGTGTCGTGTCGCTGAGATTGGAGTTGATGAGAAAGAGAGTTTTTCGATTTTGACTCCTCGTCGTGCTGTCGCTTCAGCTCATCATGAGTCTGTGATAACGAGTTCTTGTTACGAAGAAGTTGCGAGTTAACAGTATCTTTCTCTTCGATATGTCGACGGTAGTCGTTGATGTCCATCAGAATCTTATTGTTTTCATTGCTGTTCTCAGATAGAATTTGCGAACCTTCTTCAAGCTTCACCTTCAGGTCGGCAATGTTGTCTTCAAGATTACGCTGCTGCTTCTCGTAGTTCAGCTTACCCTTAGTGAGCGACTCAACGTTGACGTGAAGCTCGTCGACTTCCATTTTCGCCTCAGACTTATCTTTCTCGAGCTTCTGCTTGATTCTGTTGAGATTTTCGATCTGCTCGCCGAGGGATGTGTTCTGATCGCTCTGCTTCTTTCTGATGTTCGAAAGAGAAGATTCGTGGTTGAGAGTAGCTTCTTCAAGTTCTCGTCGAACCTTTGCGGCTTCAGCATCTCGACGCTTGGCGATCTCGATCTGCGCCTGGGTGTTTGAGGCAGATTCTTCAAGACGCTCAGCAAGCTCTTCAAGCTCTCGGGACAGATCTGCTCGAGTTTTTTCAGATCGCGCTCTGCCGCCACGCTCGGACTCGAGCTCTTCTTCGACTTCTTCAGTTCGTCCCTGAAGCTCCTTGATTTTCTTCTGGAGCTGTCCAGCCAGTGCCTGCTCGTCCTCGAGCTTGGCGTTGAGCTGCGAGAAATCAAACTCGGACTTCTTCAATGATTCTTCCTGGCCAGCCTTGTCGTTTTCAAGATCCATGATCTGCTCCTGGGAAAGTCGGATATCACCTTCAAGCTTTCTCTTGGCTCGTTCAAGGTCCATTCGAGACTTCTTTTCGGCTTCAAGACCAATTTCCAAATCATCGACCTGCTGCTCGAGTTTTCCCTTTGACTTGCTCAAATTGACAACCTTTTCTTCTTCGCTCTGAAGATCACCAAGAGTTTGCTTGTGGGCTTCTTGGAGCGCTTTCTTCTCTTTCTCGAGTTTATGAATCGATTCAGAGATAGTTGCGAGCTCCTCAGTCACATTTTTCGATTTGTTCTCGGTCGCGTGTTTCTCCTTCTCGATCTTCGCGAGGGTAAGTTCGAGATCATCGATGTCCTTTTTGAGCTCTGAAGATTCATCTTCGAGCTTGCGCTTTTTGGCGACGAGCTCGTTGTTCATTTCTTCTTCATCCTCAAGTTTCTCTTGAAGTTCTCGAATTTTGCTGTCGAGCTCGATCTTGTTGCCGATGAGCTCTTCGCATCGACCCTCAGCGTCGTCGAGAAGCTCGTTTTGAGCTTCAGCTTTCTGGGTCAACTCGTTACGTTCTTGTTCCAGGTTGACTGACTGCTCCTCAAGTTCCGCTCTGCGTTTTTTCTCTTTCTCGAGCTGTTTCTTTACTTCGTCGTAGTTTTTCTCGAGGTCCTGCATTTTCTTGCCTTCTTCCGCCTGCGAGATAAGCGGTTTGATCTTGAAGATGATTTTCATCCACTCCCAATCCTTCAAGAACTGGAATGCTCTGATGTTGCCCTGAATGACTTCGATCGAGTCTCGGCGTTTGATCATCTCAGCGTATGTTCGCTCAGCAAGTCTGTATCGCATGTATGATTGCAGAGAAGTCAAAATCGCAGCGATCTTCTCGTCACGCTCATCTTCAAGATCACCAATGACTAAACAATGTAAAATTTTTAAGATAAGAAAAAAAAATTACCGCCAGCCTTGAAGAAAAGCTTCGTGTGGCCAAACTTGTGCAACTTATCATCGAGGTTGATCGCACCGCAGATCTCTCTTGACATTGCCTTCCAGTCACAGAAATCTTTATCCTTCTTCGATTCGGCATGAAGAATAGCGTATCGTTTTGCGAACTCTTCGTACTGGACTCGAGATGGGTAACCTTTTCGGCAAATACGGATGCCTTCCAACACTCCGTTACATCGGAGCTGGTGAAGAACGAGATTCCAGTCCATGAAACCGGGCTTTTTGATCTCGTTGGGAACAATGCAGCGGACGAAGTGGGGCTGAGTCGATCGCAAGTTGGACATAAGTCGGCTAAGAGATTCTCTGTGGAGACCAGAGACAGTCTGGAAAGAGCCACCTTTTTGACGCTTGCCACCTTTTCCGCCTTTCTTCGAGGCTTCGGCAGCATCTTCAGCGGACATGTAAGAGTCCCACTGCTGGATAATACATTTGTTGGTGGATTTCTTAAGAAGACCGACAACAGAGGGGTTGAGAGGATCCTTGTTCTTGAGAAGCCAATCAGTGACGTTGTATCCGACGGTACCAGCATAATGGTAAAGTTCGAAATGGGGAGCAGGGACATCGGAGTTCTTGTGGTTCTTGGGGTTTGGCTTGCCGATCTTCTCGTTCTTGCCCAAATGCTGCTGGAAGAGCTTGTCTCGGAAGGTCAGGTCGGTGGCCTTGGGGAACATGCACTCCTCTTCAAGGGTGGACATGATGCCAAGAGGCTTCTCGATCAAGTCCAAAGTAGCGGCCAAATCCATACCGAAATCAATCATCACCCATTCGACACCTTCTTTCTTGTACTCTTCCTGCTCGAGAACGAACATGTGGTGGTTGAAGAACTGCTGGAGCTTTTCGTTTGTGTAATTGATGCAAAGCTGCTCGAAGGTGTTAAACACGAAAATTTCGAAGCCGGCGATATCCAGGATACCAATGAAGAAGGATCGAGGGAGATCAGTCGAGAGAGCGCGATTGACGACTTCGACAAGCCACTTGAAGAGTCGATCGAAAACGGCTTTACAGATGGCCTTGAGGGCGTAGTTGACCTGCTCGACGGTTTGACCCTTGGTGACGTAGTCCGCGCCGACCTTGATTCGGGGAGTGCAAAGGGCCTTGGTGTATTCGGGACCAGAAATGCCAAACATGTATCCGGCGAGATCAGCGTGTTCGTGTCCCTCAGGCTCAGCCTGTTCTTCTCGCGGTTTCTGCTTGAATTCCATGTTTCCTGAGTGCATGAGACCAGAAGTAATCATGTAAATACCGGCCTTCTCCTCGGCGTTGAAGCCAAGAATGTCGAAAGAGCCGTCAGTAGCGTCAAGTTCTTCGACATCGTCGATGGATTTGACCTTGATTTCTCCCATTGAGCAGTACTTGTAGTCATAGGGGTTATGCGAAATCTGGCACATCTCGTTGATGTCCTTTCGACCCTCGCAGCAGATCTGGTAGAAAATATGGAAGCATCGCTCGGCCTTGAGCTGGAAGACAACTCGCGACTTCTCGAGCAGGTAGGTATCAATATCACCAGAGGCGAGTTTACCAGTCAAACCGAAGTGAATTCGGATGAACTTACCGAATCGAGAGGAATTATCGTTACGTGTAGTCTTGGCGTTACCGAAAGCTTCCATCGCAGGGTTGGCAGCGACGATCTGATCTTCGAGAGTTCCGCCTCCCTTTAGAGCTGGAGCGCCGTCGTCAGCGTCTTTACCACCAGAGCCAAGAGCAGCAACGACAGCAAAGTACTGGATGACTCGCTTCGTGTTGACAGTCTTGCCAGCTCCGGACTCGCCGGTAATCAACATAGACTGGTTGTGTCGCTCTCGCAACATGTCGTTGTACGCGTTGTCAGAAATGGAGAAGATATGTGGAGGCATTTCAGACTTTCGCTTGCCCTTGTAGCAGCCGACGACGTGGTTGTCGTACACGGAGAGCCACTTGTAGGGGTTGATGGTGATACAGAAGAGACCAGAGTAGGTGTAGATCATGAACTTTTTGTATCGCTCGTCCAAGTTGTAGACGACGGCGGCTTCGGAAAGGTAGGTCATGTTGGCCAAATCCTCGAGCAACTCGTACTTGGGAGGGTTTTGTTTTTCAACCTGAAAATCATTGAATAAAAATGTGAATTTTATTTTTAACTTACATTTTCATCCTTGAAGTCCTTCTCCTTATTATCGACAAGTCGTCGGACCTTTGTCGTGCCAGGCTTGTCACCGGGACCCGAAACCAAACCCTTAGTGTAGCCAGTATCAGCGTATGGCACCCAGACACACTTGGCACCTTCGAAGGGCTGGTTTCGAAGCTCAAGCATGGTTGTTGCTGGAAGTCGTAGCCATTGTGCGGCGTTTCCCGCTGCCTCGGGGTCCCACTCAGACATCTATTTAGTGTTAATAATTAATTAAAATCTCTTTTTTTTTACCTTGCTGAAAGTAGTGTTTCGAACAAAGTGTTGAGTTTTTCTTGAGTTCGAGCGTATTTAAGACCATTTTCCAAAGTGTTGATGGGTTCCTTGAGGAGATCGGCCGGTAAGATGACTAAAAGGTGATAAGTTGGTATGTATATTTTCCTTCCAAAAATAAGCTAAGCGACAAGTTTATACCTTCCCTTCTCGTTAACCCTAGCTACCGCAGAAGGCCTGCGTTAACTTTTTTCACACCATTTTTGAGCTAATCTTGCCAAGTTATTCTACAAAGTTCTTAGGACGGTGATGTAATGACGCACAAGCATGAGCAGTTTTTGGTACGGTACATCACTCAAAGTTTATTTGTTCTTATAATCATTTTTACAATTTGTTATCAAATAATGTTCAACTAGAATGCGCTTGTTTAGTCAATTTGGCAAGTTTGATTGATCCTTATTTGAAAGATTCTGAAAACCAAACAAGCAGAAAGGAATGGTCTAAAAAAATTCTGAAAACCATAATTTTAAAAAACTGCAATTAGCAAATATATTGGCGCTATCCGATTGCAGGTTATCAATACTAAACCGCAATGAAATGCATTTATACCGTAAATTATTTAAAATATGTGCGGCCTGGACAATTTCACCTGTCAAATCAGGGTCTGACAAAATTCTGAGTGAAATAAATAATTTCGGAGGCAGGCGGCTTCGTTATGACAGCTTTTTCATTTATTTTTTTAATGGATAAGGCAGCCTTATTAAAGCTGAAAAATCGTTTTTTTTATTAAATTTTTTCTTTTGATTTTTGCTCAACCTTTTCTTCAAGAAAACAATGAAACTCGTTGTTTCCGTACTCGCCCGGCACCTGTTCATTAACCAAGTTGGTAATACCAACAATTATACAAAATTGTTTTTGAGATTTTATTATTGTTTATAAATCATATTTACAGGCAGTTTTAACAAGAACTTAGCTCATATAGTCCTTCTTTGAGTTTTTAAACAATTCCAAATTTTATAGACGGATCATATCGGCAATTTTTTAACATATTTGAAAACAGCAGGTCCGACTATGAACCTTGAATCAAGGTCCTTGATTTCAAGATCAGAGGCACATTTCAGACTTGCATTAAAAACTCGTTCCTGGATTAAATATTTTGCGCAACAAAAAGGTTCCCTTAACACATCATCGCATAGCGTGAATATTCTAGTTCCTGGTGTCAGCAAGTCGTACATCACATGGCACTGAAATTCGATGTTCGATTTGACAGTAACAGTAACTTACATTAAGACAGTTCATTTTCTGGCAGGTCGAAGCAAAAACATAATCAGTCAAATAAAATAATGATAAACAATTCAAGAATCTCATCACCTTCATCTTTTTTTCTGAAATGAAAGGGCTTTTGAATGCGCGCTCAAGGCTGCCCTCAAGCGATGCAAACCAGGAATTATAAAACGTCAATGATAAGCATGTGGAATGAAGCATGTGTAAAAGATGAAGTTCAATGTTTTTGGTATTGAGAATTTTAAATCCTGGCATCTGAAAAATTAAGTCCGACATAATCTGAACTTCAGATTCTGAAGATCAGTTCAATACCGTTTCTTCTCAATGCAGCATTGACAATGCTTCAATCCAAGCGAATTATAGGATATTATATATAAATTTTATATAATATAATCTGGCTTCCAAATTAAATCTTTTTTTCTCGTTGCAGATTATATAAATTATAAATTATAATTTGATTTATTACAGCCAGGCACTGTTTTTAATTCACCTGACACGATAAAAAAAAGGACTGATCTCTGGTGATATATGCCTTTTTTAAAATGCAAGTTTCCATCATGAAATCAAGGAAGAAAGCTATTAATTTTAATAAATGTTTTACTTACAGACGTCGTCTGTAATAGATTTTACCCTAAGCCCTTAGTAAGAATATCTGAGCCATATCTAAATCTCAGCTTACAATTAACCAAAATTAATTAAATTAAAAAAGATAAATATTGCTCGAAAAATATTATATCAGAAATCATGATTGCTCTAAATTAGGCAATTTTCGTCTTTTTTAATTCGCAACACGAAAACGCGCGTTCGTTATCTGCCGCTATTTACGCTGCGGCAATCATTTGATCAAGTCTATTGTATTTCGAAAATAAAATAAGAGTAGCGAAACAAACACGGAAACCGAGCGCGGCGCCTTCTATTGCGCCCTTCCGCCGTTTAGCCTTCTACGAACTGACTTCCGACTCGTGTCACTCCTTCCGTTTATACTTGCCTTTTCATTTTCTTTCACTGTTAGTGATGCTCTTCAAAATGAACTTTTATGAGTGAGTATTTTAATCCGCTACTTTTTATTTGATTGGCCGCAACACTTATTTTAGAATATAAACGACCATAATTTTCAGCAATGAAAATTTATGGTTTCTCAAGAGTCCCCAGCGGTTCTTCTTCAAACACAATAAATCCCGACGCCAAGTTCAAATTGAATTTCGGATTGTATTTCAAGACTCACCTGTGCTTTGTTTATCCTCGAAAAAGTTTTGATAGCAAATTTTGGCGCGTAAATTTTTGTGATAAGGAGCAGCGCAGCACGCTTTCGTCAAGTTTTTTTGCTGATAATTGTTTGTCCGTGTCTAGCTACAGTTAGAATTAACTGAACTTTCATCGTCGATGCTCCAGCGTTTTTCCAAATTAATCATGGCAAATTTTCATTTTCGTTTCAAATCTCGCTGAATCAGCAAAAGATACTGAATATGAAAAAAAGGGCTTCCTCTATCAATCAAGCGGGCCATTGAAAACTCGCCTGCTGAAAATCATCTTTGATTGACACGCAAATTTAAGGATCGAGAAAATAACTTTAAAATTTGGAAAGAAATAGAAGCGATCGAAGAACTGTCAGTAGACTTGTGCCCATAAAAATTATCGTAACGATTGATTGTGTAAATGGCAGCGCTGCCATTTGATTTGGCATTCTTCTCAAACAGCTGAAAATACTGTCAGAGAGCGACCGGAAGGGTGAGGCAATTATATACAGAGCTAATTATATTTAAAAATATGTTTTATTTTTATTTAAACCAAATATTAATATTTATAGATTTTTATTAATAAATAATTTAGATTGAATGTAATCAGTTAAGAGCCGTTGGAGAGTTTAATCGCGGATTAAAAAATGTTAAGGGTATCAAGGTCACGTCCACGAAAAGATCTCTTGCGCAGCGCCCTCGACGAGCGCCGAAATTTTAATTTTCAAAAGGGGTAAATTTGAAATTTCCGCCGCGCGAAGAAAACTTTTAAAGAGACTTTTAAACATTTAAAGAAAATCATGAAATTCGGTAAGTCTTATTACAAAATCGGGTTGAGAATATTTCATGATACCAACAAAAATACAGCCAAGAAGATTCAGAGAGTTTGAAATTAAAGCTGTGAAATTTTAACAATTTTCAGTTCTGGCCGCCATTTCGCTACTTGTGATTGAATGCCGGCAAGAATACACGCCTTATGGACGTCTTATAGAGTCAAATCAACTGTTTCACCACAAGAAAGGTACTGTCTATTACTGTCAGTGGCACTTTCACGTGTCAGGCGCCAAATCCACAGTCCAGGTGCTCAAGGTCGCTCTCAGATTTTTTTTGAAAGTTGTCAAATACAAGATTTATCAAACTGAGCCTCTGTTTTAAAACAGAAGCCATAATTAGTATTGCAATTTTTCACCAATATAAATTTCGCTTAAAGAATGGCTGAGCGAAGCGAAGCTAATAACGCGAAGCTTCGCGTCAAAATACAACTGTTTTTTTATATTTGACGCTTAGCTTCGCCTCGCGTTACTAGCTTCGCTTCGCTCAGCAATTTAAAGCTAAATTTAAGTGAACAAGAAAATGGTTAAATTCCCCACAAAGGTTTAAAGATTTTTTTGTTTTAAATTAGATAAGCAATGTTCGCGTGGCACCTGTTAATTGTATTTGTGGACATTTTTTCTTGGCAAAGCAAAACAAGAAAAGGAGCCGCCTGCGTCGAGTGTGACCTTATTAAAGGTGTTGCGCCACTTCGATAATAGTCCAGCTTCAGAAATTTCTCTCGATAAAATTTTCTTGAATTTTAATGTCAAACTTGATTCAAACTTGAAGTTGCTTCAAATCGCGCCAAGCACATGGCGGTAGACGAGACGGACCAGTTCCACATCCTGCTCGAGCAAAGTAAATGAGAATGCAGTGTTTATAGTACACTTGGTGCAACTTGAGCTTGAGAAAATTTTGGGTCCGATTTGGGTCAATAATTATGCTCGCGCTGCATGTAATAATTGTTTTCGCCGTGTTCTAACTCGTGTTTTTTTTCGATGGCAAAATATTCATTTTAACACTCATTTTAATTTCTTTCAACGCAAAATCATAATTTGAAATGTAAAAATTGACGCATTTTTTTTGAAAAATTAATGCTTTTTCTGCTTTTACATCTTGTTTTTAATATTTTAGTTTCTGCAAATCGTTCCATTCACAAAGCACGATCGGAGCATAAGAAAAAGTCGCGATACTATCGTCCTCCTCGGCAGGTATGTATTCAGGCGAGCTGCCAGAAAGTCAGCCATCTGATTATTTTCCTTCAATTTTTCAATTCTTATTTATAATAAAACACCTTTACATAACTTATTCACCATTTGCGTTATCTTCTGTTCAATTTTTCAGCGTAAAACTGAAGAGCGTGAAGGTCGTCGAGGGCCGCGTGGAATGCCTGGACCACCTGGACCACCCGGAAGTTGCCCGGAAAATGTCTGCAGAGCCGCTGTAGAGCCGCAATTTTCAAACTTGCTGAAAGAAATTGCGACTCAGCTCGAAAACGAGGTTTCGTCAAGTAGTTTAAATCAGCTTATTCCAAGGAAAGTTCATCACGGCTCAAATTTTGAAATTGAAAAAGGCCGAGTGACAAACTGTAAAAGTGCGCCACCTCGAATTGCATTCACGGTTGGACTGACGGACAAAAACTTCACGCGCGTCAATTCAAAACCGACAACAGTGGTTTATGACAGAGTTATTTTAAATCAGTCAATAGGTAGCAATTTTGAGAGTCCATTTTTTAACCTTGAAAATTTAAGGAGAAGCTGGATTTGGCCGCGGCGGTTATTCGCCCATTTCCGGCGCGTTCGTTGCCCCTGTCGAGGGAATCTACCATTTTACGATCACGGCCCTGCAAAATGAAAAGCGCAAGCAAGTTTTTGTCGTTCTGACAAAACAGCCTGAAGATTTTGCACTGTGCTCAATAACTTCGCAAGGAAAGTGCGTACAGTTTTGCAAGCTGAACTCTTTTTTAAAATTTTTCTAGCTATCAATCTTCATCCTGTTCGGCGTTCGTTCGGCTCATAGTCGGCGAATTCGTGCAAGTCGAGCTGCTGCGCGGCGTTTTGCTCGGCCACGAGTATCTATTCAACACCTTTTCCGGCTCTTATTACGGCGATTAGCTTTTATAATTGACTAAAAAACTGAATAAATGACTTTCTCTGCCATCCTTATCACTATCTCCTGAATAAACTTGAACTTCACTTTTTAAAAATGTTCCTTTTAATAAAATAAAAAATTTGCTGACCTTCCTCAACTTATCTGGCCTTGTTCAGATTTGCTCTTCAGCTGGAACAACGTCGTGTCATATGTTCTAATCTTCTCTGCTTAATTACGCCGTTTCTATTTTCGCAACAACCCTTATCGCAATAAGCCGCCATAAAAGCGTCCAGGATGATATATTTATTCATCATTTTGCAGATATTGTAAAATCGAGAAAGCAAAGAAAATGAAACTTTTTCACTATTTGATGCTCGGCGCGGCGATGGTCGAAGCAACTGGTCAATCTTCAACCGCTACTGAGGCAACTGGTGAAGAGACGACCAAATGGGCCGGCCAATGGCAACGGGGAAAGAAAAAGAAGGCGAAGCTTCTTGCCGCATCATCAACGACAACTTCTACAACAACTTCAACGACTACTCCAACGACTACGACAACGAGTACAACGACGACATCGACAACAACAACCACTACTTCAACCACGACCACAACAACCACAACAACAACGCCAACGACGACCACATCAACAACAACAACGACCGCAGCTCCAACATCATCCAGTACCACATCGACTGAGGCTCCAACTGAACCACCAACCACATCCGGCGTGCCAGTTGATATCGCTTGTGCCATCAAGAAAGGAAAGGCTCTTGGTTGTGCCAACTTCAACCTTGCCACTGGAGACGCTCTTGCTGCTCAGCTAATGTCGTTGGGAGAAAAAGGACGACAAATGATCACTTCCGCTGATTTAAGCTACAACCCTCGATTGGAGGAGGGTACTATTCAGCAGATTCTCGCCTACCTTCCAAACCTCAAGGCTGTCAACCTTGCCGGTCTTGGTATGGGCCAGGTAAATAATTTTATAAATAAAAGCAAAGATTATTTTTTTTCTTAAAGATGCACCCTGATCTGTTCAAGAACAATCCGAACTTGAAGAACATCAACTTCTCAAACAATAATGTTGTTTGCGCACGAAACGTTTTCAGCGATCTCAAGCCAAAGAAGATCAATTACGGAGGAAACCCAGCGCTGGAGAAGCTTACCAACCGATCCAAAGCGAAGAAGGGCAAGGCTCTCCAGGACATCGAGACCTTTGATTCCATCCCTAAAGACCACTGTATTTATGTCTGAATAAATCCCTTTTAAGAATTTACCAGATTTTGTCTTCCTTGATTTCAATAAGATTATATTTACAAAGAGGTAGTAAGAAAAAAAACAGAGTAGAATTCAGTTGAAATAATATGCGAGTTTTGAGTTTTTGCGCGCGAAGAAATTTTCGTAAATATAAATAAGAATAGCAAGAGCGATCGAAATAACCATAACGCCACAAAGAACCAGAATCGGTACGCTTAAATATTTTATTAAAAATATGAAATCTTAAATTTAAATTCGCACGTTAGTCAAAATAGTTTACAAAATAACAGAACTAAAAAACTTACTAACCTTATTGAATTATCGACGGGATAAATCGTTACATCCTCAAGGGACTGACCCAAACTGTCGATTGCTTGTAAAAGGTTAAAATGTCGCTTGTCGCAGAAGGCAAGTTTTTTCTCCAAACAAGAAGCTGATTTCAAAATGGTGAAATCTGTCTTGAACAAGCATTGCTGCGAGTCTTTTGGATCTTTAATAATTTTTTAAAAAACTTACTAAAAATGAATTCCACTCAAACCTGCATTTGGAAAGTCAATAACACCGCCGTAAGAGCTTGAAAAGGTTGAATTCGGCAGGGCAATTCCATCCACCCATGCTGCTACGGGAATCTGACTCCTTAAATTATTGATTTAGATATTTAAGATCGGAAATGTGAGATTAAACAAACCCCCTGCAGCGTGAAGCACTCAGATAAGCGGGCGATTAGAGCGCAATTATGGGCTATTTTGTGGACTTACGTGAGCCTGTTGATGTGCGAAGGGTGGACAAGACGAGCGGATTGCGAGAGGCACCAAGAAAGTGCTGAATTTTTGATGAAAAAATGATAATATAAAAAATGTTAATTCCGGAAAAAAA
>Ga0115008_10003138_pt1 | contig 13681 bp, 17 predicted proteins | sample FraStrMetagenome_FD_87164 | JGI IMG/M metagenome (GOLD analysis project Ga0115008, IMG submission 87164) | Marine eukaryotic phytoplankton communities from Arctic Ocean - Fram Strait ARC3M Metagenome | ecosystem: Environmental > Aquatic > Marine > Oceanic | place: Fram Strait | collected...
TATGTGTTCTCACTGGGAACTTATGCGTATGCAATCCGAGACGGATGAGATGTTCCTTGTACTCGAACACGACACTTGGTATAATGGTGGTGACATCGAATACTTCAAGAAACTTATTGAGATGGATGTCCTGTATTTAAACATTGGATTGTTTATGGGGTGTTATGGATTTGAAAAACAGACCGCCCAATATCAATATGAGTTGTTATCAGAACGAGACTTCCCAATCAACTGTGGGCCCTACTGTGTTCTCAATAGATTGTTTCAGACATATACTACAAGATATCTACAACTCGAAGAAATAAAGTATAGGGGAAGGAAAGTAACTGCTGTACACCCATGGCACCATTGTGACACTCTACATCTTGGTTGGAATGTAAGAAAACCATTCAATGAATATGATCCATATAGAGATACGAATGAATGGTATACACCAACAACCCAAGTAATATCAAAACAATTAAAGGTTACTCAAGATCATCATTCTTACACAGATGAACACATTGAAGAACCTTGGACGAGACATAAATTATTTCATATTGTCCCTTGACATTTACTGTCTAACCTGTTATAATGGTCACCATGAAAGATAATATTATAGATTACTGTAACAATCCATACAAAGTTCCTATGTTCACTCATAAGGAATGGCAGGACATACGTGCACGTAATACACATCCAGATGATCAACATACTGGATCAGTTTGGTTTATGGAGCAGGTGAAGGATTATGTCAATAATCACAAACCCCCGTTACCTATCAAGAGACCGACTATAAATGAGATGTCGGACTCATTCAATAAACTATTAAACAGTAACAGTAAGTCCAATCTCAAGAAGAATCTGGATCCTACTACTGTACGTAATAAGTTTGATGAGAAGGTAGAAGTTAAGTATGCTATGTCATGCGGTCATAACTTCAATGATGTGAGTAATCATTTCCACTGTGACAATCGTTACACTTGTGGTCATGCTACCGCCGCATCATCTCAATATGCGTGGGACAATCCATACTCTTCAAGATTTCATTCTATGATGTTGTATCTGTTCCGTGAGTTCAAAGGAGAAACCTCTCCGATTGATGAGCAAAAGTATCGTGCTATGTTCAGACTCTCTGGATATGTTGCCACACAGTTCAAACCATCTGTTGCTAAAACTATATACGAGACCGAAGGTGCGAGGAAAGTAATCGACATCTCTTGTGGATGGGGTGACAGACTTGCAGGTTTCTATACATCCAATAATACCTCAGAGTATCTTGGATGTGATCCCAACACCGAATCATATGAGTTATACAAGAAGCAGTGTGTTGCATACGAAGAGTTATTGCAGTCACCATTGTTTCCTGTAGAAACTACCTTCACCGATCATGGTGATTGGTTCGAGGTGACTGGATCTAAGAGGGTACGCATATATAACAAACCTGCCGAAGATATGGACTGGGATAATATATGTGACGGTCAGTATGATCTCATGTTTACTTCACCCCCTTATTTTGGAATCGAGAAGTATGCAGAAGGATCTGCATCCGAAGACGATCAGTCTTGGAAAAGATACAACCAGTACGACCAGTGGAGAGACACATTCTTCTATCCTGTTATGGATGCTATGAAGAAGCACTGCAAGAAAGTTATGATTAATATTGTTGACCCCGTGGTTAATGGTAAACGTAATTATATTGAGAAAGATATCATAGACCGATATGGCATAGACTATGTTGTAGGTATGATGATATCCAAGAGACCAAATTCAAGTGACATGTCAGATCACTACAGAGTAGAGGACGATAAGAAGTTAAACTTTATCGAACCAATATACGTAATAAAACCTTGACATTGCCCCACCTATTTGTTATAATGAAACATTATTGAAGGATTACTTATGGATTTTTACACCAACGTTTCTCGTTATGGAAACAACCTACTGGTACGTGGATACCAGAACGGGCAACCTGCCCAACGCAAAGTTCCGTTTGAACCTACCCTATTCATTCCATCTAAAGTTGGTGGATCCTCTATGTCGTGGGATACTCTGGATGGCAACAAGGTAGAAGCAATCCCCTTCGAGAACATGAAGGAGGCAACCGACTTCTACAAAAGATACGAGCATGTAAGCAACATGTCTATCTACGGCAACACCAACTACATTGCACAATACATCCAAGAGCAATACCCCAACGATATCAAGTTTGACAGATCTCTGATCCGTGTAAACAATCTCGATATTGAGGTCGAGTCCAGTGAAGGATTCCCCGAACCAGATAAAGCAGAGTATCCTGTCATTAGTATTTGTCTACGACAGAACGATGGCATCTACCGTGTCTGGGGTCTGGAGCACTACGAGAATTCTCGTGACGATGTATTGTTTGTGCAGTGTGATTCTGAGCATGACCTACTATCTAAATTCCTTGAGCACTGGAGACATCACTCTCCAGATGTAATCACTGGTTGGAACGTACGGTTCTTCGATATGCCATACCTAATCAACAGGACTCTCAAGATCCTTGGTGACCAACGTGTCAAGCAATGGTCTCCGTGGGGCAACGTCAAAGAACGCACCCTACTTATGAATGGTAAGCAGAACCAGTTCTATAACATCGAAGGCATCGAGGTACTTGACTACCTTGAAGTCTACAAGAAGTTTACATACAACCTACAAGAATCCTACAGACTGGATCACATTGCCCACGTAGAACTTGGAGAGAACAAACTCTCGTATGAGGAGCATGGCAACCTGTTCACTCTGTACAAAGAAGACTATCAGAAGTTCATTGACTACAACATCAAGGACGTGGAGTTGGTTCACAAGATCGATGAGAAGTTAGATCTAATTACTCTCGTACTTACCATGGCATACCGTGGTGGTGTGAACTATACCGACACTCTGGGTACGACTGCTATCTGGGATGCTATCATCTACCGTTTGCTATGTAAGCAGAAGGTTGCAGTACCACCCAAGGTAGAGAAACCCAAGACTCCATATCCAGGCGGTTACGTTAAAGAACCACAGGTTGGATCTCATGACTGGGTTACCTCGTTCGACTTGAACTCTCTGTATCCTAACATCATTGTACAATACAACATGTCACCCGAAACTGTCATGGACGGGTTCGTTAACAACGTGAGTGTTGATAAGTTTCTTGATGGATCTGCCACTACGAGTGAAGACGGTTACTCTGTCGCACCTACTGGTGTAAGATTCACCCACAAACGTGAGGGTGTGATCCCCACGATCATTAAGAAGTATTATGCGGAACGTAGACTCGTGAAGAATGAGATGCTACGTCTGGAGCAAGAGAACCAAAACAATCCTACTAAAGAACTTGAGTACAAGATCACCTCGTTGAACAATCAGCAGATGGCAATCAAGATTCTTATGAACTCACTCTATGGTGCACTGGGTAACAAGTACTTCCGTTACTTTGATCAACGTGTGGCAGAGAGTATCACCCTTGCGGGTCAGTTGGCAATCAAGTGGGCAGAACGTGCCGTCAATGATGAGATGCAGAAAATCCTCAAGACAGACGAAGATTACGTTGTTGCGATTGACACTGACTCCGTTTACATTCGAATGGGTGCACTGGTTGACCAGTTCAACCCCAAAGATCCAGTTAAGTTTCTTGACAAGATCTGTGCAGACCACTTCGAAAAAGTTCTGGTAAAGTCATATGATAGTATGGCAAAAGTTACTGGTGCGTATGATAACCGCATGGAGATGGGACGTGAGGTGATTGCCTCTCGTGGGATCTGGACTGCCAAGAAGAGATACATTCTCAACGTCCACAACAACGAGGGTGTCCAGTACAAAACTCCCAAGTTAAAGATGATGGGTATCGAAGCAATCAAATCCAGTACACCGCAGGTTGTGCGTAATGCATTCAAGGAAACGTTCGGTGTTATCATCAACTCAGATGAGACTGCGACTCAAGCACACATTGCCGACTTCAAGAAAGCATTCAAGAAAATGCCCCCCGAAGATATTTCATTCCCTCGTGGTGTCACCAACATAACCAAGTGGCACAACACCAAGACCGTCTACAGTAAGGGTACCCCGATCCATGTTCGTGGTGCACTCTTGTTTAATAAACAAGTCAAGAAGCAGGGTCTGGGTAAGAGGTTCGAACTGGTCAAGAATGGTGACAAGATTAAATTCTGTTATCTCAAACGACCAAACCCATTACAGGAAAACGTGGTGTCATATCCACTGAACATCCCCAAGGAACTGGGACTACACAAATACATTGACTACGATATGATGTTTACTAAATCCTTCCTCGATCCGATCCAAGTAATTCTGGACGCAGTCGGTTGGGACGCAGAACCCGTAGCATCACTGGAGGACTTTTTTGGATGAGAAAAAGACCACCCATGAAAACTACCAAGAAACAGATTGTGGATTGGTGTGAAAGACATATAGATGAATGTGATTATCCAGTAGATGCCTCAGAGATGGACACACATTGTTTTAGATGTGGTTATGAAAGACCAACTGAACGGGCACATACTGTCCCTTGGTCGAATTATGATTATGATCCCAAGTACGATTCACCACGATACTACAGATTACTTTGTAGTGAATGTCATGCAGAAGCACCCAATGTTATGGAAGAAACTGCAATGGACAAATGGATTATAGAATCGGCAGAAAAATATAATCTTCATAAATTTTATAATACCTACTGGAAACATAGAAATAAAATCGAAGAACTATTCGATAAAACTGGTCAACATGGATTTGAACCAATGAACCAATCAACGAAAGAATGGATTATAGATGAGTTCGTAAAATGGAAAGAAGATAGTCTTGAGAAAACACTTGACTTGTCCGAATGAGTATGATATAATACTTGTATTGAAACTGAGAGAACTAAATTATGATTACAGATGAAGACTATTCGAATCTCATGGCAACACGTGCTCATGTTGCTTCTGACCCTAATTGGGGAACCCTTATCACCGAGAAAGAGTTTATCAAGGGAATGTCCTTGCTTAATCCACAATCGTATGGTTCTCGTATTGAGAAAAGAATCATGCATGACGTACAAGGTTATAAGATCAAAGCATCTGAGAACAAGGGTGACATAGGTCTTAACGGTAAGAATGTTGAGGTAAAAGTATCTCTACTTAATTCCGTTAACGATTCACTTAATATGGTACAGGTCAGATTGTTTCATGATGTTGACTACTACCTATGTGTTGCATATGATATGAGAGATATATCTACGTACAAGAAATATGTTTTCTTACTGACACATGATCAGATGGCACACGAGTGCAAACGTGCACATGCCGCTCATGGTACTAAGTCAGTCAATGAATTAAATGAGAACGTAGAACTTCGTTTGCAAGTAAACTGTAACGAAGGTGATTCGGTCTTCGAGAGATGGCAGGATGCCTACGGTATAAATCTTAATGAGATAAACCAATTTGTATGAATTATGAATTAACAATTTTTAAAAGTCAGTTCGACAACAAGACCCATAAGAAAGTATCCCTTCCTTCGTGGGTTGAGTTCGTTAAACTGCTGAAAGGTCTGAGTAATCAGAAAGGAGAGAAAGGTGGAGTGGATAGTAGTCCTCTTATTAGTCCTGCTGTTTTCCAAGACGGTGAGACACGTGCTAATAGATCTGTTAGTCATTGGGGTGGTTGGTGTGCTGTTGATGTGGACGATCATGATTTCACTAATGACGTTGGGACTTTAAAGGAGAACCTAAGTGAACAATTTTCTGATTTGGACTTTGTTTGTTACAGTACCGCTGGGTCTCGTGCTGAGTTACTTAAATTCCGTCTGGTCTTCCGACTTGACGAAACTGTTGAACAGGATAGAATCAAATCGTTCTGGTTCGCACTTAACACCGAACTCGGTGAGATTGGTGATCCGCAAACGAAAGACCTTGCTCGTATGTACTACGTTCCTGCACAATATCCAAATGCTCTTGATTTTTTCTTTGCTCATTCTGGTGGTAATGCGATAAACGTATCTGAGTTATGTGCGAAGCATCCATACGTGGAGAAGACAGGTAACTCATTTCTTGACAGACTTCCACCAGAGATGCAGAAAGCAGTAATCGAACATCGTAAGGAAAGTCTAAATAATACCGACTACACATGGACATCATATCGTGACTGCCCATTCTTCCCTAAACGTATGGGTATGGAATATAGAGCAATCACAGACACAGGTTGGTACTTAAAGATGTATCAAATCATGGTGGCAATAGCAGGTCACGCAGTCGCAAAAGGATACCCGATCACGGCATCTGAAATTGCAACACTGTGTAAGGAGTTTGACTCTGAGACTGGTAACTGGTATGAGAATCGACCAATCCAGACAGAAGCAGATAGAGCATTGGAATATATTTACAGGAACGGATAATGAGAAAATATTTAATAACAGGTGCGGCGGGATTCATTGGATCTCAACTCGCAAGTAAACTACAGGAAGCAGGTGAAGATGTTGTCGGACTCGATAACTATAACGATCATCTATATGACCCATCTCTAAAAGAGGATAGGGTAATTCATTTTGGTCTGGATGTAAGACCAGTAGATCTAAGAGATGAAAGCAAACTTGCACAACTCCTATCAAAAGAGAAACCCACACACATTGTCCACCTCGCTGCATATGCGGGTGTACGTGATTCGTTCGGTAAAGAGAAAGCATATCATTCCAATAATATTGATGGCACACAAAACTTAATTGATCTATGCAAGGTGCATTGTCCAGAGGTACGTATTGTGTATGCATCAACCTCATGTGTATATGCAGGATCTGAATTGCCATGGACTGAAGGTAATGAGGGTGGTAAACAATTGAATCCTTATGGATGGTCTAAGTGGACAAACGAATGTCAGTTCACTGCATCTGGTTTGAATGTTACAGGTCTAAGGTTCTTTACAGTATACGGTGAGTGGGGCAGACCAGACATGGCACTGTTTACATTCACTCAAAATATACTTGACGAACTCCCAATAACAGTGTATAATTATGGTAATATGAAACGTGATTTCACTTACGTGCAAGATATCATTAAGGGAATCGAACTCATATTAGAAGAAGATGTTAAGTCTGGAGAGATCTTTAATATTGGACGGGGTCAACAAGTTAACCTTATGGACTTTATTACTGAGATTGAAAAGAACACTGGCAAGAAAGCAATCAAGGATTTGCAACCCAAACATCCTGCGGATACATTAGAGACTTGGAGTAACACTGGTAAATTAGAATCACTGGGTTACCATCCAACTACAAGTATCCCAGAGGGTATTGCAAACTTTTATAAATGGTACAAGGAATATCACGGAGTATAATTATGGCAGATGATTTTGACAAGTTCGTACCCAAGACGGATGGGGAACCACAACCCAACACAGTAAGTAAAGACAACCCATTGAAGATGGGTATTGTTGGTCATGGGTTTGTAGGTAAAGCAGTGGAGTATGCATTCCACCACCACATGATAGAACATTTCTTAGTTGATCCTAACTATGATACAAACATAGATGATCTTGTGAAGTGGGATCCATCTATAGTCTTTATATGTGCACCGACACCACAGAATCCTAAGAGTGGATTCGTTGATGCGTCTATTGTAGAAGATGCTGTACTAAAACTCATGTATAATACGAACGCATTTATTGTTATCAAATCAACAGTAACACCAGATATAATCGACAGACTCTATAACTCTATGGAACCACAAGATATGGATAGGTTCATTTATAATCCAGAGTTCCTAACTGAGAAGTCTGCATGTGAGGATTTTGTGAATGCCGAACACCATGTGTTTGGTGGTACCGCAGACGCATGTGATGAATTAGCAGATCTCTATGACATCTTCTCTCTATGTAAGAGTGACAAGTATTATAAGATGTCTGGATGTGAAGCATCGTTTGTGAAGTATGCTACGAATGCATACCTTGCAACTAAACTCACATTCTTTAATCAGTTGAAAGATCTGGTCGATGGATTTGATTGTAGTTACAATGTGGTCACTCGTGCTATGGGTGCAGATGATCGTATCGGTATTAAACATACAAGAGTCCCAGGCCCAGATAAGAAAAAGGGGTTCGGTGGTGCGTGTCTACCCAAAGACACTATGGCACTGCTAAAGTTTTCGGAGTCAAGAGGTCAAGAAAATACTTTCGATTTATTGGAAAAAGTCTTGACAATCAACGGAAAATATCGTATAATGTATGATATAGATGAACGTGAAAAAGTTAATAATATAACATTTGGAGAAAGTGAATAATATGGGTTTGATGGATAAATTGAAAAAGCAGTCTACTGTAAAGGATACTGCAACACTTGCGACAAGCAAGTTCTTTGGTGTGACAGATATGGTGCCGACAGATGTACCTATGGTAAACGTAGCACTGAGTGGAGATGCGGATGGTGGTGTAACGCCAGGATTAACAGTCCTTGCAGGGCCGTCTAAACATTTCAAAACTTCGTTCGCATTGCTTATGGCAAGTGCGTACTTGAAACAAAAGAAGGACGCAGTAATGTTGTTCTATGATTCTGAGTTTGGTTCACCGCAATCATACTTCGAAACATTCGGTATCGATACTGAACGTGTATTACACACACCAGTAAAAGATGTCGAGCAGTTAAAGATCGACATTGTCGGTCAACTGGAAAACTTAGAAGCATCCGATGATGTTATCATTGTAATCGACTCTGTCGGTAACCTTGCGTCTAAGAAAGAACTGGATGATGCACTTGACGGTAAGTCAGTTGCAGATATGTCACGTGCGAAAGCATTCAAATCATTATTCAGAATGGTAACCCCATACTTGAATATGAAGAAGATCCCAATGATTGCTATCAACCATACCTACAAAGAGATCGGTCTATATCCTAAAGACATCGTATCTGGTGGTACTGGTATCATGTATAGTGCTGATAATGTATGGATCATTGGTCGTAGACAAAACAAGACTGGTACTGAGGTTACAGGTTATGACTTTGTAATCAAGGTAGAGAAGTCTCGATTTGCCAAAGAAAACTCTAAGATACCTATTAGTGTATCGTGGGATGGTGGTGTAGAGAAATGGTCTGGTCTACTGGACGTAGGTCTGGCAGGTGGGTATGTTACTAAACCAAGTAATGGTTGGTATCAACGTGCAGGTACTGAGAATAAAGTCCGTAAAGATGTAACCCTAACTGAAGAGTTCTGGGCACCTATCTTTGCTGAGACAGACTTCAAAGAATTTCTGAAGAAACAATATCAGATAGGCTTGCAAAGTGTCGTAGAACTTGATATAATGGTTGAAAATGAAAACACTGGATCTTAACAAACCGTCCGAAGGTCTCGACTATGAGTTGATACCTGTTGAGTATGTCGATAATGAAGCAGCGTGGGATGTTCGCATCCTACGTGGTTCCTTTACCGAGACAGTGATCCGATACGGAACTATTCGTGTCGATGGTGAGAAAGATCACTTATCCTTTGACTTCCGTGTTGTGGAGTCACCAGAGTCTGGACTGAGTTCAGATGATGTGCCACTACAAGAACATGCAGGTGATATCCTGTTTGATATTCTTGAACGTGGAATGGATGAAGGATGGGTATACGGAACTGATAAATCTAAAGATAATGGAGAAGCAATTGGAAATAAAACTGGAACAAACAATACTGAGAAACTTACTCACGAATGATGCGTACACTCGTAAGGTCGCCGCATTCTTAGCACCCGAATATTTCGAGGGTGTATACAAAGGACTATTCTCAGAGTTCACTAAGTTCATTGCAAAGTATAACAAACTTCCTACGCAAGAATCATTCAAGATTGAGATTGATGAAGCAGACAGAATGTCTGACGAACACTATCGTCATGCCATGGAGATCCTTCCTAACATCTTTAACTACGAGAAAGAGAACCTTGAATGGTTGGTTGATCGTACCGAAAAGTGGTGCCAAGATCGTGCAGTATACAATGCTATCATGGAATCTATTCAAGTCATTGATGGTAAGCACCAGACACTAACCAAGAACGCACTTCCAGATATTCTATCCAAAGCACTGGCAGTTACCTTTGATACAAACATTGGTCACGACTATATTGAGAATGTCGATGATCGTTATGACTTCTATACAACTACTGAGGAAAGACTACCGTTTGACCTTGACCTATTCAACCAGATCACCAAGGGTGGTTTACCTAACAAGACTCTGAACATTGCACTGGCAGGTACAGGTGTTGGTAAGTCTCTCTTTATGTGTCACTGTGCAGGTGCCGCTCTTACTATGGGTAAGAACGTATTGTACATTACTATGGAGATGGCAGAAGAAAGAATCGCAGAACGTATCGATGCCAATCTTCTGAACATACCTATTGATCAGTTAGAGAATATGTCACGTGATATGTTCACGGACAAGGTCGGTCAGATCTCTGCAAAGACCAACGGTAAGTTGATCATTAAAGAATATCCGACTGGGGGTGCAAATGCATCTCACTTCCGTGCACTACTGAATGAGTTGAAACTCAAGAAGAACTTTGTGCCAGACATGATCTATATTGATTATCTAAACATCTGCTCATCATCTCGTATGAAAGCAATGGGTGGATCAATCAATTCATATACATACATCAAGTCTATTGCAGAAGAACTACGTGGACTCGCAGTTGAGTTTGATGTACCAGTAGTATCTGCAACACAGACTACAAGATCTGGATACAGTAATGATGATGTTGGTTTGGAAGATACTTCTGAATCATTTGGTCTACCTGCTACTGCGGATCTAATGTTTGCCTTGATTTCAAATGAAGAATTGTCAAACAATAGACAGATCCTTGTGAAGCAATTGAAGAATCGATACAATGATCCAGTTGCTAATGGTAGGTTTGTGGTTGGTGTAGATAGATCCAAGATGCGTTTGTATGATGTGGATCAGTCTACTAATCCTATGAATCGTGAAGAAGACAACGGCCCTGCATTCGATAACAGTGCAAGTGGTCAAAGGTTAAATCAAGAGAATAGGTTTGGAGACTTTAAACTATGATGACTGTATGGCAACCATGGGAGATGACACTATTTGTCATGGCACTAATGGGTATATCTAACTATGTTGGATATTATCTGGGTAAGATTAAGGGCATAGAGATAACTCTAAGGCATATGAATGACGCAGATTTAATGCGTGTAATGAAAGGAGACGATGAGGATGAGTGAAGTAAATCTGGTTGGTGTAACCAAACCAAACGTGGGACATACCAGTGTGTGGGATGCAAATGAATTAGTTGCATATACCGCACGTGTATCTAATCCTGCTAACCAAAGTAATAATGAGACTGCCCCACGGTTGATCAAGTATCTGATTAAACATGGTCATTGGTCACCGTTCGAGATGGTGCATATGACTTTGGAGATCAAGACTACTCGTGATATTAGTAGACAGATCTTACGTCATCGCTCGTTTTCATATCAAGAATTCTCGCAGAGGTATGCAGAGTCAGAAGACTTCGATACCAGAGAAGCACGTATGCAGGATGCCAAGAATAGACAAGCATCTATTGAGACAGATGATAAAACACTGGCAGAAGATTGGAACATGAAACAACGTGAAGTTATCAATGTCGCAAAAAGGAATTATAACTGGGCATTGGATAACGGCATTGCAAAAGAACAAGCACGTGTGCTGTTACCCGAAGGTAATACTGAGACTACATTGTATATGGCAGGATCATTACGTTCGTGGATTCACTACTGCCAGTTGCGTATGGGTATCGAGACTCAGAAGGAACATAGAGAAGTAGCATTGAAGTGTTGGGAACATGTTGGGGTTCACTTCCCCGATGTTATGGAAGCACTGGATCCTAAACCGAAAGTGCGGATTGTAGATGATGCGGGTTGTGATGTTGAGACAGGGAAGTTCTTAGGATGAAAATAACTACCCCAATCATCGCCCCAATCATCGAAGTAGATGGAGAATTGTGTATAGAGTTTTCAGATGAATTGATGGAAACGCTTGACTTTAAGGTGGGAGATATGTTACAATGGGAACAACTTCCACATAATGAATGGAAAATTATTAAAATCGGAGAAGAAGATGAGTAAAATGAAAAAAGGTGACATCGTCACCATAATGACAGGTATCGGTGAATATATCGGTAAGTTGAATGAAATTGATGGTGACAATGTAGTTGCTGATAACCCAAGACTAATTGTCCAAGACCCAGAAGGTAATATTGGATTTGGTCGTGGTGTATGTATGTCTGCAAAGGAAAACCCAGAGCAGGTAACATTCTTGGATGTATTGTTTGTTGTAGAGACTAATGAGTCATTCCAGAAGTCATACATTGAAGCAACCAGTGGAATTATTATCTAATGTCCGAAGTTACTATACGCAATAAAGAATTGTTGGAGACTCTTAACGGATTCTCTGATAGATTCTTTGCTGAGAAGGATTATAACAATCCAGACGCATATGTCTATAGTAGTGAAGAAGATAAGAGCAACGGTGAATACTTTTGCTCTCAAGAATATCTGGATGAATGTTTGTCCAGAGACCAGTTAGTTGGAGTGCCAGATCGACACTTTGCCCAACCCATCTCTAAGATGGTGCGTGTAGATCCTAAATGGAAGGATTATATGCAACGGGTGAAATATGATTTTGCTTCAGAGATAGGTGCACATACCAGTGCCCTGCTATCATACTACCCCAAAGGGGGATTTGTCGGATGGCACACTAACTATGACGCATCTGCTTACCAAGTCTTATTCACGTGGTCTACAGGTAAAGGTTTCTTCCGATACTTAAATAACAAGACTGGAGAACTTGTCACTCATCAAGATGTGGCAGGTTGGCAATGCCGTCATTACTACTTCGGTAAGAAGTCAGAAAAAGAGCACCATTGTTGGCACAGTGCTTATGCAGGGGATGATAGAATCACCTTGGCATATAAGTTCTGTGGTTATGGTAAAAATGACCCTCGTGATCAACAAGCACGAGATTTAAGAGATTTATTAATTGAGGATATAGAAACATTATGATCACATTAACACCAGATGATAAGAAAAGGATTGGTAACGCAATCAAAGAAATGTCTGATTCCATGACACGCATGGACGCAGAGAAAGATTTAATCAAGGACATTGTACAGGTGACCTTCGAGAACCATGGAGTAGATAAGAAGCATCTACGTAAACTTGCAGGAATCTACCACAAGTCTAACATGGCAGAAGTACGTACTGAGAACGATGACATCGATACTTTGTATGAGGAGTTGTTCAATGGTTAAAGCACACGTACCCCCGTTTACGTCAGTAGAAGATGCCCACCAGAAATTAGGTCAAGGTAGAATCCATATGCATTCCGAAGATCTCAAGAGAGTCAATGTTGTTGATGCTCCAGATTATAAATTCAATGAGAATAACCTCATTCGTGAGTTTGCTGATTATATAGATAATACATATGGGGGACACTATGGTCAAGGCGGTTTACAATCTTCTGAAGTCATTGTTGACCGTGGGCATGGTATGGGATTCTTCCTTGGCAATGTCGATAAGTACAACGGACGATATGGTAAGAAAGGTACTCCCGCAGACCACCGAAAAGATATAATGAAAATCATTCATTATGGATTCCTCGCACTATACGAGCATGACAGGATCCATGAGAACGATACTATTTAACGGTGACAGTTTTACATACGGTGATGAGTTAGATGGGTACGAA
>Ga0115008_10003139_pt1 | contig 13676 bp, 18 predicted proteins | sample FraStrMetagenome_FD_87164 | JGI IMG/M metagenome (GOLD analysis project Ga0115008, IMG submission 87164) | Marine eukaryotic phytoplankton communities from Arctic Ocean - Fram Strait ARC3M Metagenome | ecosystem: Environmental > Aquatic > Marine > Oceanic | place: Fram Strait | collected...
AATTGACGTCCGAGAAGGATCCAGAAAAGACGAGATTTCTCGCCGAAGGGTTGAAAATGATAAAATTAGAGACTGACGAAAATAGAGAAAAGCTTATCGCGGATTATGCGAAATTTGTTCATATTTCGTCATTTTCAAAGCTCACGTGCGTAGAAAATTTTTTACTGTAAAAAATTTTTACTAAAAATTAAACACGAAAAATAGTCAATTTGCTCATTCATTTATTCGTAGTTGTTTTCTTTTTATACTGATGGATACATATTGCACAGATTAAATTTTAAAAATAGATATTTTGTTTCTTATAATCTCACAGCAAGTCGTAAAATTGATGATTTACGGGAAGTCGTCTTTTTGCTCATCTACTATGTGTTATTAACATGCTCGAATTGATTATAAATAAAATTACCGAAGTCGTCTCTGAGCTCGCCATTCTCATCAAGAAGACTAAAATCTGAGTCGTCTTCCAACTTATCTTCCGTTACAGTCTTTCTTGTTGAGGATGCTGACTGCGTAGAAACTTCATTTTCCGTAGATTGCATTTCCTCTTCTTCGACAGCCTCATCATTCTCAACGGATTCTTGCTCAACAGGAGCTGGCTCAAAAGATTCGGGCTGACCTGGCTTTGCTTCAAGAGAAATTATCTTTGGTGCTGGAGCAGAAGATTTATCGGCGCTTTCGGCGGCACTGAAATCATTGTCAAGCTTTGTTTTCTAAAACCGAATATTTAAACGGCGAGTCGTAGCATAAATTAATAGTCTCGTTGCCAACAAGTTAATTTTTAAACGACCGTAAAAATACTTTTACAATTTTTTCTTCCTTGATTTCAGACCGAAAAAGCTTACTTTTTACGAAGCGTTTCTTTCGCATTTGTTGCGAGACCTTCAATGTACGCAATACTAGAATTAGTAAACACCCTCTTTTAAAATGCACTGTTACTTACAGTTTTTCTGCATCTTCGAGGTCTTTCTGTAGCTTTGAAATATCTTCATTCTTTTTTTGTAATTCATCTTTGTCCTCTTCGACGAGATTCTCAAGTTCATTCACTCTTTGGCGGAGTTGATTCAAATCTACAAGCTGATTCTCGGCCACAAGCTTGTCATCCTTCAATCGTTCCTGCTCGGATTCGAGAACGTTATTATCGCTCTCCAGCTGACCAAGGTCGATCTTCAACTGTTCGACCTGCTTATTTTTAGTTTCAATGCTTTCATTGGCAGCTTCAAGATCATCTATGAGGTTGTTTCGTTCCTCCTCTGTCCTTTCGAGCTATCAAATAGATTTTCACACTTGTTTTTCTGTTGGTTTTTCCTACCTCTATTTGAATAGCGTCAATGGCCGCCATTTTTTGCAGCTTGGCGTCGTTTAGATCGTTAATTTCATCTGTTTTAAATTCCAGCTCGAGTTTGAGGGATGAATTCGAGTAGTATAAAAATGCACTCGTGAGCATTAGGAATATCGTCACTAGAACCGTTTTTTTATATTTTTGCTCAAGTGAATGCTACGTACGATAGAAAGTGTTCGGTCTTCCTCCCCGCTTATTCATTTCTCTGCCGTTGTTAACTCTCGTGTACTGAGTGGGAATACCCACTGATCTTTCTCTTCTCGCAAAGGGGAGAAAATTTCTATTGAATGAAAAAGTATTCCCTTGCTTGGTCATCTCCGGCCTCAAACTAAATAAAATACAAAAGAGCGCTCTTATGCGCTGGACTCGTATCTAGTGCGTTATTGTCTCTTTTATGACCAGGCACAAACAGAACTGTTAAAAATTAATGGCCGTAAAATGCTAACAAAATCGGGGTCGTAAATTTTAAAATAATTACTTACTTACGTAAAAATTTGCATTTCTTATAAATCCGTAAATATTGAAATGGTCTACCAAGTTTTGAAAACAATTTAAGCCTTGACAAACCGACTTTTGAGTCAGGCAAGATTTAAATCAGCCAACCCGACTTCACTCGCATTTTCTATTTGGCATAAATCAGAAATGCTGCAGGACGATTATTTTTCAAAGATAAAATATACTATTAATAACATATTCTATTTTAGACAGAGTATATTTCCCCCAAAATGAAAATTGACGAGGGAAAAGATAATGAAATCGATGGTGTTTCTGAGAATGGCGGAGAAAAAAGCGATGATTGTAGTAATCCGCTTGAGGAATCAACTGATTCTGCCGATCTTGCACCGGTAAATAAGCTCTTATTTTCCGTCAGGAATAACCTTTTTAGGAGCATAGAGAATGCTTAAAGCGCATTGAAGTTGCATACAATAATTTTAAAGCGTCTGCGCTGGAAAGTCTGACAGAAAGTTATACTCGGAAGAGCAAGAGAAATCTGAAAAATACTGAGAAAAACAGAGCGAAAATGAGAAAAGAAGACCAGTATGTTCAGCATAAGATACTGGACGGTTATATGCTTCCTGTGAACGAAATCGTAAGTTGATTTGATCTGAATAATATTTTTATAAAAAATATCTTCGCAGGGACGACCGAGTCTTTATCGAAGTCCGCTAACAAACAAAATAACGGACAGAAAACTAAGCCAGCATCTACCAACACTTACTGGTCTTCCGGACTCGATCAACTGGCTTCCTCTGGCGCACAATTTCAAAAGCGAGGACTCTCAAGGCATTACTCATATTCCTTACCTTGGCGACGACTGCGAGCAAAAATTTGTGGAAGATCTTATCGAAATCCATGGAAATGTGAATTCAACCTTTCAAACGCTTAGTCGAGACACAGAAATACTCGCAATTATCAAGATAGTGTTTGAACAGGAGAATCTTAGCCTGGAAACAGCTGATCTGGAAGATATCAAACTAGAAATTCTTATTAATCTTATTGGCAGAGTACTTGGATGCCCTGATGAAAAAATTAAATCTGTAATCGAAACTGCAAGGCTCGATACAAAATTGAAGAACTTGCCGTCTATAGGAAATGCGTTATAATTATAATTTATAATCATAAAGCTTCATCAACTCGTCTTCTTTAATGAACTTTGTGTATAATTTATACAGTATAAAGCAAATTATAAGATAATGAAAACTTCTCCGAAAAACAAATCGGGCCAGCTGGACTGATGTCTTCATTCCGCGAGCTTTTCTGTTATCGTTGCGCAAAGTACGACTGCTTCATTCACTGTGGAGAAATCAAGCCTGAAATAGAGCATCTGCAAGATAAAGCAATCAAGGATAACAAATTAGCTGATCGTGGCTTCAACAGAATCGCAGAAGATGCTTGCGGTGAAGACTGTTTCTTGCATGTAGAAGGGCTCAAAAAATGTGTTTCAAATATTCAACGTGTAATTATTTTATGTACTAATATTGTTTATTTATTGAATCGAAGGGGATGAAAAAGAGTCGAACAGTAGACGAAGAAAAAGAATACAAAGAGTCTCTTAACTTCGCGATCGAATTTTTGAAATCGCAGGAAAACATGCCGCCTTGGAGTAATAACGATTTGATAATTTTGACAAAGCTCAAAGAAATGTACAAGGGAAACTTCTGCGCGATTGCTCAAATGCTCATTGGGAGTAACAAAACATGCCTGGATGTTTGCAGACAGTGCATGAAAGCGTCTGATGGCGACGGCGAAAAAATAGTAATTGCGAACTTGGAAAGTATCAAAGACATCTCTCCCGTGAAACGAAAATCAGTTGGTACAACAAAGAAGAAAGTCATGAAGGTAACGATTCGTTATCAGATTCGAAAACAATTATTTTCAGCATAAAAATCAAGTAAACCAACACCATTATGAACCATGCGATCATCCGGGCTTTCCGTGCACCGCAGCAAGATGTACTTGCGTTCAGAGAGGCAATTTCTGCGAAAAATTCTGCATTTGTGATTCTAGATGCCACCATAGATTTCCAGGATGTAATTGCAAACAAGACTGTGGGACAAAAGGTTGGAAATTGTCAAGTTCTTAAATTAAATGTTTATCCAGCGTGTCCCTGCTATGCTGCTCAGCGAGAATGCGATCCAGATATTTGCATTTCTTGCAAATCATGGATGCCAATGACTGAAGTGCGAAACGGAAACTGCCGTAACGTCTCGCTGCAGCAAGGCTTTAAAAAACACCTTCTCGCGGCTCCATCTGACGTGGCAGGATGGGGCTGTTATCTCAAGGTTTTTTTCATTTAATGATTCAGTTACTGAATTGAAAAATAACGCGCTTTTCAGGAAACAGCAGAAAAAGGCGATCTCATTTCAGAGTATTGCGGCGAAATCATCACTCAATATGAAGGTGACCGAAGAGGAAAACTTTATGACAAGAAATCTTGTTCTTTTCTGTTTGACCTCAACAGCGATTACTGTGTTGATGCTGCTCGCAAGGTAATCTACTCTGATTATAATCAAATTCACAAGCAATTAAGGGCAACAAAATACGATATGCAAACCACAGCTTGTATCCAAACTGTGAATGCAGAATTATGCGAGTTAATGGCGATCACCGTATCGGAATTTTTGCGAAGAGGGTAAGCTTACTAAGCTCTATTGTCTTTGAAAATTATTAACATTTTAGGATATCAAAAAAGGCGAAGAACTCTTTTTCAACTATCGATATAGCGAAGAAGATAACGCCAAATACGTCGGAGTAGAGCGAGTAGGCAAAGCAAAAGGAGCAAAAAAGCAGAAAGGCGGCGCAAATCGTTCGAGCAAGAGTATCCGGCCAGCAAAGAAAGCATCCAAGAGCGCGGCTCCTTCACGCAAACGAAAGTTTGACAATTAGAAAAATAATTCATTCTATCATGATTCATGATCACTAGAAGACTAAAGATAACGAAAACTGCCAATAACTTCACTGATAAACTGCCAATAAATAAGAATTTCATAAAAAAATACATTTATGTCGTTCAGAAAAATGACAAATGAGAAAAAAGAAGGACAGATTGGGCCAGGTGGCTGTCGTTTTTGGACTATTAAAAAAAGTCGCTTCTGCAAAATGGTTGCGAAAGAAGGCGCAGAGTTTTGCGGACAGCATATGCAGGACAATTTGAGGCGAAAATGTGTTTACTGTAAGAGTATGATAGAAGACTCGCGCATGGCAAAGCATATGAAAAAATGTAATATCTACACACAGAGTCTCATCAAGCCCAATTATTATAAAAAAGAAGTAAATTTGGACAAAACAGTATTAACTGAAGAAGATCTGAAATTTGCGTCGATGAAGTTGTCAGATTTTTCCCTGGATGAAGTGAAAAGCGTCGTTAACATACTGAGAGACGGTCAAGTCAAAAATACTTCAAGAAATCAGAATTTTCAGCCAGCGTTCTACGACAATTTGGAGAAGGAGATCGAGTCAAATAAAGATAATAAAAAAGTGTTGAAACATCTTATCCAGCAAAGCTCTTTATTGGAAATCATGAATAAAGAACGACTTCTTGCAAATGGTAACTGCTTTCTAGAGCTTGGAGCCGGAACTGGCGGATTATCGGAAAAAGTTGCTGAAGTATTAGGTAATTTGCCAATATAAAATCTTGTCTTTACTTATATTCAGACCGATCGAGCTTTATCATTGTTGACAGAGGAAGCTTTAGAAAAAAGAAAGAAAACGCATTTCTCAATGAAGGTCGCGATGCTTTTGAACGAGTAAAGGGAGATATTGCAGATTTCGACCCCAAATTGCTTTTGGAATCAAATGAAAAAATAATCTGCATCGCGAAACACCTCTGTGGGTCGGCAACAGATTTAGCGATTCAGTGTGCTACAAGGATTGTGAACTTTGGGGGTATTTTAGTTGCGAGGTGATTATCTTAAAATTACATTATTGAACTCATTTTTTATAGCTGCTGTCATCACAAATGTACTTGGCAGAGTTTTTCCTCGCGCGAAGTTCTCAGTGAACATTTCAAATCGGCAAAGAGATTCCGTTTGCTGACTCTTCTCAGTTCTTGGTTCACTTGTGGTTTCAATAAAAGTGAAGACGATGAAAAAGATAAATTCGGACTCAAAGTGCACGATAAAATTGAAATCGGAGCGCTAGCAAAAACTGTGATCGACAATGCAAGGAGGGATTATTTATTAAAAACGTTTCCCGAACTTACTGCAAAAACTCTTCAGTACTGTACTCTAGAGACGAGTCTTGAAAGTTCTGCGATTATTTTGTCTTAGTCAGTCGCTGATTTAAATTTCTTTAGATGAAGCATGGAGAATTATATAATTTATGAGGAAATCGGCAAGGGCGAGGCGACGACAGTTTACAAGGGTCGCAGAAAAGAGACGATCAATTTTGTCGCTGTTTTATCGATACAGAAAAGTCGTCGAGCAGCAGTTACGAACTGGGTTAGAATCGCTCACCAAATAACTGACGATTATGTTGTCCATTTTCACGAGTGGTATGAAACAACAAATCATCTTTGGCTGGTTTTGGAACTCTGCACGGGAGGCTCGCTTCAAGATATTCTCGATCAAGATGAGCGTCTTCCATTGAGCGAAATCAAGAAAATGGCCTTAGACCTTTGTCGTGGAATTCATCAGCTTCACAAGAATGACATCTGTGTTGGCGATCTATCCCCGAGTAGACTTCTTCTGGATGGGCCGGGAGTAGTTAAGATAAATAATTTATCTTGTGCGCATTTCGAGAGCGAAGAAATAGAAGCAATCTACCAGTCCGTTGTAGATGAGGTAACTCAAGGAATAGAAGCCGACTCTTTAGACGAAGGTGGCGAAAATGCGTTCACAAATCCAGTTCGAAACATTGCTTATCACTCGCCACAAGCTTTGGTTGGTCACGTGACCCTCTCTGCTGATATTTGGAGTCTTGGCTCGATACTTTATCGAATGTTCACTGGTACATTAATGTACAAAGGAGACGAAATTGACGACGTTTTGATGCAAATCAAGAAAGATTCCCCAAAATCAAAAATCGATGCAATGAAAAATCTTGATGAAAATGCGAAGCCAGAAGAATTCAAGAATTTTAAAGATCTTTTGCATTCTTTACTTGAGTATGAATTTGAAAAACGACCAACCATAGAAACTGTACTTGATCATCCGTTTTGGGGCAAGAAAATCACGAAAAAGGAAAGCGAATCGCTTAGTTCTACGAGCAAGTCTTATTTTGGAACTCCAAAAGGTTCCAAGAATCCACAAGAGACGACGATAAGAGACGAAGAAGATGCCGAGAAAACTTTGACTCAGAGCATGATGGACAGGAGCATCGAGGTTCAGCCAGAAAACACACTCAGACGCCAGAAAACGGAGCTTCTGAAAAGCATAAATTCAAGAAGACCATCAAAATCTCTCGTGTCGACTTCTGTCGTTGATATGGGACTACAAGAATCTACTTCAGTGCCAACACAGTCATTGACGAGGATCTCGGCAATCTCGTCATCGCACAATCTCGACGAAACGGAGATTTCGATTATGGAAAATATCCCAGCAAAGAAAAGAACGCTTAGTGCTGGTCAACCTTTAAATAAGTCCGTTTTCAACATGAACGAAAAACCAGCTTTGGCAGATATGATGATTCATACTTCCGAGAATCCAGATCCTGAATCGTTTTTGAGCAAACAAAGAAAGTCCAACTCTGCGATTACTGATACGAAATTCTTACCTGAAGACATCTCAAAATTTGAGTTTGAAAATATTTCCGATGAAAATCAATGGAAGGCGATCTTCCATCGCATTCATGAATCAATTCAAGAATCATCTTCTAAAGTACTAATTTCAATTTTGAACTGGTTAGGTGTCGAGCTTCCTAAATCAACAGAATTTTCTCGTCGCTTTTGGCTTGAGACTCCGATCATATGCGCATTTTCAAAAAATATCAGACAATCAAACGAAAATCGAGGGCGATTCGCAAAAGTATTCGCAATAGCTGCGATTTCTGCAGAAAACAGACTTGATTTTGAAGACTCGTCGACAGAAAAGAATTTCAAAGACGCATTGCTCGCCCTTGCGGATTCTTTGAGAGAGCAATTTTCCAGAAATGGGAAGCAAAAACTGCAGCTCCTTTCTCCTCTTGGACAGATGCTTTTGATAACAGCAAAAATTGAAAGTATTGAACGCCCGCACTCAGAATCTGCAGCAATACCTGTTCTTTGTCCGCCACCTTGTTACTCTCTTGTTACGCGATGTTTAAGTGTTGGTGAAGAAAGCCAGGTTCAGTCAATCGCTGCTCAGATTATTGAAAACCATGTTTTCTTGAGCCCTCGCTCACGATTCTGTCATTCGGGCACAGAAGCTGGTCTCCAGCTGTGGTCGATGGCGACACGCTCTTCTTCAGATACGATCAAGACCGCAGGTTTCAGTGCTCTTGCTCAAGTTTGCTCGAGAACACCTCTTCAGGCAAACTCAATTCTTGAAAAAATTGGTCTTCCGAAATTTTTTGACACATTATATGCTGCTCCGCAGAAGTGCCAGGCGCTTATGATGACCATCATCGGTGTCGTGTTCTTGCCAAATCCAAGAGCTAGTTCCAGAGCAATGGCTAACCGAGTCTGTCAGCATCGGGATATCCACAGTAAGCTTATTCGACTTGCTGATAGTCCTTCATGGCTCGTTCGTGCAAAATCATTTCTTTGTATATCGCTTATGCTTCAAAATCAGCCAGACAACTTACAAAATATGTGTAAGATGAAACTGGTAGCAGTTGTTGAGCGAGAAGCAAAACGAATTGGGGGAGTCGATGCGACTGAAAAAACATTCTCGCATTTTTGTCTCACAAATCTTATCGAACAGGCGAATGCGCTCATTCCCGTCATTGTTTCTTACTGCACTGACGCACTTGAAGACGCTGCCGCTAGAAAACATCCTTCAACAGGCCAGCTTAAGTCCCTCAGAGAAAAACTACCCGGACTTTCAATTCTGCCGCACTTGATGTCATCGAGTGTATTCCGTCCGTCTTTGATAAAAGAAGAGTTTTTGGAAAATATCTGTCGACTGGCGACACTCTGTTCAGGTGAAAATCGCATTGAAAGCTCGCTTGGTGATGATATTTGGAAGCCGCTGCTTGACTCAATCATTTCTGTCTTTGAAGTTACTTGTGCACGACCGGAGCTATTGTCATCGAACCATTCTGTTATTCAAGGTATAAATTATATTATTTATAAGTTATCAATCACGTCTAGCTGCGATTCCAATGCTGATAATGATGATCCTGACCGAAGACAACTCGAAAATGCTGTACATAAAGCTTCTTTCTGAGATCTTAGCTATCCGTTCCGATTTGATCGACCATGGTGAAAGCGAGGGCGACGTTGAAGTTAATTATGACAAACTCGAAAGACTCTTTGACAGTTTCCCTCAGGTATTATATTAACTTTAAACACTAACAAGACAGTGGTTTAGATGTTGCTGTCTGATAGCCCTCTACCTCTCCTGACACTGAAATGCCTCCACCATTTAGCAATAATTTTTCCTGAAGACTTTCTTAAAATTCTTCCCAGATCAGGGGTTCTCGAAGTTCTCGTCACTCTAACTGAGATACAAATGACTGAAAAGGCGGAGCAATCACTACAAAAAGCATTGATGTCGATTCTTACTCAAATCTGGAATTTGAACTCAGAAGCGATCGTTAGGACGTTGCTCGATAATGATATCCTCGAGGTTGGCCCGAAATATTATCAAATACAGTAATTTAATTCAAGCATACAATTAAATTTGTCACTTCCTTGGAGGACTCCGATTACGACCTCGTCCTTGAAATTTACAGGACCTGTCGGGCAATGGTTCAAGCTGTCTCAGAATTTGTCAAGGTTGCGCTCAAAGCTAAAAGTCAAAATGCACCTGCTCAAGGTGAAGCTTCATATAATTTAACAACTGCTCATAATTTTTGTAGTACTACGGTCAACCGGAAAGATGGCGGATTTTTTACTTCACCGATGTGCCTCACTTGAAGGGCTCATTCCGTTTATTCTTCAAAATTTCGAAATTCTACCTGTTACATCTTCAATCGAAACAGTTAAAGACGATAAACAACGGTCTTCTGAACTTGTCAGTTTAGCCTGCTCAACAGGTAAAAATTGTATTCTCCACATGTACTCATCGTTGATTTCAGTTTCATTAACGCTTCACATGTGGGGAGCAGATAGTTGCCAAAATCTTTACAACTCCGAAAATCTTGACCAATTAGTTGTTCTGATTGAAATCGGAAATTCAAGAAATCAGCGGTTGATTCTCAAACTTCTGCGAAAATCTATTCAAAATAAATCTGCCAAAGCGAAGATCGTCGCACACTCGAAAACTGTCGCCCAAGTAAGTTTTCATTGATCTCAAAGTTTTTTTGAAACATCAGCAGTTTATTGACTCTTCTTTTTTAGATAAAAGCTTTATCTGCCTCATCAACCCAAGATATTCAACTGCTGGCTAGTGAGATATTACAAAATCTCTCTTAGTTCTTTACAACTGCTATAAGCAACAATTTTATTCTTCTTTATTCAAAAAAAAATATATTTTTCTAAAAAAAACTCGATCATAGAGCGTTTAGAAATCGAAGACAACTTTCGACCATGGCGCCCGTGGTCGGCGAAGAGCTTTTTTTAAAGATAACAATGTGTGATACAAACGAGAAGTTCGAGGCAATTCTGGACAAGTATCTCGTCAATATTATCAACGACATCAGTAAGGTACTTTGTTTAGACGACGGGTGAATTAATATTTCTTTCAAAAAAAGCTGTACGACAAGAAAAGGCACTTGAGATTATTTCTCATATAAGAAGTCGAGTCAAATCACTCGAAACAGTTCAACTTCCCGTTGCCCGACTGTTCGACTTATTCGAAAGTACGCAATCTCCTCCGGTGAAAATGTTTTCCTCTATGTTTCTCAAAATTGGAATTGCAAGAATGACAAGCAAAGATGAACTTGAAAGTATTTTGATAAGATGTCTTTTGCTAAAAGATACTGGATTTTTGAGTCAATGGTCATTAAATTTACACAGAATATTGGATACAAAAGCTAAAGAGGACTCCTGTAAAATCATCCAAAAGCACGTCAGTCCGATTCGGGGCAAGTTGTCTGACATAGAGTGGCTTGTGTTCCTGAACAGACTCTCCACCTTTTTTAAATATATCCTCGTCTCCGATTTAAGCCCCCTATGCGTTTTATCTCAGAAGGAAAATATGGAAATATCACAATCACGGCTCAATCCAATTACACGGAAAGATGAGATAACGTCAGATCAGAAGATTAACGAAAAATCCACCGTCTGTCACTTTATAATCCACTGGACTTATATTTCGGGAACTGGGCAATTACCAGCAGGAAAATGGTTGCTTACACGTAAACCCAGCTTTGTTAAATATACATTTGATATATGATTACATAACGTAAACTAAGTTTCGAACCTTTTCAAAGAATTCAGTTTGCCTCTCTTGAAAATAATTGAGTTTCGTCATCCAAATGGAAATTCTGAAAGTGCTCTCCGATGTTTGAACTACTCGATAGACGATCAAGCAATTGTCAATATTTTATACAAGCTTTTTCTTGGCGAATTGAACCCCGTTTCTGATAAGACACAGATCCACGCCAAAGCACCTGATCGTCTGAAAGTAAGCATTGCTAAAATGTTATTGCGCTCATCGGCCGCCGCGAAAACGTTTCCGGCATCGCTGCAAGTGACTTTTGAGCTTCTCAATTCGCAAAGTCGCGGAATCGCATATGACTGGCTTCATCATCTAAAAGCAGAGTCCGCCATCAATCCTAAGATTGTGCCCATTGTTCTTGAAAGAATTTACAAAATCCTCGCTGCAGAGGACTCATCTGACGACGATCGGCTTTTTAATCTCATTCCGTACTTGATCGACTTAAATGCCGCTGCATTCTCTTCTAAAATTCTTGACCTTATGGATATTTTGCTGAAAGGATTACATAGGACCCCGTCCGTCACAGGAAATAGTTTGACACTGCTGAATTCAACAAAAGTTGAGTGAATCAAATTTTTCGAAGTAAAATGCGAAACATAAACGAAAAACCACGAAATCAATTTTTTTGATTTTTTTTTCTTGAAAACTAGCAAAAATCAGAAATGATCAATCATTTATTCGCATATTCACGTTTTAAAATGTACGTTGTAGTCGGCGCGTACTCTAAAATTTCTCAATAGACATCAAAAACAAGTCCTTATCCGACTAAAGCCCCTACAAAACTATGTTCTTTTGTCCAAATGAGGTGTTTGCAAACTTGATAAACAGCACCAATTCTGGCCTTGTGCAAAATTGCATCAAGCCATTGTGAGCGTCTTTTAATGAAGATAAATGGACAGTCGATTCCAGCTGGGAATAAATGGTTTCTAAATTGTCTGCTGGAAGCTGTTGCGATTCTTGTACCATTTGATCCAAACGTGGGTCCGCATCGAATCTTCTTGTTGGACACTATCTGCGATGTCAAAGTCCCGGCGGAATCGCGCGAGCTCGCAGCAAAACTGCTTGGCGTTGTCAAGTTCGAGCCGATTATTGGCTTCCTATCAAGTCGCGATAGCATTGTCCCGTCCTTAGAACTCCTCTCGCTTATGAAGAAGTCCATTCTTCGCAATCAGGGCCCATTAATGGCAAGTGTGATTGAACGCGATAATTGGAAAGGAGTTTTCATTGAATCATTGAAAGCATATGAAGAAGAAATGATCGTCAGTCTTCAGAAGATCCTGCTTAATTTCAGCCAAATTGGAAATACACTTTCGAGCTCCGAGCAGATTTTGAGTCAGCTTGAACTCCTGGAATGCACTGTTCGGGCAAAGCGTCCTCTAGAATCATCGGAATTCATCGTCAAAACTATCAACACTTTCCGACCTGATAAAATCTGCCAGTTTTTACAGGGCCACTCGCACGCTATAAACATCGCCGCGTCGTCACTTCTTGCGACGCAGATGCAAAAGACGGATTTCGCCACATACGCGCCCTTATTCGAATTCGACGAGAAGGTGGATGGGGCACGAAAATCCGCTTTTCAAATGGCCTTGGCGGTCTACTGCGGTCGAGTGCAGGAAATGAGATAAGAATTTTTCGCGACTCATCTTTTTTCACGAAATCGCGCGTTGCATGAACCGCTAATTGGAATCCAGCGTTATCAGCTTTCGTCTGAATGTATCGCTTTTAGTGGCATCGTGTAATTTAGACATACTGTGTTAAAAAAGCAGATTGTCCTCACTTTGAAGAAATTCCTCTCTTACTCGTAGTCTTTCAGAGGATTTTTTGGGATTACAATTTTTATAATATTGTCTGCCAATTCTTAATTCTTCAAAAAGGATGATGACAGCATGTTACGCTCAATCGAGTTAATCCAGAGCATGATGGACAACCCTTGGACAAGTCACTCCGGCGTTGTTCTTGAGCGCCTGTTAACATGCTTGGGCTACGTTTCCTCCCGCGTTCAGATTGAAAAAAGCCTCGTGGAGCAGACTGGGAAATGCCTCTCGCATGAACATGAAAAGGTCAAAATAGCCGCCATACGCGCGTTGGCGCACTTTTCCGGCTCCCCTTTCATGCAAGATGATGACACGGTCGAGCTGTTGTTAGACATGGGTTATCGAAACGCTTGTTCAAGTTAATACCGTCAAGATAATAACAATTATTTTTATAATTTGCGAAACCTAAGATAGACACACTTCTCAGCCTTGAAAATGTCGACTCTGCTCGTGCTCAACTAGCAGTCAGCGTTACTGTGGTGTCTCTTGCAACTGGTTCTCCTCCCAGGCGGGGTGAATAATGTTTTTTTTTTAATTTAACAAAACCGTTTTCTTTGA
>Ga0115008_10003141_pt1 | contig 13675 bp, 16 predicted proteins | sample FraStrMetagenome_FD_87164 | JGI IMG/M metagenome (GOLD analysis project Ga0115008, IMG submission 87164) | Marine eukaryotic phytoplankton communities from Arctic Ocean - Fram Strait ARC3M Metagenome | ecosystem: Environmental > Aquatic > Marine > Oceanic | place: Fram Strait | collected...
AACACTTCTACAACGAAAGCGAAGCGAAGATTTTTCACGAAGAAGAGTCTCTCATCTGGCGAGCCGACTCTTTTGCTTGAATGATTAGATAAAAACAAAGTAATATTTTACAAAATTGCATTTATTAAAAAGCTCAGCATTTTGTGTCACAGAGGTTGTCGTCTGAACCACGAAGACAGATTCGCAGGTCGCAGCGAGTTTCGATATTTTCCTTGTTCACTTTTTTGCTCATAAATTTAATCTTTGTCGTTTCGTAAAATGGAAGACCTCTTAATAAGGTTGAAGAATACGCTATTCCATGATCAGTCGGTGAAAAATAAATCCTTGTTACTAACCCGTCAGGAAGTGAGTTGGTTAGAGGCGTCGCTGGGCAAAAGTCCTTCACAATCTGCTTAACGAAAACTTTTTCATCGGAATGGTCCATCATAAAACAGTGCTCGACGCGGTAGGTAAGAAATGAAGGAATCGATGTACTTTTTGCAGATACTTCTATCGTAAACTCTTCCATAAGAGGCTGCCCTAAAGCTCCAGCATAACCCGACCGAGCACCGTTTCTGCGATAAGCAGGAGCGCTATCTTTCTTCAGATCGACGTCGAAGATCCTGGAATTGTTGGCTTTATGCTCGATGTCCCCATCAGAAACAAGATGAAAAGACATTCTTGAGTTAACTTCAGAGGTACATGTGAAATTTTTCTCCTCGCCTTCGTGCGTGATTGAATTTTTGTAGCTGAAGAAACCTGCTTCGTTTATGAAAACCTCTGTTCGGCATCCTTCGAAGGGGATTCGTATGATCTATAATTTCTAGTAAGAACAAAATATTAAAACCGATCAATGGCGTCTTGTTTTGGAAAAAAACAGACCGACATTTCTCAATTATATTTTACTTTTTGACCAGGCGGACCTCTTCGGACTTTCATACAAGAAGGAATAATATCCTCGATCATCTCGCAGTCCATCTCAGGTATTTGCAAGATACTATTTGAAAGTGTGCAGCTGATAAATGCATTTGCCAAACTGCATTTCTTCTCTTTCTCTGCATTTGTTATGTTAAGAACGGCAAGTATTTTTCCGAGAAATCTCATTTTACGTCTGAGGTGCTTTTGCCTGTTGCTTTTAAAGTCGCGTAAACGTATGCACTAAGTCAAGAGGCGGTTTGGAGCACTTTTCTAATATCCAAAAATGCGTTATAGAAGACTCATCGTACAAAGAAAGTAGTAACTTGCTCGCCTGCTAAGACTTGTTTCAAAATTAGCGATAGAACTCGTTTTGAAATACTTTTTGCTTGATTGAATTGTATTAAATTTTATTACAATTATTTTTGAGTGTTGATTCAGGTGAATTTTTCACAAATGGTTGGAGTTTAATAAAATATACAGATCAGAAATGGTAACGTAAAGAATTTTTCAATTTTTTCAAAAATATAAAGTCGAACTTTTTATTTCTTCGACAACCCTGAATTTGGGAAAAATAAAGAGGCTTTATAATTGTGTCTTTTTGAACGTACTCCCCGGTTTTATAGCTTTGATTTTTTTTTGCTCGAGATCGCCGCGGTGTCGTAGTGAAAACTAGAGTTTGCGACTATTCGTATCCTTTTTTTTAACCAAGTGAATGATTTTGAGCTTAAATAGCTTTTGACCGAGTTTGTGTTCTCTTTGACAGCTTTTTAAACCTCTTTTCGAAAAAATGAAAATTGTTGGCTGCCGAAGAAGGTTCGAAACAATCTTCTATCTCTAACACAAGGATGAGCAGATATAAAGTAAAAATAGAAGACAGTAGAAAAAAGTTGCAGAGAAAAAGCAGCAGTAAAATATATGCACAGAAAAAATTACGGCGCACGACCAGGTTGCCATGCGTCCGCTGGTAGCTGTCCTGCGCTCTTGAGTTCCATAAATTTCTCGGCGGCACGGTTGAAATTCCAATCATTTTGCTCGAGACACATCTTTGAGTAGTTCTCGACCATTCCAGAGTTGTCCATGAATTTCTTCACCATGGCATCTTTATCGGCGGGGGGTTCAGCAGCAGCGCCTCCTCGCGGATTCGGTAAAACGGGCTGCTTCTTGCCGTGGAGGTCTCGCTCGCTGTAGCTGCTGTCACGTATAAATAACTGATCGTGATTTATCACGAAGGTGTTGTCACTGAAGAAAGCGTTAAATAATACTTGTTAAAATCTTAGTTTACGTGAAGGAAGCAAGAATGTGGCGGCTGAAGAAGCGGCATTTGCCGTTGTCAGGCTCTTTGAATGTTCCAGTCAAGGTAAATCCAATGATGGTTGGTACTTCAAGTGTGACGTCCAGAAAGCATGAGCTCAGGTCATGACTCGTCTTGGGAAGTTCCGAGAGGCAAGCGAGAATACCGAGCCGTTTCCTTTTGATTGTGTTTGGATCTAAAATCGATTATTACCACGAATAGGTATTTCACTCTTACGGCAAGTGCGGTATTTTTCAACGTCGCTGTTGTTCAGATGTCTATGGTCGACGATGCTTCGCTGGTGCTTTCTGTAGGGGCTGAGGTCGACACCGCGTCCGACGGAGAGAGTGAAGAGAGCATTTGCTCCGTAGCACTTGAAGAGGTCTTCTCGATTGTTGTCGTATGCACTGATGTAGTCTGTCACAAATTTGATAAGGGGTCCTTCCAGCTGTTCGTTCAATGGCAAGCAGGAATCTGAAATATTTTAAAAAATAAATAAATTAGTAATACTCATACCGTAAGTCTGTGTGGTTGGTTTCTTTTTTTCAACCTTGTCAACAGACGTGTCGAGGTCGAAAGAAGCGACGAGTTCTCGACCGTTGAACTTTTTCAAGTTCTTGAAAATTTTTCTGGCTTCTTTCGACAACTTCAAGTTATTTCTGCCCTGAACAAGCTTCGCCAGTTGTGTGTCACGAATGTCGAGCTCTTCAAGGGCCCATTCTTCAACGTATCTCAAGTCCGTCCAGTTACGAATCAGCTGGTTTCCGGACACGTTCAGTTTAGTTATTTTCGGCGTCTTCTCGAGCAGTGGCACGAGCTGCTGTAGATTTCTGAGCATGTTGCTGGCAAGGTTGAGGCCGCTGATGTTATCAATTGGGAAGTTCTTCATAACGCGCACGAGAAGTGCGAAATCTTCGGAGTTTTTCAAGTTCATCTTCATTCCAGATTCGTTAAGACGTGTGTCGGAGGCAAAAGATGAAAGATCGACGGAGTTATCTGACACGTTGTAGCGTTTGCCGAGCACTTCGCTCAGCGTGTCAAGCGCATTTGGAATAACTTCAAAGCGGGCAGAGATCGGAGTCCTGGCGGCCATCTTCTCAAGCTTAATCCACTTGGCCGGTGGCACGTTGTCTGGCTTGGTATCCTTGACCACATCCAACATGTGGCGAAAGACGTCAATCGCCGTGGCGGAGGGAATGAAAAACATGATGTTCTCAAACTCACAATGTGGCTGAAATAGTTTATAACAACGTGAATTGAATTAGATGATGTCTCGAAACTGCGGGTCAAGTTTTATCGTGGAATAGCCCCTGCCTAGATCTGACTGAAAAGCGATCGCTAGAATAAAAATTTATGACCAAGGCACGGGCGATGGGGTTAAGGAAGAATATTACATCTTTGTCAGCAAAGTTGGGTATCTTCTGGTGGAAGAGTTTCATCATTTCGTCCTTGAACAGAAGCGGTCTATCAGACTCGCTTCTCGGGATGGTCATCTTTATGCGCATCCAGTCCGAGCCTGTTGGTATAGTTTCATTGTTCAACTCATTTCCCTTTTACCTGTCTCATCCTCGTACAAAACCTCGTCCATATCAATTTGTGCGTAGTTTCTACGATCTACCCGACCATCTGTCCAGTGTTTTTTCTTTCCCTTGTCTCTGAAAATCCGATTATGTTCGCTCGTTAATAATAACTGACCGATTTCCAAGTCGCTTGGATATGTCTTTGGCTCCTGCTCGACGCCCGTGTCCGTCATCGTCGTCTCGATCGTCGTGATCTCCACGATTTCTGTTGTCGACACGATAGCGGCTGTTTCTTGACTTTTGTTTGACGCTGACTTTTCTGCTGTGGTGATAGTCTGAGATCACTTTTGCTTTGAAATCTTCTGAAATAAATATTTGCAACATGATAACAAAAACTAGTTAAGTTAGGACCATATTTTTTGTCTGATAAATGAAATGAATAAAGATGAGCTAAGAAGGGATTAAAGGCTTTACCCTTTAAATATTGATAAGAATTAAGATTATCTCTGGTTTGATAGCTTCGGATAGAAGTTCTTGAGTCATAGTCCCTCGAGTGGTCAAAACTTATATCGAGCTCTGGTATTGGAGTAGGACTACGACGTCTACCAGCCCTTGTGTTTCTATACGCTCTTGAACGCATTGTCTCTACATTTGTATGTTTTCATGACTGCTGATGCTCGCCCCTTACCTTTGCTTCTGTTGTAGTTCGAGTTAGAACCTGAGTTATAGGATGATCCATTTCCGGAATTTCTGGTAACCGAGTTTATTTGTGCGATCTGTCTCGAGAATGACATGACATAAATTTCTAAATAATCACAAGATTAAATTTTTATCGCGCTCTCTTGAATCCTGAGACTTCGCTGATGGCTTATTTCTCTAGTGGTAGAAAGCTCTTTGCTGTTGAATAATAAATTTAAGATCCTCGCACCGCTCCTCCTTCCGAGAGAACCTCCCCGCAGGCGTTATGGAAGGAATTCGATCAGTGCCTTTCTTAGACAACACAACCGGCATAATAACCTCTCAAGTATTCAAGAGAAAAATACAGGGTCAATGATTGCCGAGCAGAGATTGAAAAAGATCTTCTGCTGCGTTGTGGTCGCTGGAATCGCAACGGTTCTTATACAAATAAACGCACAAAGCGTTTCAACTGATAAAATAATCCAAACACAAAAAACAGTAAATACTCTCAATCTAACAGAATTAACAGGTATGCTGAAACAGATAAAAAATTCTATCAAAAATTTAGAATTAAAATCTACAGTGGCCTGGAGAACCGAACACCTGAAAAAGACTTGTTCGGAATTGGAAGAAAAGGGAGCAAAATTTGCGCTTTCGGACTATGTCAAAGGTGGATTTTAAAGCTCCTGAATTGTGGCTTGATTTTATCATTATCGATTTTCGATCACTGATTTATTTTAAAATTAAGAGCGGCTACTTGTTGATTTGGAAAAGAAAATTCTCTTCTGCCCGATACCGAAAGCAGGCAGCTCAAATTGGAAAAGAATTTTCGCCAAGTTAACGACTGAAAATTACGATGAAGTGGACGATCTTTTAGAAATCAGAAAAGTGCATCACATACAGCTGCCAGTTTTGTCCGACTTCTCTTTAGAAAAACAGAAGCGTATTCTCGACGAGTTCAGTGAGTATAAAAGAATAACGCAGCGGGATTCGCTGCGAGAGGAAATGCTCAACCGAACCAAAATAATAGCTACTTATTTACTCGTCCGAGATAGCTAAAACTTAGCAAAGATTAACAAATTTGTATCACCTCAATTTTCTCTATAAATAGACGATAAGAGTTAAACTTTCAGCAAAATTCGTGTTTGTCCGTCACCCGTTCGACCGCGTTCTCTCTGCCTTTCGCAACAAATTAGAGAACCCCTTCACGGATGAGTTCCAGCGCCGTTACGGTACAAAAATCGTGACAAAATACAGGCCTTACGCGTCTGACAAGTCCAAAAAGCTCGGCGACGATGTCTCTTTCACCGAGTTCATTCACTATTTGACGGAGGAGAATCCGAACAAATTTAATAATCACTGGCAACGGTACTGGGACCTATGTCAGCCTTGCTCACTCCAGGTTCCTTAACCGTATGATATACCTTGAATAATCAGCGTTTAGTACGACTTCATCGGAACGGCGGAGAACTATCAAAAAGAAGCAGAACTGCTTGTGCGCACGCTAAACATTACTGTTACGTTTCCAGAGCACGAAGCAAAGACAACAGCTGAGTCAAGTTTAGGTACATTCCTTTGCGAGTTAAAAACTGAAATTAACGATTCCGATAGAAATCTTTGGCAGCCTGTCCAAAGCGTACTTGGCGAAGCTTTACAATATTTATAAAATAGACTTCGCCATCTTCAATTACACCATCGACCACTTTATACAGTTAACCAAGAGCTAGTTTATAATTTATACACTCTTTTTCGTACTATTTATATCCTTACTGCCAGAAAAGAACCTAAAATTCACGAAGCGTTTTCAAGTCGTAAAATTGGCAGGAGAGAGCAGTTTGTCTATCAATCTTTTGTTAAAAAAGTGCTTCAGCTTATTGGGCACTTTTCAATGCCGTCAGTGACTTGATCTTGATCATCACGCGAATTGTCAATCTTATCTTTTCCAAGCTTCTTGAAAGGTTTCAGCGGATGCATCTCGATAGTTTCTTCATGTACGTTTTCTAATAATAATTGTAAAAAATGCGATACAAGAAAAGGTTGCCTGTAATATCGGTGACGTCATCGTCATCAGGAAGAAGCTTTTCAAGCAGAGCTCGTTGCTCTGGAGTGAATTTCTTCGGAATTTCTACGATTATTTCCAGAAACAAATTTCCAAATTGCGTAGGTTGATCGTAAAAAGGCAACCCTTTTCCTTCAAAAACTGTTAATCTTTGCTTCCAAGGTTGCTTCTATACCGGGTAAGACTAGCTTTTTGTGGAATGGAGGTATCTTGACTTTGAGCATTTGGTATTTCTTTGTCTTTGATTCTGACACGTTGGCTTCTTTCAAATGCTGCAGGTATTTGTAGCAGCCAGCCAAGTGCTCGCCAAATGAAATATGTATTGAAGCCATAAGATCCTAGAAAAAAAGTAAGCACAATACTAGATTATAATTACCATGTACATTGCCTATCCTGGTGTAGATTTCATGTTTTTTCTGCTCACATGACAAATAGATATCGGATGGGATTTGATTTGCTGGACAGTCTCCCTCGCCTTTCAGTCTCTTTCGGTATCCGTTTCTGCAGCCAACTGGAAGCTGGAACTGAAGCTCATTCGGAGTCCTTATCGTTCCCTTGCCCGAGCACGCTCCACAAAGCTGATTTACAGCGATCTGCCGTCGACCATTGCAAGTTGGGCACGCTTGATTGCGCTGAATCTTGAGTTTGACATTTTTGCCGTTGTAGAAATCTTCGAGACTGCATTTGAGGCTATGCGTGACATCTTAAATAGGTGAAGTTATAGTTGTGTGTCGTAAAATGATTGAAAAACCTTTTGCTTTTGGCTTAAGATTCCATATATCGCGCATTTTATTGAGCTGTTCATCTCCAATTAGCATTCTCGCAGTTTTGTGCATACCCGGAGCATGATGCGTTCCACCTGGCGTTTGCGCAATCGGATGATAGTGAGTAGATTTCGTTGTATCATAAATTGCCCGTCGGGACGGCTCCGCTAAAAGGTTCGCTACGGTTGCGTACTGCTGCTTTTCCTAGATCAGAGTTTAAAAAAATTTCATAGCCAACTGATAATACCTCCAGTAAAGTTTTCTTTTCAGCGATAAGCGAGCTTTCCTTTATAATCGCTTCAAGACTTGCTTCTTTATGCAAGTCCAGCCGATCATATAGTGACTCGGTGAATGGAAGCTTCTTCGCCTCACAATGCTTCCTACATACTTTCATGTCATGCCTCGGCTTTTTCGCAGGCACAGACATTCTAATAAATGTTTTATAACATCATTTTTTGTTTAATCATCTGTGCGAATTAATAAAACATTGCTTAAACTCAATATTTTTAAATTTGTATTTTCAGGAACATTTTTGCGGTTTGCATTTTGAGCAAAACTAAAGCGGTCGAAAAAGTTTTGAATACTGATTTTGGAATGAAGACAGCGAAGCATGCACAAGTTGTTACTTTTAATAAGAACCGTTAAAGTTTTTTTATCAGCTTTGACATGTTTAAGTGATTTTTGTTTGAACATATAAACAGGAAAAGAAGACAGAAGGTGCGATCTTGGTTAAATGACAAGTTGTTTTTTAAGATAGGTGAAATAGTAAAAATAATGAATTTCAAAGGAAAAGTGATTGTAAGTGAAGTGATGGTGAAGCTCATTTTAAGACGGTAGCTTATTCAGCTTACGATTAAGCTCGTCCGCGAGAGCCTTTTTCGCCTTCTCATCCTGAAGGGGTTGAATGGAACGAAGGCCGTGTACGATGTCACGTGATTTTCCGAAGTATATTTCGTTCAGAGTATGTCGAATTTTATTCTTAATTGTATGAACTTCGACAAGATGTTAAATTTTTACCTCATGCTCCTCTACTAGTTTGCCGAAATTGATCACATGTGGCGATCCGGCGTCGAGTGGCATATCTCTCTCTAACTGTCGCATAAGAGATCCACCGAGATTCATCATGCCTGCTCCCTTAAAAATTCTAGTGTTAAACTCGGGCCCTTATAATTACCTTTGTGTTCGTCTGAAGCCAGAGCATGACAGTAGATGTAAGTTTGTAATGCGCCGATCTCGATTTTTCCTGACACTCAAAAACATGGATCGAGTCCCAGCAGCCTTTAGGTGCTTTTTCAGTCGCTTTTTTGATAAGAATGACGCCAGCAAAGCCATGATCAAGATCCCACAGATAAACAGAGCTTGAGAATAGAGTAAAAGGAAGTTATGACTTACGCAGTACCTGACTCCTCCATCGAAGTATAATTCTCGATACTGATTGAACGCCGAGTTCATCTCAATTTCTAGTTTTCGCAAGTAATCAGATGGAACTGCTCTAAAAATCAGTAAGTTCGGACATGATGAGTTTTCTTACCCATCATCTATTGGCGGATCGTATTCGTTCGTATGAGGAGATCTGTACGAGTCGCCGTCACGATTGTAGTCGCAAAAAAGATAATCCTGGCCAGTCTGGAATCTTCAAAGGAATAATTGACTTTTTTATACGGAAATTACCTTCTTGTCTTTACCGACTTTGAGTGGCTGATCAACGGCTGCTAGAAGATCGTCACAAAGATCTGGTACGAGGTCAATGAGGTTACTAAGATTCCTCTGAACATGGTGAGGGGGCAACCTTCTCATCATGTCTAGAGCTCCGTCCAGTTGCTGGTCTAGATTCGCCATTCTGAAGCAGCTTTATTGACGAGAGATTTAAGACGTGAGGCTATCGGTTATATAAAGATAAAGGCAGGAACTGATCTATGGGCCATAGACGATGGGCAGCTAAGTGAGTAAAATATCAGTAGAAAAAACATCATTCTTCGACATAATCCATGTCATCAGGGACACCAAAGTGCTTTGCCATTTCTTTGGCCTTTGTTGGATCTCGCTTCTTCACAAAAGAAGTTACGTTCCAAATATTATCCGTCCATCTGTTGACACCATCGACACAAATTTGCTATAAGCAAAAAAAAAAACAATCACAGACTGCTTATTTGATTAACTAACCTTGTCATTGTCAAGCTTTTCGAGGTATTCTGGCGTGAACTTCTTCGAAGCTTCACACTCTTTTTGAAGCCGAGCTTCTTCATCAATCAGTGATTTGAGCTCATTTTTCAAAATCTGTAGCTCTTCTTCTGAAATGTCTTCATCGTTGTCTTTAAAGAACTTTAGCTTGTCCGCCTTTGTTTTAGTCTCTGCATTAAGTTGGGCAAGTTCAACTTTAAGCTTTGTCGTTGAGCTGTCTGAATAATACTTGAATTGATGACTTTGCAGTTTTGAAAATAAACCAAGAAAATGAATCAGGAAATATAACTCACCTAAAGAATTTACAAGCTGAGAGTCAAAGCACCAATAAAAACTGGAAGAGCCTACTTTCTCCGTCATCAGTCGATCATCATCAACTAATGATTGTATGACATCCTTAACGGACATTGGAGTTATTCCCTTTGCTTTTGGGAGTATCTTTTCCAAATCTTTCATGTGAAAGAAAGATTTCTGCTTACGAATCCAATCAAGCGCAGCATCGCACTTTTCCTCCATGGACATTCCACGCTTACTCCCTGGTGCCATTCTTAGATGTAAAAGTGAAGGAGAGTCTTCGCGTAGTTAAGTTTTATTATTGTCTAGCCAGACCATCAAAATGCATCAGTGCCCGTTTAATTTTCAACTAAGTGTAGGAGAGGAGAGAGCTTCCGCGAGTACGGTACTTCACTGGTAGTTCATCCTTCGATCAAAACGAAAAATTGGCGTAATTGTAAAATCTGAGGTGGCAGTAAAAAGAGCAGTAAAGAGAAAACTAGAAATAAAGAATGCGCGCGGACTGGCAATCTGACGCTGTTTCGATTGGCTTTTTTTCTGGCGGTATCTTTACTCCTTCTAAATACATTAGTAGTAGTTTTTGATGTTATCTAGCGCTAATACCTTTCTGTCGTTCAAGTAGGCATCCATTTCGGCATCGAGTTGTTCCTGAGTGACTTCTTCTTTCTTTTCACGTCGACCACCACCTTCTCGTCGATTTCCGCCATTACCTCTGTTACCACCACGGCGATTACCGCCGTCTCGGTTGCCTCCAAAGCCGCCGCGACGTCTTGGTGATCGAGATCGGTCCCGGTTATAGCTTCTCTCTTGGTTGCCACCGCTGAGTGTAATGTTCATTGCTCGACCTTTAAATAATTTAAGAGCTCTGCTTCATGTTTATTGCCTACCATCAAGAGGAACTTGGTTGTAGGTTTCCATTGCAGTTCGTGCATCGGCAAGTCGGACAAATTCAACTTCAGCTTGGCCAGTTGATCTTCCTGATCTATCGTAAAGAATTTGTGACTTTTTCAAGGCTCCGAATTCAGCAAAAAGTTCCTAAACAAATCAAAGCCTAATAAATATACAAATCATACCCGCATGTCCTCATCGGAAACACCGAAGTCCAAGTTGCTGACAGAAAGTTTGGCGGTGCTCGATCTGGCACCTCGATCACCACCTCCTCGGCCACCCTTAAAGTGTTTGTTAGCTGCATGATAGTTAAAACGGTTTCTTACCGAGTACATGTCGTGATCCCACTTGTCTGGCAGGTCTCGGCTCTGAGTTTAGTTGTGATTATGAGTTATCGAGTAGAGTTCAGTAATAATAAGAAACAGAGGCCAATGATATAGCCGTCCGAGCCTTGCACATGTTCATACCCGTCGAGAGAATGAACCAAAGTCCCCACCACCTCGTTTGCTGACACCGCCATCCCGGCGAGCTCCGCGATCCGAGTCGCCACGACCTGAAATTATCATAAAGATCTGCACAAACATATGTAAGATCACCACCTCCGCGGCCACTTCCTCCTCGACCGCCGCCTCGGGAGTTGTTGCTTCGACCGCCCTTTCCAATCTTGTTCTTGGAAATGAAGTCATCAAGCGAGATATCAGAGTAATCACCAGAAACCATGATCGAGACTTATCTGAAGACACAGATGATAGTTCTTTTCTTTTCAAATAAAAACGGTGGAAGATGCAGGATCCTCGAAATATCTATTTCTAATCGAAAAAGTATTACGGTAATAATATCTAGGAAGAAATAAGGTGGAAAATAAAAAGGTATAATTTGTACCATTCAAATGTTAACTGAGCAAGACGGGCATGACAATACTTGTGCTGAAAATCTGGGATCATAAAAAAAGTACGGCGCTTATATGTTTTTATGCAGCATGTGAAGATATACGGTGGAACACAAGTTTTCAATTATCGTCGGAAATTTGGTCGAGATGAGGAGCGCTGTCGATACTGATTGTAGCGTGGCGAACGAGAGCGACCACGACTCTGGAAATGATCGCGAGAGTGATCTTTAACAACTGTAATGTACATTGGCCGACCTAAACGATAAATGAGTAAGCGTGCAGGTAAGCAGATATGAAACCATCGAGGAGCACACCATCGTACTGTGCTTGAGCGTCATTGGCAAACTCAGCTCGGCGAAAGACAATCTCAGCCGACCCTGTCGATTTGCCGTGGCTGTTGAAGAGCACTGAGACGCGTTTTATATTTCCAAATTCTTCGAAAAGATCCTAAAGTTTTAATTAATTAAGCAAAATTAATAAAGCTAAAATATCACCTTCATATCGTCGTCAGTAACACCAAAGTCCAGATTATCAATGATGATTTTGCATCCTGATCGATCTAGAATGCGTTCCTCCCGCTCGTGTTGCGAGTAACGATGGCGGTAAAGAGGAGAGCGAGAACGCGATCGCATCCCTGGTCGCCTCACGCGGCTTGAACTTCGAGAAGGACGACCGCGACCATCCTCGTCATACAAATCGTGTTCCCAGAAGGCTGGACTGTGACTTCGCTTGTTATAGCCGTTGTTACGGCTACGATCTCCTAGACTCTTGACTGAACGATGTGAACTTATGCGTCTTCTTGAAATAAAATCGTCCAAAGAGAGATCCTCCGTACTCATAACTTCCACGAACGACAGTCTTTTGATTGCTTCTATTAAAAAGTTTCAAGAATGTTTACGTACTCGGAATGTGTATTGTAGCCATGAACAGATGGGGCTTTCAACGTAAAAGAAAGTAAAATAACGACAAAATTACTTTTGACAAATTTAGAGAAGTCAATGAATAAAAAAGGCTTCGAAGAGGTTACTTGGCTTTTGCCAATAAAAAATATATTTTTTTGACTATTTCGCTTGATAAGACGCTGCGATAAATTGTCAAAATGTCTTCGTGATGTGAGCGAGCTTTGTACAGAAAGGAATCATCCACAGAAAACAACTTTGAAGAATAACGTTTCATCTGTGATAGAGGATTGATTAAAATATTGGATAAGAAAATCTTGAATTGAACGCAATTAATTGAACTTTATTTTCTGGGTCAATGCTGTCGTGCAGTGCTTTCAAGCCGGTGAACAAAGGGTGATTTGTCATAGTTGGCACTTTGTGAACGAAATCATTATGATAGGTCTCATTTTGGTGAATGTTTTAGGCTCTTTTGTGCTTGGAATTGTAGGGAAAAGCAACAGTACAGAAATATATATATAAGAAAGAATGCAAATCAGAGATTATTAACAAGGCAATAGAATCAAATGGTACCGGAGAAGCACACGTCTAGCAAAAGACGCTCTAGAAACTTAACCCTCAGATGAAGTGCGTGGTTGTTTTTGGGTTTGTCGAGGTAATATTGAAAACTTGAAGGAATTGAATTTTTGGAAATTACAGACGGATGTTGCGCCGAGGAATTAGTGCTTCTGTTTCAGGCGCGATTTTATAGACGTCGTCATCGGTGAGTGCCGATTGAATTGCTAAATATATGTAAACAATCGAATTTTATATTTTAAGATCTGTTAAAAATGATTGATCAAAAATTTTGATTGATTAAAAATGAGCTTTTTCATCCTGAAAAATAAAAAGGGGAGCTAAAAAATGTGTGCCAATCATTTTCTGACGATTCGTTCGGAAAACGGTCGCAAAATATTGTGCATACTTTGAAAGAATAAGAGCTGACTGTCGAATGTTCAATACAATTCACTATTTATGAGACTTGGATCGTGATGGACTTGGGCGTCCGATCCCGGGGAAGGATGGGGACCGCCCCGGTAAATTTCCAGCTTTCTTGATCTGATTGGTTATAAAAAAAGAGTAGGGAGGCTCACCGGCTGGTTGTTCGTATTTCCCTGATTGGTTTTCTCGATCTTCTTGAGTAAGCATCTGAGCCATTCGTTCTGGTCTCTGATTTCCGGCGCTAACACAAGCATCTCTTCGGCAACCACACCTCTGCAGGGCGGCAACCGCATGTAGGCGGGCGAGTTCGGCTGCACGCAGCACGCGTGGTATT
>Ga0115008_10003146_pt1 | contig 13659 bp, 6 predicted proteins | sample FraStrMetagenome_FD_87164 | JGI IMG/M metagenome (GOLD analysis project Ga0115008, IMG submission 87164) | Marine eukaryotic phytoplankton communities from Arctic Ocean - Fram Strait ARC3M Metagenome | ecosystem: Environmental > Aquatic > Marine > Oceanic | place: Fram Strait | collected 2012-06-18
CTGACGCATGACAAAGGCATCGTTTACACTGAGGCAATAGATTTCATCAACACCAAGGGCCTTGATCTCCTCGTAAGCGGCTTCGTAACCGGGCAAGTGAGTAGACGAGCAAGTAGGAGTGAATGCTCCTGGAAGAGAAAAGACTACGGCACGCTTGCCCTTAAAATAGTCCTCGCTGGTAACGTCCTTCCAGTCAAATGGGTTCTCATCATCACTTTCAATACGAACGCGGGTCTTGAAGGTAACATTGGGGACCTCAGCATCTTCCTCGATGGGAGAAGTCCATGCGGGCTCGAGCTTGGTCTTGAGTGTGTCACAGACCTGTCCAGCAACGAAAGCAGGAGAGGCACTGAATCCTGCAGTAGAGACAACAAGGGCGGAGAAAACAGAGAGAGAGATCTTCATTTTAAGTAATCAACAATAGAAAATTGTGTCTTCAATGATGGAGGCAGTCCTAATGTTCAGGACACTGACGCACATTCGCACGCTGTGTGGTCGCATGGACTTCGAATACATTTCGGCGCATTTCTTCGTCTTATGACGTCAGCTCATAGATTCACCATCATTCCGAGTTCGTTTCTAATTTAGTTCACTTCGAAGTACGGTACTCTGAGAATAATATCGCGATCGCGATCACAAATGTCACAAACAGCGTTGTGTGTAGTGCTTCCTCCATTTTCTGAAATAAAAGAGTACCATAGGAATGAACAAAAAATAAGGTCTCCATAGTGCTTTACAAAAGTACCATTAGCAAATTCTGAGGGGTTTTCCTGACATCAATACACAAACAAAACAAAAAACATAACATGACAACAACCTTTGGATGATTTTTTACGGATTTCTAGTTGTCGTTTTGAATTGAAACACCTTTGCCTGAAGATTGGGTGCAACTACTGCTTGTTTGATTCCTCTAGAATCAAATTTTGAAAACTTGGTAAGAAAATGAATGATCTATAAAGCCCTAATGAACTTTGATGAAGATCTACTTGTCGTAGCGCCTCCAAAACTTTTTCCTAAATTAATGCGTTAATGGGACTTTCTTTTTTTATGATTTTATTTAAGCTTTCAATTGCTTCCAGCCAGAGATTTTTTGAATATTTTACAAGAAAATCGATGCTATAAGATAGTCGCAACTTTGATACATTTGGATTCGGAGTTTGAAATTTCCTTAATTAATTCGTCTGTTTCTTTTGCATACGTGTATGCAGTTTGCATTAAATATGCAAAGTTTTCTAGATATTTCAAAATACCGGTAATATCATGGAAGTCATTTGAAATTACTTTCAGGTCAAAAGTTAAAGTGAGATCGCAAAATAGATAACGCAGCTGCTCCGGCGCCTTACTAGCTGAAAAACATTTTAGATGATATTATACATTATTTTAAAATCGTTTGCATTCGCGCGTTTCTCTTGAGTACCTACTTTTGGAAATTCATTTCTTCGCGGAAATTCACAACACAAAAGTACCTAATTTATGAGCGGTATAGTGCCTTACTCATCAAGGTCTTCATTAAAATCGCCCTCAATCCAATGTTTTGATAAATTTTTGAAAACGCCTTTAAAGAATGCCATAGTTCATTACAAGTTGCAGTGCAGAAACTTACTCATCGAAAGTTTCATCAAACCTACTCTCGATCCAAGTTGTAGAATCAAACTTCTGTAAGGCCTTTCCTCCTGCACAGGTTTCAATTTTTTCCATGTCATTCATCAATTCCTTCACTCTTTCCAACCCAGCTTTACCATTACAGAAAACAACTTTATCCCTTGTCACTGGGTCGATGAAAGGCTTAGCAAGTGCCCAAAACACTGAAAAATAAGAAGGCGGGTTGCACATATATACTCGTTTCATTCTCTCCGGATAATGATTTTGAAAGATTTTCGCAGTGTGCTTTGTTGTTGACATAGGTGGGCTATTCCAAGCGCTGAACTTCTCATAATCAATTATAACGCTTATCTTTTCTTCCTTTCCTCCTGTATTTCGAGTGGTGGCAGCGATAGCTCGTTCAAATACCCATACCAAATGGCGCATCTGATTTTCCTCATTGTTGGTATTTTCAAGCCCAGGTTTCATGTACATTACAGCGCTGCCATCTTTATCATATCCTCTCACATACATTTTTCCTGTCTGATTCTCGACTTTCATGAGCTCATCATAACCCCCAGCGACTATCTTATCAACGTCAAAATCCTTCCTCCATTTCAGTGTTTCCTTAAGATTCTCAGTCGCTGACTTTACATTGCTCTTTTCTCCACGCAAATACCTTCTTGGCATCATGATATCCGGCATTCTTGTAATCTCATCTTCAGTCAGTTGTGAAACAATTTCTTCGCACTTCCTTTGCTCGACCAAATCGCTCTCATTATACACCACTTTAGCTTTAACACTGTTCACAGAAGTGGAGGTTGCTACGGAGTTGGGTTCGCATTCAACTGATATCGTCATTGCTTGTAAATTTGCCTTCGTATTTTTTCTGCACAAACTTTATAAATTTTTGTGTTCGTCAGTTTCGCTCGTGCGCGAAAAAATAATTTGCATTCGAAATTCGAATCTCTAAACTTTGTGATCATCAAAAATTCGCAACAACCCTTTTCAGCTGTGGTGCAGGTTTGATGCATGTTTTAACGAAATTTTGTGACTTCATTTCAAGAGAAGAGATTCATTTTATCTTTCCAAATACCGGTATATGCATCCAAGACTATCAAGTGTTTTTGATGTCTCTGTAGATTTAGAGTGAATATAGTTGAGGAAGAGTTAAAAAAATTCTGAATAACCACTGTAGAAGTCTACGTGGAGTCCTACGATAGAATTCAGGTTATGTAGTGAATGGTTTTTGGGTGATGAGTGATGATCTATCTTTAAATTTCGGGGTCGACTCGTAATATATTTCATCTTTACGAGGAATGTGCAAAAAGGGATAGCTTGTCTCCATGCTGAGATGTAGAGTCTTGACGTGGCCATACGATTGTAATTGTATACGAGTATGATGCAAATTGCAAATACTTGTATTTTTGTATTTTTTAAAGACGGGTCGTTATCGTCAATTTTTCATTAGATAGACGCTCAAACATTAAGAGTTGTTCCGCATCACTTGTCAGTTTCAATCATACACACTAATTATTGAAAATCATAATATCTTGCCTTTTCTCCCGCTTCGTGTGTAATCCAGAACTTACCCTTTCCTTTGGAAACAGTGCCACTCTTTGACGTCTTTACAGAGTCGCTTTGCTTCTGTTTTGGAAACATCTATGATGAACTACTTCCTATAGGTATTTTCCTTAATCTCTTCGATTTCTTTAGGTGTATTCTCACCATTAATTCACGAGGATAGGAAATGTAGCTTTACTACGTAAGTGTTTACTCTTTGAGGATGTTGTTTGGACGGAAGAGTTGAAGATTAAAGGCGTTTTATCAATTTAAATTATTTCGAAGTAATTTTGAAGCAAATTGGAGCACGTCTTCGAAGTTTCTCCAGAATTGATTTGCTTCTTGATAGAAGCCTGGATATTTTTAAAGAGTACACTGGATACGTTTGTTGCGACCTCAGTAATGTGATTCAGTTGAGATATTGGAAGGGAACCTGATCCACATTTTTGAATACCACATATTGAGCCTTTCTGATCAACGCTCACACTTACCAAAGCGGATGCACACATCTCTTCTTCCGGAAGAGCGTCAACGATCATATGGTTGCCATTTGAAACCTTAGATACTGTCACCACAACCGGGCATAAGTCTATTCCTGGAGGAGGAGATGCTTTGCCTATATCTGCATCTACAAGAAAATCATCGGAGGCTTTAGAGGGTTTCTGTCGATCGTCTGTTCGCTTTATACAGGTAATATGTGGAAGCAAAGTTGCATTCAGAGCCGAAAAAGCGGCAAACGAACAGCAATCGAGAAGATTACCCTCAGACGCGAGGACAAGAATATCAACATATAGCCCCCAAACCCACTTTCCAGGAACAATGCAAAGCTCTCGTAAATCAATTGCATTTGCTAGCAACTTTTGTAAAATCTTGGATAACTCGGCCTCACGCTTCATAGTTCTATTTCGCATCCCAAAGTTGGTCGAAACACCAGCGTCCCCTAAAAATTCAACCGAAATTTGAATATCGCCATTATCAGTTTGATTCGTGCTTGGACAAACTTCTGCTTTAACACTACATAATATATCAGTTTCTCCTCCTGGGAGAAATACACGAGCACTACCATTGGACAACGACAGGGTACCAATCGATACCTGGTATGGCCGGACATCCTTCAGGGACCGTCCATCCACTCTGATGTCCACCTCACACCCTTGTAACGTGTAATCGATTTCGGTTTGCGATAAGCTTTTTGAAGAAGGATAGAAAACCATGCTTCCTAATGATTAGTGTGCCACGAGAAAAAATGGTTGGCTTTTGGTTTTGTTTTATTAATATGATGAAAGAGGTAAGGGATATGACATGTGGCGTGATTTTTGTTAGTACATACACAATATGCCCATACCGATACACTCTATCTCGATGAATCTGTACTTCGTTCTTAGTTTTCAATGGTCCCCTGTCCCTGTTCCCTCTCGTTCATCGTAGCGATTGATTGTTGATTGTCTTGTAATTTCTTGATTGGGTGGTTTGCAGGTGTTGGAGGGTTGTAGGCCGAGAGCTTGATTGATGTTCGGCACCTACGAATGTTACGAAGTACATGTAATCTATAACTGGTACAAGAGTAGACAGTTGAAAAAAGTACAGAGTACAGAGTACAGAGTACCGGTACAGTGATCAAAATTGGTACAGTGGGATATGTTTTCATCAGAGAGAGGGTAGCAATTGTAGATTGATGTATTAAATACCGGTACTTGATATTGTAAATATATTAACATGGAGCTAAACAAATGTTACAACGAATAACTGCAAAGTAAATGTTAGCGTCATGGTTTCACGAAACGGAGTTTACTCGGTCGTGTACAGACGTTATGCGATCTCACTCAAGATTTTTTGAATTCCTACGAAATGAAGAGAGAGAAACATCCATGATGACAAGAGAAGACCTTTGCACCGGTCAGTATCAGTCGACTTGAGGAAAAGAGGATGACGACATTTAATGACAATACAGAAATCAAGCTACAATTCGATAGACAATTAGAAAACTCAAACCTCGTCATAGAGGAAAGAAAAAGAAAATCTCTGTTGTTGTCAACGGCCTACCGCCTAGTGGCATACGATCGTGAGAAAAAACGACGAGAAAAATATAAAGATCAAAATGCGACTTGCGATTGTTCAGTTGAAGGCAAAGCCCCGCAAGCCTTCAAGGAAAATGTATCTCAAAGAAAGGAAGACTTCAGTCAGTATCAGCCCGAATTTAAATCTTTCCAGGTCAAATTGGATGCTCTTATAACCAAGAGAGAGGAAGATTTTGTTTATGAGCTGAGAAGACAGGCCACAGATCTGCAGGAACTTCAAAAAAAGATTCAAGAGGAAAACGAAAGTCTTCGATCAGCCTGCAATGAAGAGATGATTCTAGTAGAAAACGCACTCGCATACGATCGAGACAAAATTGTTCAAAATAACAATCTCGAGATAGATTCATTGATATCGCTGAAAGGTGTCAAAGAATCAAACCGCAGAAAGAGTCAAAACTCAAGGGTGAAAGTTTTAAATGAGAAACTTGACCGTCTAGGTTTTGAAACGCACGCAGAATATTTAGATATGAAAAAGAAATACCTTGAGGAGATAGAGGATCTAGAAAATAAACTGCTTAACTTGGAGTTTCAGAATCAACTTAATAGGGAAAAGCTTCATCACGAATGCTGTGTTCTACAAGATAAAAAAGAAGAAAACATAATCCTCCTTAATAAATACAAGCAAAAATCGGCAAACTTACTAGAAAAGGTCAAGAAATCAAAAGAGGAGTACAAAGAGTTTTCTATTCGAAAGCAAAATATGACGCGAAATGCACAAAGAGATGCAACAAAAGCTTTGCATTATTTAACAAGTCTAAAGTCAAAGTCGCAAGACTTGTTAGAAGTAGACAGGCAAAAGTATAAATCAATTATGAAGTTACACGAAGAAGATATTTTAGAAATGACAAGAAATTACGTGGGGATGATTGAAAAAATATCAAGCAGGATTCTTGGCTCGTAAGTAGTTGTATCAATGTTCCCGTCATCATATTTATTTCTCAACGCTTTCCTTTTATTTCAAGTACGTCTCAAATGGCATGGGCTCCCGATGATGTTGCTGATTTGCAAGAAAAATACATCGATTTCGAACTTGATCATTGCAGATATTGGGACAATCGTGCAGCGATTGTAAAAAGGTGAGTAAATTCAATGATGTATTTACGACATATCATGGATTTAGTCGATTATAACCTTACTATTCACTTCAAGGCATAACATTCAAATTGACGAGCTTCAGAGTAAGCTGAAGGTATACAAGACACTTTTGTCGAAGCGGGCATCACTAATGAATAAGATTGAAGCTTCACTAAAGGAAATAAATGTAATGAAAAAGAAAAATGAGGAGGTAGAAGCATTGTAGCTGCTATTCGAAAAACAATCATTAATATATCTTAAAGTCCAAGTCCTGCACCTCCTTCCCAATGAAAGAGGTTTGTGGTACTTGAAGTAGTAACGTTAAGCTTCTGGAAGTGAAGTTACAACATTTTATTCATGACGGACCACGGTAGAAAAGGGTTAAAATAAGCCAAAGCGTATATAAGCATAATAGGTAAATATGTGAAACATCTATGATCAATTACGAATATTATTGAACTGAAGGATTTACTTTTGTGCGCAACATTTAGTTTTTTGAGACATTTAGATTCGACATAATCGAGAGCAAACGATAAAAAATTGTACGCGCAGTTGGCCTGACTATCTACCTCACCTACCAGAATATGAAGCGTCACGGAGCGTTAACATGGTATTATTTTCGTTTATACTGAACTTCAATTTTAACATAAATAGTTGTTGTGAGTAGTGTTAATGAACCTGTTTGATGAAAACGAGGAAACTCAGTGCTAACTACGATTAAAGCTTGAGGCTAACGAATCGTTGACTAAACTGGACCAAATGTATTTGCAAGGCAATTTAAGTTTCCGTAGAATATGATTTATGAACGCAAGTGGAGGGGTAATTAATCCAAAATTAGATCTAAAATAACATTTATATTTGTCCACGCATATAAAGATCGATTTGGTTCTATCTTAAGTGACAAGTTTTTGATAAAATCAAACGATTGTCTAGCCTTATCTACGTGTTGATGAATTAGGTTAATCACTGCGATGATAGGTGTCGCAATTCCTTCGCTACCCGGTAGCCGTTCAAATTGAGGACACATGGAAACTAAAGACACTTCCAACGTAGCCTTAAAAACAGAGTGGTTATATGAATTCTATGAATGTGCTTCTATCATATGCGAATAGATATGAAAATGAGTAGTGATTAAATTTTCAATTTATAGTTATCGTTTTGTCGTTGCTTTGGTCCAGTCACGTGTCTGGATTGTGAGAAGTTTTTTGGCAAATCATATTCCTCGAGCTTTCCTCATTTTCAAAAAATCTACTTTGAAGGGAAAGAGAATCTTCATAAATGCGAGATGCCTCCGCAAGAAAGGGCCGGTAATGATGATATTCAGTTTCGCTTATGCAAAAAGGTTGCTCAATTAACGAAGGTAGGTAATAACATTGTGCCATCACACTAAAACCATTCCACGTCTTTGAGTTGGTGGTAATCAATGGAATAGATTACTTTCCTCAAATATAAAGTGATGCATTGATATTTACATAAATCGAGTTGCTCATTTCAGAACAATTCTTTCAACATGCGCTTGGTATCATGAAAGGTCGTATACAGACTTCACACATTGAATGATAATCATGTCATCGAACAGGCCAAAATAGAAGAGGAACACTGTGGAAAACTAGATTCTATCATATTGAGCGCGTCCACAAAGATTTCAGACTTCCGCGAGCATGTTGATTCACTTGAACGTGGTATTATTAACACGAAGGCACAATTGAAGCAAAACCATGAAAAACTTGTTGCGGAGAAAGCGAGTGCGCAAAAAGTTATTTTGGAATTAAAACATGCCTACGAAAGCAATTTGAAACGATTAAGCAATACCTATGAAAGTAAGATAGATTCACTTTGCTATGAACTTGAATCACACAATTCACAAACGATTTCGAAAATGGAGAAGCTTGAAAAGGACAACAATGAAATAATCGCGCTTCACGAACGATTTGTTGAAAAGACGGAACGTGATCAGACTTATGTGAAAGAAAGGCACGAAAAGTTATTATCAGATTTACATTGTGCTCATTCACAGTCGCTCGGCGAGATTGAAATTAAACACAAATCGAAAATACAAAGTATGCAAACTGAATATTCTGAGAACATGGCCGAAAGTATTGAGAAAAAGAAAGAACAATTCGAACGCGAATTGCTTGAAGAGCGGAAAACATTAGAAGGCAAATACCGAAAGAAAATTAAAGCAATTGAGGTGATAATGGTAGAGAAGGATGCAAAATTTCAAGAAAAGGTGAATGAGATTAATACTACTCTTCTAGAAACCAAAAACCAATCTGTAGTATACCGAGCGAAGCTCGCAAATTGTGAAAGTCAGTTCAAACTGAAAAATGAGCAATTTGAATCTCTGAACGCACTCATCGATAAAGAGAGGGCAGACCATAAACTTCACGTGACACAAATTGAATCAAAGCTAAAAGACGCAAAGGCTCAGTATATTCATTTTTCATCTTTAAGTGATGAATTACAAGAGAAATTGAAGGAAGAAGAAGAAAAGCATAGATCAGTCGAGAGTGAGTTTTACGAATGCAAACGAGCATTAGAGGTACGAAGTCTCGAAACTAAAAAGGCAGCCAACGACTTCACAATTATCTTAAAACAATTACAAAATGAACGAAAGGAAAATGCTAAGCTCCATGACGTCATCAAGCAAATCACCGAAGAACAGTCCATGCACATGAGTCGTTTAGAGAGGGAACTTGCCAACGCAACAAACCAAATAAAAATTTTGTCAGAAGAAAGTAGGAGTAAACAATCGACCATTAATGAGCTGAACAACAAGCTTCAAAAAGCGCATGTTGACGCAGCCAATAATATAGATAAGGTTCGTACTCATCATGAAAACCAATTACGTCTTTTGAACGAGAAACATTTACAAAAGCTCAATAATATGGAAAAATGTTGGAATGAAAGATATGTTAACGTCTCTAAGGCAAAGGATGCAACTATCAATGAAATTGATAGAAAACTTCATCAATCGAAGATTGATTTAACGAAGGCGAAGAGTGTCCTAGGTGTGTTTGAAACGCAACTTAGCAAAATTGACAAGGAGCTTAAAACCAAAGATAATGAATATGAAAATAAGGTCTCCTCGATGACAAAAGTGAATAGGGAACTTGAAGATAAAATATCCTCTGCTGAAGCCTCTTTAAATGCGATGAAGAAAAGTTCTAAACAGGCAGAAGAGGATCGGCTAGTGAGCGATGAAAACAATAGAAAAGGTATTCAATTTTTCGAAGAAGAATTGATGCGATTAGAAGAAGCTAAGCAGCAATTACAGCTTCAAGTGAACACGTTATCAAACAAATATACCTTAGCACAACAGAAGCAAAAAGAAAAAGCTGAAATGCAAGAAAAAGAATTAAATAGTGAACAGGAGACGAATAAGATGCTGATGGCATCAATTGAAGAGTTGTGCAGTAGACGTGAAACTGACAAGATGCAAGCTTACGAAAAGAGAACCAAAGAAGTGCTTGTTCAGAAGAAAAGGTATTTGGACGACGAAAAGAGAACTGATGAGTTAATCTCGAATCTCCGATCAAATTTAAAATCTTTTCAAAGCGAGCTGAAAAAACAATTGGAATTAAACCAAACGTCCAAAGCAAAAAACGAAGAGATGGCCTGTAAACTTCATAATCTTTCATCGAAATTGGTAGAATTGCAGTCTTTGAATGAAAAAGATAAGCGAAGCTATGAATCTAATATGAAACAGCGTATCGAAGAATCTTGTGAAAATAATAAAGCATTAACCTCCATTGTATGTGAGCTAAAAGCCGAAAAGAAAACTTTAGAAAAGGTAATAGAAGAGATAAGAATCAAAGCCGTAAGAACTGAATCCACTTTGTCTTCTCGCACGGAAGACTTTCTTCGAATAGAGAATGAAAAAGACGAACAAATAAAGATGATCAAGACAAAATTGATACTCCTTCAAAAACACAACGAAAAAGTTCTGAAGGAACGTAACAGTCTTACAACATTTAAAGATTCTCACGAGAAATCAACTCGTTGCAATGAGAAAAAAATTGAAAAACTTCGAGAACAGGTATGTTCTTTTTCGGTAATTCTCTTTAATATTGTACTGACATTTATGAATTAGATGCAAAAAACAAAAAGCGCATATTTAGTTAAAGAAGAAAATCTGATGAAACAAATGTTGGAACAGAAAATGGCATCTGAGAAAATTTTGGAAAGAATTCAAAGTGAGTGGCATATTAAGGTAGAAAAGATTCGAAAAAGTCATCAACAATCCTTGGATAAAGCAAACACCGAGATATGTCAACTTGTGTGTGAGCTCAATCAAAACAAGACGTCTGAGAATCCTCAACATGAAAACAAAATCGAATCCCTAGAATCGACCATTGCCCATTTGCGGACAGAGCTGAAGACGGCAAAGGAAGAAATGAATTTCTTTCGACGAGAAGTGATCAATCGTGAGGGTTTGTGTAAGAACTCTTCTAGTAGACCAACTAAATCACGAGATGGCGTTAATCATAACAAGCATAACAGAGACGTCACCTGTAACACGTCGAACAACAGCGATCTCGCTACTTGTTCGTGGGACCCAGGCAGACGAAACCATTCGACGCTTCCTAAGATATAGCGATAGCGATTTTCAATTAAAAAGCTTATGATAGACTGACATATCAAAGTCTGTAATAGTAAAATATAGATATAAACAAAAGACCAACATTCTAGATTCATGTGACCCAGGCAGACGAAAACATTCGACGCTTCCTAAGATATAGCGATAGCGATTTTCAATTAAAAGCTTATGACAGACTGAAATATCAAAGTCTGAAGTAGTAAAATATAGATATAAACAAAAGACCAACATTCTAATTCATGTTGGCATGCTGATACGCTCAAGGATGTCATACATTTCGTTTAAAACCACCTTGAAAACATGAAATGATCACCTTTGTTTAAATCGTGCACATCAGGGTCATTTAGCTCAGTGGGCAATCCAAATACCTCAATCGAGTTACGTCTTACGTCTTTTAGGATTTAGCAATATTAAGATATCTCAAAGAGACGTAACGTTTGAGGACGTCTAGAAGAGAATAAGGGAGTTTTCTAAGAGACCCATCGGCTCTTCTTCCATAAGCATGTAAAATTTGAAAGTATTTTGTTGTTTGGAAAAGACGTGAAACTGGTAATGATCTGTAATCGTTTTGACAGGCGATTAGTCAGTATCCCGTGAGAGATTGTATTGACATAAATTGATTTTCTTCATGTACAAAAGCACAAGTATGTATTACATACGTACATCCTGCTTTTAGGTTGGCTCGGAAGTCAAGATGCTACTCATGTGGGCATGCTGATGTGCCAAGCAGGTTTAAACCAGAGGCGCACTGAAGTTGCTAAATAATATAACGAAGTGGTAATCGACCAGAGGACTGGCCGATCAAATTGGCGCAGTATATATTCATCAAATTGAATTATGTTATCGAATTAGCTATTGTTGCAGTAAAGTGGATAAAGCAATTGTATTTGCTGAAACTGAGTTTTCAGCCTTTGAACAGTTTGAATGGATTTTAATTGTTTCGATTTGCTTCTTTTTCTTCAGGCGTTAAAAGGAAAATGGTCGAAGTAGTCGTTGTCGCAGCTTTCGAACACGTGACAACGTTACTAATGTCATGCGATAAAGCCCTACAAACGTGCCCGTGGCCGAAGGGGAAAATTCCTAGCCTTGTCGCAGCATAATCTCGGGAATAATAGATTTGAGTCGATGGCAGAAAAGGCGGAAGGTGTTATTAACAGGATGCCCTGGACTGGGAAGTCAGCTAGATACACATTGAATGCCTCCGAGACCAATTCTGATAGGATGTTCATTAGTGTAGCGTTGTCCTTATCGTACTCTGGTGTGCCATGAGGTGCACAGGCGATCATTTCTGCCAAAAACTGTTATATGCCGTGCCATACAGTCCTTCAGGAGCTGTTTCTCCACTCATTGGGTGGCGTGTAAGGTTAGGAACTTCAGGTTTGGCGCGAATTAGGTAACTCAAAGGTATTTTATTCACTCCTAACACTTCCCTCAGGTGCTCGAGATGGTAACCCTCTTGGACAATTCGGGTGTGTTGTCCGGGTCCTTGTGGTTGTCAGTCAAAGTACGCAACTTGGTGAAATGCTTGACGTCTGTCCATGGCATGGACTGAGTGTTCATAGGTCGGCCAACCAAGGCGTAGTACTTAGCAGCGTAAGCACCGAGTTTGAGTCTCATATCGCACAATGGGGGAACGGTCGCACCTGGATTGGGTAAATTCTTATTATTAACAGATCTCTGTCCATCTGGCTTGCGGACCGCCGCGCAGAGGTTGTGGACATCCTCACCACTAAACTCTTGGAAGATTTCATAATCATCCAGACCGGCATCAATTAGGGTGTTGGCAGTGTCGTCATTGCCCGCTTTGTAGTTATTTCTAAGGAACGCGCGCATCATCTGTACATTAACAATGTTGAAATTTAAACGCAATGTGTGTAGTAGGTACGACTGTACGACAAAGGTGTGCTAAATTGGTTTTTGTACTGCCCACAACTTCAAACTATTTTGGATTCTATTTTAAAGCCATAACTACAATCGACCTATTATTCAAAAAATCTTTTGAAGTTTGGCACAAGCCTAGATCTCAACATGAGTGCTTTTTTAAAGCGATAGCTTTCCAATTTCACGGTATCGACTGGCTAACAATTATTTTTTTCGTATTGTCAGCCCATGTCTACTTTGAAATCTATAAAAGAAATTCATGAAAGCTTACGTACCAAAAAGACTGAGCATATGCTTTTGAATTGGAAAGGAAGAATCAGTTGGATGGCTAGACGTATTAATAGCCATATTTTACTTCTTTTTGTCTGGTTCTGGAGAAATTGAGGGTTTGAGACTGCAGTAGGCACACTGCATGATATACTAGATTAGCCTATAACGGTTATATTGATCTTGAAATTATCTTCTGCAATGAGTCAGAAGATCAATCCTAGTTACATTTTAATCTTATAATTATCATCTTGCATTTTACTTCATCATCTTTTAATCTCTCGCAATACTCCTTCTTGGTCGAGTATTGCATCGATAATTATCGATAGCCAAATTAATGATGAATCCGAATTGTTGTACGATGTTACGTCCAAGGATGATGTCGTAGGCGCAATGTTTGCTGTCGTCGAAAATAATTAATTCTACGTTTTCCAGCCAGATGTTGGTGCTGAATTGAGGGAAGCGAATTTTTGAAAGGGTAATGTATTCATGATTCATGATGCTGATGTACTCCCGATGATGATAATGCCGAATAGGGTTGAGGGGATTGATGTTTCGTAAGAGATTTTGGGAGACGAGAGAGTGGAATAAGTGATTTCGTACCTCCAGAGTCGA
>Ga0115008_10003152_pt1 | contig 13637 bp, 8 predicted proteins | sample FraStrMetagenome_FD_87164 | JGI IMG/M metagenome (GOLD analysis project Ga0115008, IMG submission 87164) | Marine eukaryotic phytoplankton communities from Arctic Ocean - Fram Strait ARC3M Metagenome | ecosystem: Environmental > Aquatic > Marine > Oceanic | place: Fram Strait | collected 2012-06-18
AGGAAGCTCCCGGACGAGAGCGAGGCGGTATCGGCACCGAGCGGCGCCGGCGGCGGCGGAGTGGGCGACGAACCCGACGGGTACGACGACGATGGGAGTGAATTGTTCGTGGGAGCAGGGCCTTTCCCTCGACCCAACCCGGCTGATGCGGCTAACACCACAGGTGCGCCCGCCGAGCAGGTCGGTAGCGGCGCGCAGGATAGCGCGCACTGCCAGCACAGCGACGGGTCGGTGCTGCACGCGGGAGACGGCGCGGCGGCGCGGCAACAGACGCCGACGTCGCTGGCTCGGGGGCGCGCGGGCGAGCCGGATGAGTGAGCTCCGACCGAGCGTCATCTGGGCGTATTAGGACGTAACGGAGACGTGCATCGCATCTACGTGTTTAGTGTTTAATGAAAGGCTAAGATCTTAGTGTTGTTGAAGACTAGGGTTAGTGCGGGTGCGCGCTGGACGCGAAGGACCTGGCGCCGCCTCCGAAGAACCCGCCTGATTCCGGCGCCGGCGCGAATGTATTCTTCAGCGCGTGCTCCCACGTCGTGTCCCTCGCGCCGACGTCCGTCTTTCGCGGCTTGGTCCGAGTCGCCGCGACGTCGGGCTTCGGCACGATGCTCCCGCTCGAGTTCCGTCCCACCGTGTACCTCACCTTGGTGCCGTCGTCCAGGAAGCGCGTCCGCGCTCGCACCGCGGCGCCCGTCACCGGGTCGACGAGGTTGACGTTGGAGTAGTGGATGGGCGCCTCCATCGTGATGATCCCGCCCGGGTTCTCCCCCGATCGCTTCACGTGCTTCTTCACCAGGTTCAGCCCCTCGACGAGCAGGCGATTCTCCTTGCGGTACACCTTGGACACCGTCCCGACCTGCCCTTTGTCCTTCCCCGCCACCACCATGACCTGATCGCCGCGGAGGATTCGCCACCGCTCGATGAGGTGTTTTTGGACCTTCTGCGCCTGTTTGGTGAGGACGCGCGCCGCCCAGTTCTTCACCTTGTGCCGGGTCTTGGCCTGGCCCGACCTCCACATCTGGTAGCCGCTCAGGGGCGACATGGCGATCGATGACCAGCGCATCGCACTCGTCTCCTGCGCGCCTTTAGGGTGGCGAGCGAGCGGCGAGGGAACCCTAACTAAAGAATCTCAGGGAGCAAGTCGCGATCTGATCCAGCAGTTGGGCAAGAGACCGTTTTCGTGAGATTGTTAATGGGTCCCGGAACTCGTGGCGCGAAGCCATTGAGAGGCGCCCGGAGCCGCGTGGTCGACCGCGAGTCGTCGATATCGCGCGTTTAGATCGATTGAAAGCGGACGCGGAGGCGCCGCCGTCGACGACGCGGGCGAAACGACGCGTGGGTGAGGTCCGCGGTCGTTGGATCTGAGGAGAGGGGGAATAACGCAAAAGTGCCCCGATACTCGTCGCTCGCTCGCTTCCGACGACCATGATGAACCTCCTGTCCCCCGCGCGATGGGGCAAGCGCGCCGCGGATACCAAGGACCCGTCCCCCGGTAAGAAGCGATCCAAGGCGGCGAACCCAGGGAGCTCAGACGACGCCGACGCCCTCGGCCGCATCTTCGTCGCCGTCCGCATCCGCCCCCTCAACGCCAGGGAACTCAGCGGCGACGACGGCAAACAACCCGAGACGGCGGTGTTCCGCGCGATGGACGGCAACAAGGTGGTCGAGCAGCCGCGGTACCAACTCCCCGAGGGCGCCGCCGCTCCCGCGTGGGAAGCCGACGCCGTCTTCGGCGAGGGAGACGGCAACGCCAACGTGTACAGCGCGGCGGCGAAGCCCGTGGTGAGCGCGGTGCTCCGAGGGATCAACGGTACCGTCATGGCGTACGGACAGACCAGCTCGGGTAAGACGCACACCATGTCGGGGAGCGACGTGGACCCGGGGGTGATGTCTTTGGCGCTGAGGGACATCTTCGACGCGGTGCGCGCGGACGAGCACACGCGTCGATACGACGTTCGATGCTCCTACATGGAGATTTACAACGAGGAGATTCGCGATTTACTGTCGCGAGATCCCGACGGGAACCGATCGCACATCAAGCTCGTGAACGGGCACAACGGCCTAACCCAAGTGCTCAACCTCGAGGAACGCAAGGTCAAGTCCAGCGAGGAGGTCAACGACGTCGTCGCCGCGGGGTTGAAGAGGCGGCAGGTTGGCCGGACGGCGATGAACCACGTGTCGTCGCGGTCGCACGCGGTGCTTCGGATCAAAGTGGCGTCCGCGCCGCTCATCGAGGGTGACCCAAACGTACGCCCCGCGACGGTGTCCACGTTGTACGTCGTGGACCTCGCGGGCAGCGAACGCGCGGCGCAGAACACCAGCAAGGCGACCAAAAAAGAGGGCGCCGCGATCAACCAATCGCTCCTCACCCTCCGCCTCTGCGTGCAACGCCTCGCGAAAGATGCCGAAGACGGAACGGAGACGCACGTGCCCTACCGCGACAGTAAGCTCACGCGGATCCTCCAGCCGGCGCTCGCGGGACCCGGTCGCACGGCCATCGTCGCCGCGGTCACCCCCGCGGCGGGTAACGCGCAGGAAACGTACTCGACCCTCAACTTTGTCGGCACCGCCAAGTCGGTCAAGATGGACGCCAAGGTGAACGTCGTCAACGCCGGGTCAGGGGCGAACTTGACGAGCGAGGAGCGCAAGGTGCTCAGCGACCTGCGCGCGAACGCCGCGGCGGAGGCGATCCGGCGCAAGGAGCTCGAGGAGGAACACGAGCGAGCGCAGGAGGAGCTCTCCCGCGTCGGCGCCGGGTTAGCGGAGGCTGAGGCGAAGGTCACGGAGCTGACGCGCGCCACGGAGGTGGCGCGCAGGCGCGAGGAGGACACTGATAGGCGGGTTCGAGAGCTGGAGCAGCGCGCGGAGGAGGCTGAACGGGCGCGCGACGTCGCCTCGGAGAAGCTTCTGGAGTTTGCCGGATCACTCGCGGATAGGAAAACCGGCGACGAGGCGCGCATCGAGGAGCTCACGAGCGCGCTGGAAGCCGCCCGCAGGGAAGCTGCGACGGCCACGGCGGCGGCAAAGGCGCAGGAGACGGCGAGCGCGGCGGCGGCGAACGCGGCCACCGCCGCCAGGCTCCAGGTGCGAATCACCAAGACCCAGGGCGGCCACGAGGCTGTCGCCAAGGCGGAGGCGCAGGCTGAAGCCGCACGGAACGCGGAGAAGGCTGCGCTCAAGGCGGCGGGGCGCGAGCTCGAGCGCGCGTCGAGGGAAAAGGCTGAGGCTGTCGCGGAGCTCGAGCGAAAGTCCTCGGAGCAGAAGGGTCGCATCGCTGCGCTGGAGGCTTCCCTCGGCAGGTCACGAGAACGACTAGAGAAGGCCAAGGAGATGCTCGGCGAAGCTGCCAAGTACAAGGAACGCGCCAAGTCCGCCGAGCGGTCCTTAGCGGAGGAACGCGCGCGGTTCATCTCCGCCGAAAAAGAGGCGCTGGGCGCGCTGCAAGCCGAGGAACGTCGCCACGCCAAAGCCGCCGCCGACCTCGCCGACGCCAAGGCTCGACTCGCGCGGGAGCAACGAGAATGCGCCGCCGCGAAGGACGCGCTCACGCTCGAACGCAACGCGGGGAAGGAGCTTGAGGAGGCGGCGCAGACCGCGATGGTCGAGGTTGAGCGCCTGTCCGGCGAATGCGACGGCATGCGCAAGGCGTTGGCTTCTGCCAATGAACAAATAGCGACGCTGCGGGACGAAAAGTCGGGCGCGGCGCTGTCCAAGGAACACGCCGCGGTCATGGACGATCAGCTTCACATGATCGGCGCCCTGGAGAAGGAGCTCGGAGACGCGACGTCCGCCACGGCGCACGCGCAGATGCGCGCGGAAGATGCCGAGAAGAAGAACGCGACCATCGCCGCGGAGAACGCCGAGCTCAAGGCTCTCCTGGAAGACGCGGTGGATAGACTGCCGTCCAGCCCCGATGGATTCGACGTCGCGGGCGCCGAGGCTGAGATCAAAAGCCTCCGCGATGAGCTACGGGCCGCCGAGGAACGCGCGGCGGTGCAGCTGGCCGCGTCACGCTCCGCGGCGAGGGCGGCGGCGGCTGGGGAAGTCGCCGCCGCCGCCAAGTGTGAAGAGCTCGCGGCTGACTTGCTCACCGCCGCGAGAGAGCTCGAGCACGAGAAGGAGGAGCACAGGCACGCGCTGGAGGACGCCAAGGATGAGACGGATAACGCGGCGAACGAGGCGAAGATGCTCCGGGAGACGAACGAGGAGCTCCTCGGGTTCATGTCCGAGCTGGAATCCGCGAGCATGGACACCGCGAGGGAGGGGGAAGCCATGGCGGCGCAGATTGAGGCGCTCAAGCGGGAGCTGCGGGACGCGAGGCTGGCGCTCGGGCGGGTCGCGAACAACCAGCCGGAGGTACCGCACGAAGAGGAGACGCATGAGCACGAAGAGAAGTTGCCCGAGCCCGAAGAGGAGTTGCCCGAGCCCGCCGCGCTCGACATCGTCGAGGAGGAAGAGGAGGAGGAGGAAGAGGAAGAAGAGCCAGAAGAAGAACAGCCGGCTCCCGCGAAGAAGAAAGAACCGACGCTCAAGGAGACCACGGCCAAGAAGAAGGAGCCGACGCTCAAAGAGACCAAGGCTAAGCGCGCGAGCCAGTCCAAGCCCGGTAAGGGTAAAGGACCCCCGCCGGCCAAGTCCTCGGGGGCGGCGAAGGAAGTCGTCGACGCGGTCATCGACGACAAGGAAAACGGCGCCGGCAACGGGGCGTTTTCGGTCAGCGCGCTCATCGCCAGCGCGGGGGAGTGGAAGCCGAAGACGGCCAAGGCGGCGGGGGGTAGGCGGAGGCAGCTCGGGAAGCAGAGCGCCATCAGGGATTCATCCGTGCACGAGAACGTGCTTCGATAACTCTTAGAGAGACGCTGCGCACAGAGTGTAATCACAGCCACGAGAAAAACGAGATCCAATTTTCGTTCCGGAGAGCGTTTCGTCGGGTTAATCTTGCTAGGGTATCGCGCCGGCTGGGCACTCGTCGGCCAGTCGACGGACGCGCGGTGGGAGACCCCGCGCCTGCCGACATGACCTCCGAGGGCGACGTCGACGTCCCTGCCGCGGAAGCCGACCCAGCCGTTCCCGTGTCGGATCCCGATACCGCCCGAACGAAGGACGCTGACTCGACATCCGGAGTCGGAGTCCGCAAGAACGATGCCGAGACGCCCACGTTCCCTGGGGACGACGAGCCCGACGAGCTCTTGTGCCCCATCACCAAGGTGATGATGCGCGATCCCGTGTTCGTGGCGGGCAGTGGAAACACGTACGAACGCGAGGCCATCGAGACGTACTGGCGCCAGACAGCCTCACGGCCGGTGCGCGGCGCACGGGGAGTCTCGGTGGGCGTGAAGCGAGATCCGCTAACAAACCTCGATCTCAATAACGACGCCATATTCACCAATTGGGACAAGCGGCGCGAGGTCCAGGCGTGGCTCGCGCGAAACCCGGACACCACCCCGGAGGGATGGTCGAGCCGTGACGTCCCGCCCCCACTCGAGGAGCGCCGGAAGGCGCAGGGCGGGCGCGATGGCGACGGCAACGGCGAGCGCTCCGACGCCGTCAGCCGCGTCGAGCTCATCGCGCAGATGGCCAAGCTCGCGGCGTTGGGCGGCGTCGGGCTCGCGGTCGTCGCCGCGCTCTTCGTCGCGACCACCTCCCCGGCGCCCTCATCCGACGGCCTCTTAAGCAGGTGGGAGTTCGCGCGCGACGGCGCATCATCCGTGGACGGAGCCTCGCACGACGCATCATCATTCGCGAGAGAACTTCGCCTCGGATCGTACGCGTGGAGGAAACACTATCAATCCACAAACGTCCAAGGGTCCAACGCGATGAACCAACACTCGCAGTCCGGGGAAGTCGCCGCGATCGAACGGTTCGGCGAGGATGCCTACAGGTCGTTAACCCCGGTACGGGCGCCTTCGGGTTCACGCATCGCGGCGAGGAAAGGCCCGGGCGGCGCGCTCGAAGTCGTCGTTCCGCCGAAAGGAGTCCTCTCCCCCGCGGCGATGACCGAACTCGGATTCGCCGCCGTGTGGACGTCGTTCACCGCGGTGTGGACCTGGGGTGCGATGCGAACCCCGCACCCGTTCTTCGCGTTGTTCTCGTTGCCCTTCTGGGGCATCGGCGCCACCATCGGACGGAGCACGGCGGCGTCGGCGATGGAAACGACGAGGCTGGTCATCGCCCCGACGCGGCTCGATCCGCACACCGGGGATGTCATGACGCGAGGACGGTTCCACGTGTCGTGGGAGGCGCTCGGGCGGGTGTTGAGCGTCGCGGAGGGACCGCTGGAGGACGTCGCGGGCGTGGACGTGGTGACCCACGCGTACGTCAACGGGGTGCCGCAGACGGCGCTGGAGCTCACCGCGGGGGTCCGGTCGCATAACCTCGGACGCGGTTTGCACTCGAGCGAACAACGGTTCGTCGCGGAGCTCGTCCGGGAGTGTCTGGTGGAGGCTGCGAACGGGGAGGACGGGGGTAAGGAGAACGATGGCGGAGGCGGCCGGGCGTACGAGAGGAGACCCGAGCTCATCAAGTCGAGGCTGTGAGCGTCTTCTTTCTTGATTCTTTTTTTACAATTGGGTAAAGGGTATACCGGGGTAACTACTTGTACAAACACGGTGTATGATATGACTTCACTTGTTCCGCGGCTGCTGCGAGCGGTTCCGTCGTTCGGGACCCTGCGCGGGCGGCAGTGGCTTCCTGTGTCCGTAGCCGCTCGCGCCAAGGATCCCGCCGCCCTGCGGCGGCGACGAAAATATGACGGTGGGCCTGGGCGTAGCGCCCCCCGCCGCGCGAGACGCGCCCCCGGTGCCCGCGTCGCCCCTGATCCCGGCCCGCCCACGCCTGACGCCGTCGCGCGTCACCCTCGGCGTCGGCAGCGTCTCCTTCGCGACGTCCTCCATCTGCCCCCGGAGGTACGGCGTCTGCGACATCAACCGATCGCGGAGTTCCACGTATTCTTTGAAACTCTTGACGAGGAAATCAATCCCGGTTCGTTCCGCGTCCTTCACCGTCGGTCGCCGCCCGTTCCTCGCCAAAAAGACATCGGACCAATCGCTCAGGTCGTCCCGGAGCTGCGTGAACGCCTTGAGCTCGTTGGTGAACTTGGCGACGGTCACCTTGGCGGTCCGCGGGGTCCCGTCGCCGACCACCTCCGCCCTTCTCGCCGCTAACTTTGCGAGTTTCTTCTTCATCCTTCTCTTCTTCTCGCGCAGCTCCTCGTCGTCCTCATCCTCGTCGTCCTCGTCGAAGGACACGCCGGGCATACCCTGCACGCCCGGTATGTACGCACCAGGGAACGCCTTGGTAAATGAATCGGGCGCGTCGAACGAGCCGTCGCCCTCGTCCAACGAGCTCGGATCAAAGTTTTCAAAATCACCCGACGCCAAGACGCCGCCGATGCCGCCGTGTTTGTCGTTCAACAACGCGGCAAACGCGGCGGCTCTGTCCGCGGGCGAGTCCCCGAGGGCGTATTCCTCCGCGGACGCCGTCCCGGCGCCCTGCGCGAGCCACTCCCACGGAGCACTGGCGTTGTACGAGGGAAGCGCGGACGAGTGCGTCGCGGGGCCGCGTCTCTTCTTCTCCGACTCATTCGACGAATTCTTCGACCCATCGTCAGAGTCTTTCCCGTTCTCCACCCGCTCGTTTGACCCGCTGGAACTCTTGAGCCTCGCCGCCGCGGTCGCGGCCTCGCGCCTCAGCTGGTCCACCGCGGCGGCCACCTGCGCGGTCTTATCCGCGGTTGCCTTTTCACGCGCGGTCCTCCATCGTTCGCGAGCTTTGGCGCTGATTCGCCTTCTCGTGTCTGCGGTTCGCGTGACGCCAGCCTGTCGCGCAGCCATCTTGCGTCGCTCCTCGTCCCCTGCACCGTTCTTCCGCCGCCCCGCGCGCTTATACAGCGGCATTGTGCGCGTGTCGTTTGTATCCGTTTCGTCCTCGGACCCGCTCGCTTCGTAGCCGCCGTCCGAGGGGGCGCATTCGGATTGATCGAGAGAATGACGGGGCGAGGGATCGATGAGCTTGGCTCGAGCCTTGCGTACCGCCGCGCGCGTGACGCCGAAGCGTTCCGCGATGTCGGTGGTGCTGCGTCCCCCCGCGACGAGCGTGGCGAGCACGTCGAGGTCGATCTTGGCCTTTGGTCCTTTGGATGCCTTTGACGCGGGCGCATCATCACGGGATGATTCAACGACGGATCTGGGCACCACGGACTCGAGGCCGTGGGGCTGGATGCGCGCCCTGCCGAGGATCTGCTCGTCTTCCCTGGCGAGCTGCCACAGGAGGGACGCGACGCCCATCGCGTCGCCGGGTACTGGGGGCTTGAGGGGCTTGCGCGCCACCGGTCGGCCTCGGCGGCGCTTGGGCCTCGCGCCGGTTTGTGACTGGTCCGACGACGGCGCCGACGCGTTCTTACTCGCCCCATTGCTCGCCGTCCGGGCGTCTCCGTTCGGGCGCTCGGGTTCGGCGGTCCGGACGCTCGGTCGCCCCGACGTGTCCGCACCGTCGCCGTCGCGCGTCGCGCGCGGGCGAGGATACGCGCCACGGCACGAGCCGGCGACCCCGACTCCGACTCGCCCCCCAATCCGGCTCCATCCCGACGGGTTCGCGACCTCCGTGGCCACGGCGCCTCGCCGCGTGGGCGCTGTCCCGGCTGACGCCGTCCATCGCACCAGACGACACCGCGCGTGCACCCCGGAACTCGCGAGCGTCGACATGACGCCCGCTCGTGTCCGCGCACCGGCCCACACGCCGCCTCACACTGACCCCTTCCGAGCGGAAAGAGGCTATCCGTAACTCTTGGTTTGAAGAGCAAAAGCGAGATTTTGTCGATTGGGACCCATATTCGCAAATTGTGTATGAGAGCAGTGTGATATGTTTAGGGTACACACCGCCGCCGTATTCCGTGTGGGCATTTTGGTTATTTTGGGCGATTGGCAGTCGCCCCGGGCACTGTTGGCCCGCCTTCGTCGCACCGCGGATCCCTTTTCCCGAACGTGCGACCGTTTGAACGCGCGCCATGGGCAAGGACAAGAAAGATGTGGGGTCCAAGCAGGTGCGAACCCGCGATCGCGTTCACGCACGCGCCCACTCGACACGCAATTGCCCCCGCAATTTAGTTAACCCCGACCGCCGCCCCAACGTGGGTTTTCTCTCGCTTTTTACGGCGCTGACGACCATGACACCCTCCCGCCGTGTTCCAACAGGTCACCGAGGACTTCGCAATCGCCCCGGAGAAGATCACCCCGACCCTGGACGCATCCAAGTGGCCCCTCCTGCTGAAAAACTACGACAAGCTCATGGTGAGAACGCGCCCCGATCATCATCATTTCCCGTCTCCCGCCGCACCACGCGCTCGCGTGAAAATTACGCACCAGGGTTTCCCCACGACACCACACGCTGACCGATGCCACGTCGCCAAACCCATCCCAGGTTCGCACCGGCCACTACACCCCGATCCCATGCGGCCACTCGCCCCTAAAGCGCCCGCTCCAGGAGTACGTCCGCTACGGAGTCATCAACCTGGACAAACCCGCCAATCCCTCCTCGCACGAAGTCGTCGCGTGGCTCAAACGCATGTTACGCGTGGAAAAGACGGGGCACTCCGGCACGCTCGATCCCAAGGTGACCGGCGGCCTGATCGTCTGCATCGACCGCGCCACGCGTTTGGTTAAAGCCCAGCAGGGTGCCGGTAAGGAGTACGTGTGCATCGCGAGGCTGCACGGCGCGCCGGAAGGTGGAAAAGCCGGGGTGCAGCGCGCCATCGAGACGCTCACGGGCGCCCTCTTCCAGCGCCCGCCTTTAATCTCCGCGGTGAAACGGCAGCTGCGCATCCGCACCATCTACGAGAGCAAGATGTACGAGTACGACGAGGAGCGTAACCTCGTGGTGTTTTGGATCTCGTGCGAGGCGGGTACTTACGTCCGGACCATGTGCGTGCATCTCGGGTTGCTCCTCGGCGTGGGCGGCCACATGCAGGAGCTCCGCCGCGTCCGCTCGGGCATCCTCGGCGAGACGGACAACCTCGTGACGATGCACGACGTCATGGACGCGATGTGGGTCAACGATAACCTCAAGCAGGAGGACTACCTCCGCCGCGTTGTCATGCCCCTCGAGGTTTTATTGACCAACTACAAGCGAATCGTCGTGAAGGATTCGGCGGTGAACGCCATCTGCTACGGCGCCAAGCTGATGATCCCCGGCTTGTTGCGGTACGAGTCGGGCATCGAGGTCGGCGAGGAGGTGGTGCTGATGACCACGAAGGGCGAGGCGGTCGCCGTCGGCATCGCGCAGATGAACACGGCTGTCATGGCTACGTGCGACCACGGGTGCGTGGCTAAGATCAAACGCGTGGTGATGGAGCGCGATACGTACCCTCGACGCTGGGGCTTGGGTCCCACGGCGCAGGCGAAGAAGAAGCTCATCGCGGAGGGTAAGCTGGACAAGTTCGGTAAGCCCAACGATAAGACGCCGAAGGAGTACCTCCGCGCGGTGCCGGACGCGAGCGCCGGAGCGGCCAAGGCGGATGCGGGCGCGGATGCAAAGGCGGATAAGCGCGAGCGATCGCCCGGCGCCGACGTCTCCGGCGACTCTCCGGATAAAAAGAAGGAGAAGAAGGATAAAAAGGAGAAGAAGGACAAGAAGGACAAGAAGGACAAGAAGGACAAGTCGTGAGACCAAGCTTCGAGGTCCTCTCTCCTCTGTATCGATATTCTCACCGGGTCGGGTTCACACGGGTTCATGTCTTTTGAATAGTCTGTTGGCAGTTTTAATTAACACAAACGTCTATGCCGCGAACGCGATGAATAATGAATTACACCCCCCCGATACGGTACGTGCATCACAGTATGTGCGCGTACAGCTCGGGTTTGAGCACCCCGACGTACGGCAGCTCCCTGTACTTGGAGTCAAAGTCTAGGCCGTATCCGATTACGAATTCATTCGGGCACTCGAATCCCTCGTACTCGGGTTGCAGCCCGTTCGTCCTTCGTTCCCGTTTGTTGAGCAGCGCGACGAGCTTGCACGACGCCGCACCTTCCCCCATGACTTTCGCGCGGATCTTCTCCAGGGTGTGCCCGGTGTCGATGATGTCCTCGACGAGCAACACGTGCCGGCCCTTCACGTCGATGGAGAGAGGCGCGATGGCAACCTCCCCGTCGCTGATCGTCGTCGTCCCGAGGTACGACGACGCCCTGATGGACTCGATGAGCATGCCTTGGGGCGGCGGCCTGATGGCGCGCACGAGGTCCGCGGAGAACACGAACGCGCCGGTCATCACGGGCAACAAGACGGGCTTCAAGTCCGCGTAGTCCGTCGCGATCTTAGACCCGAGTTCAGCAACCTTTCCCGCGATCGCGTCTTCGTCCAGGATGACCTTCAGGACGTCGACGTCGCACTCTGGGACCGGCTTGCTGGACATCGCGGCACGGGTCACTCGAGTCCTCGGATGATGATTCGCGGCGCCGTGTCGGTGAAACGTACGACCAAGTGAAGGTACCACCGCCCGCAGCATCCAGAGTGTAGGCGGCCACGCTGTCATCTTCAAAGTTGAAAAGCTGGCCCGAACCGTTTTGACCTAGTCGAACACGGGCGCCCGCCTCCGCTAACAACGACGCGCGCGGAGACGACATGGCGCTTCGTCGAGCCGCGCAGCGCCTGCATGGCGTCGCCGCGTCCATCACGCGGCGCGAGATTGGTTCCGAGACCGCCCGCATCGCCTTCGCCTCGCACCGCGGCGCCGCACTCGGCGCCCCGTCGTCGCCGTCCAGTCAGCAGCAACGTCGGCGGGCGATGTCGCACCGCCCCGAGGATTCGGTGTACGGGGGCCCGAGACCCGCGGAGCCGAGGATGACGCTCAAGCGCCTCCGCGCCAAGTACGACAACGGCGAGCGCATCTCCGTCGTCACCGCGTACGACTACCCCAGCGCGGTGCACGTCGACAGCGCGGGCATCGACGTCGCGCTCGTCGGCGACTCCGCCGCGATGGTCGTGCACGGCCACGACACAACCTTACCCATAACCCTCGACGAGATGTTATCGCACTGCAAGGCGGTGTCGCGCGGCGCGTCCCGGCCGCTTCTCGTGGGCGACCTCCCGTTCGGCTCGTACGAGCAGTCTACCGCGCAGGCCATCGAAGCGGCGACGCGGATGCTGAAGGAAGGGGGCATGGACGCGGTGAAACTCGAAGGGGGATCCCCGTCGCGGGTGAAGACGGCCAAGGCGCTGGTGGACTCCGGCATCGCGGTCATGGGGCACGTGGGCCTCACCCCGCAGAGCATATCAGTCCTCGGCGGGTTCAGGCCGCAGGGGCGGAGCTTCGAGACCGCGGCGCAGGTCGTGGAACGCGCGATGGAGCTCGAGCGCGCGGGATGCTTCGCCATCGTCATCGAATGCGTACCGAGGACAGTCGCCGCGGCGGTGACGGCGGCGACGTCGGTGCCCACGATCGGCATCGGCGCCGGGGACGCGACGAGCGGGCAGGTGCTGGTGTACCACGACCTGCTCGGCATGATGCAGCACCCGCACCACGCCAAGGTGACGCCCAAGTTTTGCAAGCAGTACGCCAACGTGGGCGAGGTCATCACGGGGGCGCTCGAGCGGTTCAAGGATGAGGTATCGACCGGCGAGTTTCCGGGGATGAGCTACTCGCCGTACAGGGTGAGCGACGAGGACTCTAACCGGCTCGTGAGGCTTCTGGAGCAGAAGGGCTTGGACGCGGCGGCGGAGGCGGTGCTCGATTGCCCCTACCGCGAAGACGGGGGCAAGTGAACGTGAGTAGCGATTGCCAAAACCACGCAATCGAATCGATTTGTCCTAACACTTAAGATTACCCACGAGCTATTCAAAGCTATTCATCGCCTGTTGGACTTGTCGAACCGCGCGTGAACCTTCGCGCGCGTCTCCTCGTCCACCTTACCTTCTATCCGTTCGATGCACTCCGCGATCTTCGCCATCACCGCCGTACCGTACGTCTCCTCGTGCGCCCGAATCAGTAAAAGACCCGCCAGCGTCTTCTCCGCGTACTTTGTCTCAGCCGCCCTTACGTCGCTTATGTCGTGGCCGTGCGATCTCGCAGCCTCCAGACTACGCGCCTTGTCCACCACGATCGCCTCGTATTGTCGTAGACAGTCCAGCACGACGTGCCAGCCGCTGTCGGACATGTTCGACGCGAGGGACGGCATCCAGCCGAGCGCGGACGCCGCGTTGACGGTATTGACGACGTCCAGTTCGTTCGCCGTTTCACCCAGCCTCTTCGCCAGTTTCCCCCACGCCCCGGGCTCTACATCGAGCGCGCCGCGAAACTCCGGGAGCTTCTTCGCGGCGTCCAGCGTGTGAATCACGAAGATGGGGTTCATGTCGTCCAGTCGATCCAGGGCGCATCGGGCCAGCGGGCGCCAGAGATCCGCGTCGCTCGCCGCGGCGAGCGCGCCCGGCGCGCGTCTGCGCAGCGCGTTGTAGCTCGTCGCTGTGGCGAAGACGGAGTCCGGTGACATCGCGCCTGTTCTCGCAAAGTCCGCGACGGCATTCGCGATGACGCGCCACGTGTCGTCTGTCAATTGGTCGACGAGTAGGTCGCACGCGCAGACGGATTGGAACGTCGCGGTGAGCTCGTCGCCGTCGAACTGTCCGACTTCGAATCCGCCGTCGACGAA
>Ga0115008_10003153_pt1 | contig 13636 bp, 16 predicted proteins | sample FraStrMetagenome_FD_87164 | JGI IMG/M metagenome (GOLD analysis project Ga0115008, IMG submission 87164) | Marine eukaryotic phytoplankton communities from Arctic Ocean - Fram Strait ARC3M Metagenome | ecosystem: Environmental > Aquatic > Marine > Oceanic | place: Fram Strait | collected...
AAAGAAGTCTTTCACATCTAGGAAGGGAGCAGGAATTCTATCGCTTTCAAGAGTTTTGATGTTTTATAAAGGCCTCAGCGTGAACTATGCTATTAGTTTCTGTCATATTGTTTCAGAATCGATCGTCAACCATCATAGGTACCTAGTATGTTGTAAATTCTACCGGTAGTTCAATAAAAACCACTTTTTCAAGAAGTAAAAACGATTATGGTTACCCATTGATCTCCTCTTGTCAGATTTAGAAACAACAAAGATGCTGACACACCTAACAGAATCGATACGACTGGCTGGGAAAATAGTTGACATGCCCTGCAATGAAATGCACACGGATGCCTTTGTTGAAGAAGCTAAATTAGTGGCTGTAGAAACAAAGTCTAAAATGCGTCTAATACGTGGAACAGAACTTAAGGATCAGGGCTTCGGTGGCTTGTGGAACGTTGGCAAAGCTGCAACGAGGCCTCCAGCTCTTGTCGTTTTGAGGTGATTTTGAAAGTTTAAAAAATGCTTAAAATTTGAAAGTCACGAACCAGATGGTGCAAAAACAACCATTTCTTGGGTTGGAAAAGGAATCGTTTATGATACTGGCGGCTTAAGCATCAAAGGAAAAGCAACAATGCCTGGAATGAAACGAGACTGTGGTGGAGCTGCTGCAATATTAGGTTTTAAAAAATTGGTAAAAAATATTTTTAAGAAATTTTTAAGGCGCTTACAGAACAGCTGTTCAAATGGGTTTCAAAGAAACTCTGCACTGCGTTCTTTGCCTTGCAGAAAACGCTGTTGGTCCGGAATCGATGAGACCGGATGATATTATAACGCTTTACTCTGGAAAAACTGTAGGAGCTGGTTCATATTATAAAAATATGTATTTCAAATCGTAGAATATATTTGCACCTGAGTTACAGAAGTAAACAATACAGATGCCGAAGGAAGGCTCGTACTCGGCGATGGCGTGGCATATGCAAGCAAAGAATTGAAATCGGACATCATCGTCGATTTAGCAACACTTACAGGAACACAAAGTATTACGACAGGTGCTTGAATTTGAAAACTTCTGTTTTTATATAATTTGCGTTTTGTAGGAAAATACCACGGAGCGGTTCTCTCGAACTTGGAGCAGTGGGAAACTCACTGCTTGCATTCTGGAAAAGCGTCAGGCGACCATGCTTACCCGATTATTTACTGCCCAGAGTTTCAATTTACCGAGTTTGCGTCGCATGTGGCTGATATGAAGAACTCGGTAAATGATAGAATGAATGCTCAGACAAGCTGCGCAGGGATCTTTATCCATTCGCATCTCGAAGATGGCTTTGATTTTACAGGTATATTTTTTACCAAGGTAGTCTTTCTGCTCATCTTTATTCTAAGGTGTCGCTCTTCATGTTGATATGGCGGGCCCTGCGGCGAGTGGAGAGCGAGCAACCTCCTGGGGAGTTTCATTTCTTCTTACTTTATTCGGTCAATATAGTGGCAACTCCTCGATCCGCGCCATTGCACCCGAGATATCGACGGACGAGATCCCAACGAAGAAGCGCCGCCTCGATCAGATATACAATACGACGCAAACACATCATGTATTAGTTCCAAACTCGGTCCAGCTACCAGAAAATTGAATCAACATTGCCATAAAATGCTGTTATTACCTGAACACACTATTCTGTCCATTTCAAAAACCTTCAAACAACATTTCTTATCTCTAATTTCCCGGACGCTATTTTTTGAGAGCAGAAAGAAAACAGAGATCATCTTCCGAACTTTTTTATTTAGAAATTTATTTAGAAAAACATGGAAAATTTGCCTTCTTGGACATCTCAAGCCCTCATACAGGTTAATTTTTGAGAATCATACATTTCTAAATAAGATTTTAGTCCCTCTCAAGCTTGACTGATGCAAAAATAGAACAGAACGTTGAAAAAAGCGAATCAGAGTATAGAACAGTTTCAATCAAAGACATTTCGCCGGCGTTAGCCTGCCCGCTCTGCGGCGGATATATCATCGATGCGATTAGCTTGGACGGATGTGGCCATGCTTTTTGCCGCGGTTGCATTCTACGTCACATCCATGTAAGTTTAACTTTAAAGAATCAGATCTAATTTGAAGACATGGAAGATAAAGATCATATTTGCTTCTTTAGGAATCAAAAAAATGCCCAGTTTGTGACGTCACAATTCATTACACGGATCCAACAAAATCGATGAAACACGACCAACTGCTTTGCGATTTGATCTACCTCATGGTCCCTGGACTAATGACTGCCGAAAAAAAATTGCGTGACGACTGGAGAGAGCCTGCTAATTTACATGCAGTTGAGCTTCAAAACCTAGTTTCGTTTGTGCTTCTTCCAAAAAAAACTTCTACGTTGACTACAGAGTGCATATTACGGTTACATGCAGAGGGCAACGTTGGACATTTAAAGACGGCGCTTTGCGATTCGATAAATAACAGACGTCCAAAGGGGATGGAAATTAAAGCCGACGATCTCTGCATTTTGTCCGGCGATCTAGAATTGAAAAATCACCTTACTATGAATGATGTTCATGACCACAACTTAGCATGGGATTTTGAGGAGCGCGAAGATAATCAACGGGTATTTATAAAAGCTTTAAGCATTTATTTTATTTTTGAGTTAAGTATCCTGTATTCTATTACCGGCTTATAGCCGAGCCTAACTCCGAAGAATCAAACGCGTCTTCAGAAGGGGAATAAATTTATTCTGACGCAAATTATCTGCCGCTTCTGTTGACCAAACATAGCTTTTTTATCTGTAAATTCCAGCGTGGAATTTCAAAAACTTTTCTGAAATGATAAAATTCATTTTCTTCTTTAGTCTTTTTCAAACAAAGTATCATTTTTTATAATTTTCCTCTAAAATTTTTCAACTTCACTGCCTTTTTATTTAATTGAACATGTTATCTATCTTAATTATTACTGTAATTCTATTTTTAGAGATCACAGACAGAAGTTATCACACAAACTGGAATCTCTAAAAGCGACGGTTTCAAGCGGGTCTGGGCGCGTCCATTACCGTCCAGTCCCGAGTGAAGCCAGCAACTATGAATCAAACTCAAATCGAGCAAATATTCGACTTCATGGAAATCGGGACGATTCGACCTTCGATGAAGATCAAGAAAGCCCGACGACGAGCTCGCGTTCATTCAATGGAAACAACATTGTCGGGCGAAAATTTTCCGAGACTCCGACAGAAGGAACGATCTTGAGAGGTCTCTCGTCGTTACGAATGGATGGACATCTCTGCGATGTCACGCTTGTTGCAGAAGGACTTCAATTCCAATGCCACCGCGTCGTTCTTGCTTCTGCGAGCGCTTATTTCCGATCAATGTTCACTTCAAACATGATCGAAAAAGATAAAGAATTTATCGAGCTGAAAGACATCACATCAGACGGTTTCGATTCTATCCTGAAATTCATCTATACAAACTCAATTATCCTCTCTTCAAGAAATATTCAATACATTTTGCACGCTGCAACAATGCTGCAAGTCGAGCCAGTCATCAAATTTTGCTGCCAATACTTAGAAGAAGAAATAAGGTAATAAAAATTACAGAATTTTTATGAAAAACTTTGAGAATTTTTTATAGAAAAATTTGTTTTTGGGGAGTGAAAATTAAACTTCTTACCCTCGTAGAAAATCTTGATGTAGTTTTGAACATTGAAATAAGGTTAAAAGAAGGTGCTTGTTACAAATTTGTCATCTGATTAATCATCTTATGAAAACTTTCATATATTAAAAAATAACATAATTTTCAGTATCGGGAACTGCGTTGAGATTAAAAATCTAGCGCGGTTTTTCTCTTTAAAAGACGTCGAGGACGCGGTTCAAAATCACATTCTCACGAATTTCGCGAAATTTGTTCATACAGAAGAATTCTTGCGGTTGCCAGTTGATGATTTGTGTGGCATTCTCAGTTCTGACTCTCTTTGGGGGCAATCGGAATTGGAGTTATTCAAGGCATCAGATAAATGGCTGCAGCATGATATGCCCAACAGATCGCAGTATATTCGTCAAGTTATGAAGTATGATCATTAAACAGGAATAAAAATAATTATTTCTTCAGCAACATTCGCTTGCCATTAATAACACCGGACGATCTTGACGAAAAAGTCGAGAAAGTCGAGTACATGAAGACTCAATGCATGGAGCTTTTGCTAGAAGCGTGCAATTATCACATGCTACCTTGGAAACAGCCGATTATTACGTCCCCTAGAGCTCGTGTCCGTGGAAGTGGGCCATGTTTACTGGCTCTGGGAGGAAAAGGTTTATTCTTAATCACAATAAAATTTTATTTTTTTTACTAGAAAGCACAAACATGGTCTCAAAAGAGATTCAAGTGTATCACAAGAATCTTGGCGACTGGGTTAAGTTGAGTGAAATGGAGTCACCTGCGTATTGCCACTGCCTTGTTGTTCTCAATGACTATTTATTTGTCGTTGGTGGCCAAGAAATATTTGGTAAATTTTTTCGGAGTTAATTAAATTGCTAAAAGATTTAATAGACAACAATGGGAACACTGCTACAAACTCAGTTTTTCGATTCAATCCAAGATTTGACAAGTGGGACAGAATGGAGTCAATGCGCGACACGCGCACTGACTTCCACGTGAGTGTGCTCAACGGATGTCTGTACGCTATCGGCGGTAGAAACAATAGAGGACCTCTCTCAAGCGCTGAAAAATATAGAGTTGACAAGTTCGTAGCCGTTTTCGGATCTACATTGTTTACATAAAATTTCAGAAACAAATGGGAGTACGTGAGCAAACTTCCGCAAGCTGTTTGTGCGCACGCTGGAGCTTCGCTTGATGGAAATTTATACATTTCTGGCGGCTTCGCCACTGATGGATTCCAAAAAGGTGTATACTGCTACAGCCCTGACGACAAGTGGGAGTCAAGGAGGAATCTCAACAGTGAAAGAGGCCTTCACTGTATGGTTGGCCACAAGGTACTTATTCTCCTAATTTAGACAAAAATATAACCGTTAAATAGAATCACTTATACGTAATCGGGGGAAACAACAAGACTGGAGGTTGCCGTAAAGACATTCTGCTGACAGAAATTTACGACATAAATACTGATCAATGGACAGAAGCGCGTCCTCTTTTTGAAGGCCAGTCTGAAGCCGGAGCTGCTGTCGTCGATGGCAAAATTTACGTCATTGGAGGACACAATTGGAAGGAGAGAAAAGACGTTAGAACCGTCGCTTGTTATGACCCCGAAACGTAAGTTGTGTTCAAAGCAGGTGCAGTGGTCAAATAACTTAAAAACAAGGACAAATTTCAAAAATAAATTCTATTCAGAAACGAGTGGGAAAAGGCTTCCGAGTTTCCCGAGGCGCTGACATCAGTTGCGTGTTGTTCGCTTATTCTACCAAACTCCACAGTTGCCCAGCTAACACGAGAGAAAGCTGTGAGCGATCAATTTGATCTTCAAATGGACATAGACTCAGTCGAAGACGTCATTTCCTAGTCCGCCGACCGCGGTGAAAATCAATACAAAGCCGAATTAATACCTTTTCATTCTAACGTTGCAAATGAATGTTGTATTTTCTGTTCAATCAATTTAAAATTGCTCGATTACCACCATGTCCAATTATTAACATAAGTTCTTTTTAATTCTTGAAAAAAGCTGTGCAATTCCGTTTGAAAAGCCATAAAAGTGAAAAATAGAATTTTATTTAGAAATCGGGCATAAAATGAGCGAAAGGTTGCTGGTTCACACAGCGCTTGATGCAAGGGATGAAGTAGAGGACTACTGGCTGAAACATAAAGACCAAGTCCTTCAACAAGTTAAACTTCCTAATCCCGATTTAATCGATAGCGATACATCTCGTCTTCTCATCCAAGCATGCCAGCAAAACAATCCTGATGATCTTCTTGTCGGTGCTTGCTGTATTTTCATTCTAAGCAAGGACGACCGCGTCTCACAGCTTTGGTTAAATTGTCTCTGCAATGCCTCGCGCGACTCGCTGCAAACAACCATCTCTCGACTTTTGGACCTGATCTCTAGAAAGTTTCACAAATTTACTGACCACGTGCAGACGAAAGTTGTTCGTCTTCTTGGCAATTTGGCTGAGAAGGGATTCGGTGCACACTCGATTGTCAATATCCTGTTAAGGCAAATAATCGGCGGTCATCTTTCAAATGAGAACATAAGGCTCACAGGTAGGCTTCTGGCCATCTCTTCTCTTCTTATTTTTATCAGAAACACTTTTGGACGTGCTCATTGCAAATCGCCCCTGGCTCGAGCGAAATCAAGAATGCCTTCAATTCGCGACTTTCCGTTACCTTCGCCTTATTCAAGATCATAATGGGAATCAACAGTTGGAACGTCTTTTTCAGAAAGAAGTAACTTTCGTCATGCATAATCTACGCCACAAATTCACGGATATCTATCCGATTGGCAAAGATCTTGTGAGACTGCTCATGCGTGTATGTCACATCGAGCCTTTCAAAGAGTTCTGGGCAACGCTGCTGCACAATCCAAACTCGCTCATCCCAAAGTTCAACGGGCTCCAAGAACTGTTGAAAATTCGCACTCCAACTAAATTCGTCAAGCTCAATATTTCAGTCGAGCTTCAAAATAAAATTTCCTTTATTCTTGCAAAAGTGCGATTCGGACAGCATTTGCATCATGAAAAATGGCTCTCGAAACAATATCTTTCTTCGTTGACTTCACAAACTCTTCTTCCAGATATTATGCGATTTATTGTTGCCTGCGTTGTCCCAACAAACGAAATTCTTGCATCAGATGTTTTACCACGATGGGCGTTCTGTGGCTACATTCTTAGTCAGTGTAATAATCTTCAAGTTACCTCCGCAACGAGATTAAGTCTTATTTGGGATTGGCTTTTGTTCAATGAGAACAGAAACACAATTATGGACATTGAGCCAGGCTTGTTGCTCATGCAGCAGTCACGAAAAATTCACCCTCAAGTGACTTATGGAATCCTTGATTTTCTCCTTCGTTTGGTAAAAGAATTCTATCCACCTATGGAAGATGAAATAAGAAGAGGAATCGTTAACAGTTTCCGTTGTTGTATAAAAGTAAGAAAATAATTATAATTGTTCCGCTTGGATATATCTTGACAGATTTTTGATTCAATGATTGAATTTCAATCAGATAAACTAATTGACTATTTCAGGTCGGAGTCGCAAAGTCAATTGAGCCAATTTTACTGGAAACACAACGTTACGCCAGCATCACTCCCTGTCTTCATAACATGATTCAATTGAATCTCCAAGAGTTTATCCGTCCAGAACATCGAGTCAAAGTAGGTCCAGAGAAAAAAGCTCGCAAAGCAGATCCAAATGATGGTCGATTCTCTGATGAAGACGAAGACTCTAATGATGTTCCAGAATCGAAGAAAGCTAAGACTGAACATTTCCTTAATCCGAAAATAGAAGATACCCCAGCTCCGGTAAAACAATCGAACGACGCGGAAAAAACAAGAGAAGATCTGAAAAATCGCTATAACCAGATTGTTGATCAGATCAATGCGCTCAAAAGAGATACTGTAAGCTTGGAAATTGAAGAAGAATTCCTCTCAAAGATCAGAATGATCGACGAAGACATGGCTGAGTCCATTGAGAAGCTTATGAAGTGTAAAGCTGAAGAAGACGAGTTTGCTCAAAATCTTGACATCATTTTATCAAAAGTCAGTGCGTTCGATAACGGGCCTTTTGATAGCGATATTTGCGACCCGGTTGCTACCTGTATTTACAGGAACAGCTATTTTTAAAAATATTAAATTCATAATAATCGCAGTTAAATAAGCTTTGAAAGACTTTGCTACGCCTCATACGATCCTATTCGTATCCCAAGCGATAAGGCAGACGATGATGAGTTTGATGAGCTTCTAGGCCGGCCATTGTATATTTTGTTCCGACAAATTGTTGAGCGAATGGATCGCATCGATGAAATAGATAATCTGATGGATCTCCTCATTAGCCTGCAAAACAACGATGGTCGTACTGTTCACCATTTCTTGTTCTACATTTATGGACATAATTTGCAACACAATAGTGATGGCTGGAGCTTATTTCCAACTTTTTGCAAGCGAATTACAGAGAGTGAGCTAGCCGATGCATTGGAAATCCAACTGCCATTATCGATTGCTTCCCTGCTTGAACATGAACGAGGTAACTCAAACTGACTTTTTGTTTTTATTTAAGTTTGAAGTTAACAACAACAAGGAAATTTTCAGAATAAGAATTGTAATTTAAGAATTGCTATTCCGATTGCTTCCCAAAATGTATAAAGAACATGCCAAACTGCTTGTGAATCATCACGAAGTCATTAAAATTATTGTCTCAGAGATAACACCAAAAGATCTACAGTTTTTGCAGGTTGAAAATTATTTAAAATATTAAATATTTACACAAAATTCAGACACGACTGATGGTCGGTGGGCTGACAATGTTCAAGACGAACACGCAAGTAACACAAAATGACTTTAAAAATCTACTGATTGAATCCCTTAATTGGGAGTCATTCGAGCAGCAGGCACTCTGGGTTCTTGTTTTTGCTCACAAAAGTGTCAAACCCGAATCGTGGGGAGTTGTGATCCCTTATTTGAACGAAGAGATTCATTTCGGTTTGTGCTGGTAAACTGTATCTCGGTTACACACCAGTTTTCAGAGGCGGTCACAGCAATATCGAATTATTTCTTTGGTCGTGATGAGTACAAGCCATCTGGAGAGCTAACCAATCTATTTCTGGCTGCAAAAAGATCGGAATGGATTGCAGTTCTGATGATGCTTTTTTGTGACAATGAGGAAAAACGTAAACATTTTTACGAGCATTTTGGACACACGCTCTTTGTCTGTATCAAGAAGAATCAGGTTAGTCGACAGTTATCTTTTTTCATGAAAAAAAATCACTGAACTTGAGCTCATTAAAAAAAATTTAAGTCGAATACGCAAGCAACATCGAGAAGAAAGCGACAGCTCGAGGGAAGGAAAAAAGATGAGCCAACATTTATTGGAATCCTCAAGCATATGAACTTGTTCCGAATGATGATCGAGAACAGAGCTAATACTGGCGACAAAAGTGAGCTCCAAACAAAATAATTAATTTCTTAATAGTATCTATACAAATTAATATTTAGGAACGAAAAAGGCGGCGAATGACCCAAAAACAATTCTCGGTGATGACACGTTTTTATCAGTTCTTCTCGCGGCAAAAGATAATTTACGGATGATTCCTGAAGATGAAACCGAGGACTTTTCGGACTTGTGGAAGATAATGGATGAAATGGAAATTTATAATAACGAGGATTCGCCGGTAATCATTAAACTGAACTTTCAACTCAGATCATCTTTAAAGCTAATTTTACGATTGAAAACAAACACATTGTCTGTCTGCCGGACTCTGGCAGAGATTCCTGTTTAAATAATTTTTATAGAAGCAGCGAAAAGAATCTGGGAAAAAGCAGAGTAAAAAGCACAAGAGAACGACCATTGAAATAAGTGATAGTGACGGCAGCGATTCAGAGACTCCGCCAAAGAAAAAGCGGACTTGAATAAAGCTGTCTGTATGATTAACATTCAAACTGTCACCCATCACTCTTCACTGCTGCTTTTTCCAGTTCACTATTGAAAGATACTGCCGAATTCTATTGTACGACGTCACGCAATTATTTTCTGTTGTTTAAGACTTCATGACGTCCAATATCGCTAATTACAAAAAGATCGAGAAAATCGGAGAGGGGACGTATGGAGTTGTTTACAAAGTAAGCTTTCAGAACCTAACAGTCTTAAACCTACTTTTTCTAGGCAATTTATCAGCCTGATAAAACTACAGTAGCTCTCAAAAAAATCCGAGTAGAAGGCGATGACGAAGGCGTACCAAGCACTAGTATAAGAGAGATCGCCTTATTGAAAGGTAAATAAACAATTTCGATCAAAACTGAAATAGATAATAGAGCTCAAGCACGAAAATATTGTCAAACTTATCGATGTGTCGCTGGACGAAGAGCAACTCTTTCTCATTTTCGAGTTTCTTTCGTGCGATCTAAAAAACTATCTCGATAAGCAACGAAGAGCGAAAAAACGTCTTGATCAGATTACTGTCAAGTCTTATACATTCCAAATACTACAGGTACTGGCTTTAAGAAAATGAAACAGATTTGTAAAGATTTTCATTTACAGGCACTTTCGTTTTGTCATTCAAGAAGAGTTCTACATCGAGATCTAAAGCCTCAAAATCTGCTTATATCTCCAGAAACCGGGATACTAAAACTAGCGGATTTCGGCCTTGGAAGAGCGTTTAACATTCCACTGCGGGTATACACTCATGAAGTCGTTACCCTTTGGTATCGAGCTCCAGAAGTCCTTCTCGGCTGTTTGGTGAGTTAACTCAAATTTATTATTCTATCGGTGTTGTTAACTATTTGAATAATTCAGAGATACTCTATTCCAATTGATATGTGGGCTGTCGGAGCGATCATGGCCGAAATAGCAACGCTCAGAGCACTTTTCGCTGGCGACTCAGAGATCGACCAGCTTTACAGAATCTTCCGGATTTTAGGAACGCCGTCGAATAAGATTTGGAAGGGCGTCGAGAATTTCAAGGACTGGAAGGAGGGCTTTCCAAAGTGGGAAGGCAGCGGGATTCCCTTTGCTGACGACTGGCCAATGTGCGACTTAGGAAAAGATCTCCTCAAAAAGTTTCTCATTTACGATCCGGCCAGCAGGATCATCGCAAAGGCGGCACTCAACCATCCGTACTTTCAAAAGTATGTATAGACAAAGTAATAGTAACTCATAAATTTTAAGCTTCGAGCCACCGTACAAGTCGAAAATAATGAAGAATGTCACGAATATTCACTGAGATTTTTGAAATTCTAACTATTACAAATTGAAATTCAAACAAGTTCAAACAGAATTATACCGGCTGACACTTTCACATTCCCACTTTTAACTGCCATAAAATTTACATCATGAAACATGTATGCACACCTTTAATCCTCACCAACGTACAACATAGGGTCATCCTGCCAAAGACAATTTTATTTTTAACACGTGATGTCTAACACTTTTTATTTTCAGTGGTCAAGGGCTCGATGTCTGGTTAACTTTGAGATATATCGGGGTCAGAATGGGCCTTATAAAGACAACCTGTAATAGGCTGGTCAGGCTGTATTGGTCAAGTCGTTTTATTAGAATATTTTTCGCTGCTTTACAGATTCTATTTGTGACAATAATAAGGTAAGCTCACTAACCGAAATTAGAAAATTAGTTTTATATAGTTTTACGATACAATGCCAGCTCGATGGTATTCCAATTTTCACCGAAATTTCCATTTTCGACCTGCTTCGTTATGTTGTTGATCATCACGTCCGTGCCGTCAAAAACTTCTTCTTCCAAATCCGCTACTGGAGCTACTACAATCAAGATGGTCTACTCGTAGTGACTGTACCAAACACGCTTCCGCGCATGTGCTGATAACCAATTTTCAAATATTCTCTCTCAACTCTCGCATCATGTTTTTCATTAAACATGCTTTATATTCCTGAATATGTTTCTACAACAATTTAAAAACAATAGCTCAACGGATTTGCTCTTGTTCAGTTCATAAATCGAAAACTCCCAACATTCATAAAAAAATCTTCAGTCAGTCAGATTTTCTAACTTCGTCGCAAAGACGGCTTGCTACTCTCTTTAATCTTGTACAAAATATAAATCTCCTCTCAAACTTGCCCTGTATTTTCAAAAACTCTTAAGATGATAATATCAATAAACGATTTCTTATTATAATTAGAGAACAGACAATTTGTTTTGTTTTATTCGAACTCAATAGCAAAGAAGAAGAGAAAGTGTCATGACAAAAGCACTGATAATTGCAGGGATAGCCTCAGAAGTCGTTGTTGTTGTCGCCGTTGTGGTAGTTTCTCCATCGTTGCAAATTACGCCACCTTCGGCATGAATGCAGGTCTCGCCAGCAGAACAGAAGTCAAGCTCGCAAACATCAACGCAGATTTCCCGTAGAGGATTTGAAGGGAAATAGACATATCCAGGGCTAAATTACAATCAGAAAATATGATTGATTTGCATAAACATTATATATTTTTGATGATATAAATGAAGTCTCACGCGCAGTCGCACTGTCCATTTGCATCCAGTACAAGGGGCTCCATACAACCGCAATAGCTTTCACCAGCTTGGTTCATTCTGCAAGCTCGGCCAGAACCGTAGCAAGGCTCGCAGCCATCAAGCGGAGTCGACTTATCCGTTTTTCTCATGTCTTCTACTTGCGCCTGGATAATAAGAGTGTCGTGTTTCGTCTTTACTTGGCTACTACGATTCTATGAGCAAATTTTTCAGATATTTCGAAACATTCATAGTAGCCATGTTGGTTAGTAAAAAGGTCAAAGTGAGAAATGAAATTATTTCTACCGTAGCCTTTAGGACTTATTTCATCAACTGGTTTCTCCCAGTTGCCTGCTGGTTCATCCTGAGTTCTAGACACGTAGCTCCACTGATTGTCCATTCGCTCAAGAACATTCGGGTTTTGATCTCTAGCAAAGATCTTGAAGAACTGATCAATAAATGGCCAGAATAGCTCCCCGTTGTTGTTTGAATCGTTGCTAAGGTAAAGATACGCAGACGAGTAGGTTTCTCCGTAAATCTTTCGGTTTGCGATCCAGACCCATCGAATCTTGAAGGAATGTCCACTTTTAGCATACATAACATCACTCCAGTGAGAGTTCTCGGCAATGTCAAGATAGTCGATCTCTTCGCCGTTTGCAGCTTGTTCGGCTGCATCGACCGCAGCTTTTGCTGCATCCATTTTTTGTTGAACATCTTCAATTGTGAACCAATGCGGGCGGCATGGTGCTTCTTGAATCGAAAAGTCGTCAATAGCAGCGATGCCAGTTCCACTGTAGGTGATACGGACTTTGAACTTTGACTGCTCTGGTCGATAGTTGTACTGGTTGTAGCGCCACTTCTTGTCGCCTGCTTCAATCGTGAAGGAATCCTGTAGTTTGTCAAGCTCACCATAGTCGTCCGTCGCAGACCAGAACTCCACGTCAATCTTTCCTTGATCGAAGTTAGTCCACATCACAACGCATTGATCTTCACTGGCGTAGTGATTGTAAACCCGAGAAACAAGGCTGCTTTTACCCTTGAAATCATTGTTGCTATAAATGCTTACAAATGTGAATAAATACCTGAGTGTATACATATCTACCAGAATCAATGATATCTGCAGAGGCATCTATAAGTGGAACTCCAGCTGGAGGCATGATCGCATCTATTTGTCCAATAACAGATTTTGATTCCACATCGTATTGTGTCCACTTGTCCACTCCCAGTTTCTCATTGACGAACCCGCAAATATTGAACTCATTGAAGTTGCAGTTAAATGTTTTCCTTAGCGGATTGTCGCAGTAGTACAGCTTATTTATTCGCTCGGCGTCGAGCGGAGAGAATGTCTTTCGCTGACCAAGAATCGGTGTGAAGAATTCAATTCTTAAAATATGCAAAGAGTCATTAAAATGGCCCTTACCTTGGTACAAGCGTTGGCTTGTCCGCGACATTGAAAGAGTACGCACCGTAGTGCATAATGGAATCATAAGCGTAAGGAGTGTCAACAGGTGAGACAAATTCCAGATCATACTTGT
>Ga0115008_10003154_pt1 | contig 13636 bp, 15 predicted proteins | sample FraStrMetagenome_FD_87164 | JGI IMG/M metagenome (GOLD analysis project Ga0115008, IMG submission 87164) | Marine eukaryotic phytoplankton communities from Arctic Ocean - Fram Strait ARC3M Metagenome | ecosystem: Environmental > Aquatic > Marine > Oceanic | place: Fram Strait | collected...
AGTTATAAACAATCATTTCTTTAAAACTTCATTTTAATACTAGTTAATAATTGTTTCAAGCCATTACTTTTGAAACAAATTATATAATGCATCTAATTATGCTTAAAACTCTTCGTAATACCGCTACACTGCTATTTGTGACGTCATTGACTTTAGCACAACAGGATTTTGAAAAATCTTTAGATTCTATTCAAACCCTTGATGACGTAACTATTTTCTTTAAAAAGAATAAAACAGTTAAAGGAAAAGTTATTGTCTTTAATGAAGAAAAACACAAGACTCGCATGGCTGCAAACATTCTTAGCATGAGCGTTGGCTCAAAAAAGTATTTTAAAGACGCACCTCAAAAAACATATTATAAAGTCATTGAAAAAAATGAGATTCCATATTACAGAGTAAGTTATGTCGTTCTAGATGGAAATGTTTTATCGAATAGTGAAATTTCTGGTATACAGAAAACAGTAATACAAAAATATAATGAAGGTTATACGTTTATAGACTTAGCCAAGCAATATTCAATGGATAGTTCAAAAAACCAAGGAGGTGATACAGGCTGGTTTACTATAGGTGAAAGGCCTGAGTATTTTGAGTTTGTTGCCCAAAATGATGAAATGGAAGTAGGGTTTATTTTCAATTTTGAAGATGTAGAAAATAAATTGACTTATATAGTTGTAAAAACTCACATGGAAAAACTAATTAAAGAATCAAAAGTACTAAAAATAACTGAACCAAGACGTTAATGCAGCTCTTCTATAATAAAGACTTAGTACAAAATGATACAGAAATTCGGTTTTCTAAAGAGGAAAGCAGACATATTGTAAAAGTACTGCGTATGACTGTTGGTGATATTTTACACATTACTAATGGTGTTGGCTGGCTTTTTTCTGCGGAAATCACTTCGGCAGACATAAAAAACTGTATCGCTAAAATAAAATCTGCAATACTGCAACCTAAACGAAGTTACAAACTTCATCTAGCTGTAGCACCTACAAAGATGAATGACCGTTACGAGTGGTTTTTAGAAAAAGCTACAGAAATAGGAATAGACAGTATCTCTCCTATTATATGTGACAATAGCGAGCGTAAGGTTATAAAAACGGATCGTTATGAAAAAATCTTACAGTCTGCAATGAAACAATCTTTACATTGTTATTTACCAAAATTGAATGACCCTATTTCTTTTAAGGCATTAATGACTAAAGGGTTTACTGGGCAAAAATTCATCGCACATTGCGAAGAAACGAATAGAAAATCACTAAAACAAAGTCTAGAGCCAAAACAGGATATTACCATTTTAATTGGTCCAGAAGGTGATTTTAGCCTAAAGGAAATTGAATTAGCGCTACAACATAATTTCACTCCTGTAACTCTTGGTGAAACCCGTTTAAGAACAGAAACTGCTGCTATTGTAGCCTGTCATTCGGTTATATATACCAATGAATCTTAAAACCTTTTTGTTTTCCGAAGAAAAATAAAGATGTCATAAATAAAGTTAAAACAATATAATGTATCTGTTTAATTTCTATTTTTGACGTATGACCTTAAGTTCAAGATATTTTAAGATATTTACTTTAGCAATAACATTAGCAATGTACGTATCGACCATGATTGCTTATGCTCAAGATCTTGCCATAGTAAAATATAAAGGAGGTGGTGATTGGTATAGTAATCCTACTGCACTCCCTAATCTTATTAACTACTGTAATGCAAATATCAAGACAAAAATGAACCCAAAACCTCAAGTTGTTGAGATGGGCAGTATTGATATTTTTCAATTCCCAATGCTCCATATGACAGGTCATGGCAATGTGTTTTTTTCTGATGAAGATGCAGAGAATCTTCGTAAATATTTAACATCTGGTGGATTCTTGCATATTGATGATAATTATGGGATGGAGCCATACATTAAAAAAGAGCTAAAAAAAGTATTCCCAAATCTAGAATTACTAGAATTACCTAAAAATCATGAGATTTTTAGTACAGCCTATAAATTTCCTGCTGGTTTACCAAAAATTCATGAGCATGATGGGAAACGACCGCAAGCATTGGGGCTTTTTTATAAAAACAGACTCGTTTTATTATTTACATTTGAAAGTGACCTTGGTGATGGTTGGGAAGATCCAGAAGTTCATAACGATCCTGCAGATGTTAGAGAAAAAGCACTGAAAATGGGAGCTAATATTGTGAAATATGCTTTTGAGAATTAATACATGATGACTATAAAAAATATATTGTTTAAAGCATTTGCTCTATTTATGGTTACTGTTTTAATGGCATTACCGTTAGCAGAAATAAACAGTCATACCTATACTCTAGGTGTTCTAATGTTTATCAACCTTCAATAACCTGCCCAATGGATTTTAATTATGATCTAAATGGAGATTACGAATTTAATCAATTAGAAAACTATTAGTTTCATTAAGCTTGGCAAAACAATTCCAAATGCAACTAGACCACTACTCCTCCAACTTTAACAATCATACCTTTCCAATCACAGTAGTTTGTGAGAATGTTACAAACGCACCAAATATTGGTAGCTTATTTAGAACTGCAGATGCTTTTGGAGTTCAAGAATTAGTATTTTGTGGCGACAACATACCTTTAGGTCGAAAGATGACGAAAACATCGAGAGCTACTGAAAAATCTATAAAACACCGACTAGAAAGTAATGCTTTAAACGTTGTAAACAGTCTTAAAAACAAAGGTTATTTTGTTATTGCTCTCGAGATTACATCAAAAAGTCAGAGGTTGGTAGATTATACATTTCCGAAGAACAAACCCATTGCTTTAGTTATTGGTGATGAAAATTTTGGAGTTTCAGAAGCTATTTTAAATTTGAGCGATGCCTTAATTCACATAGATATGTATGGTCAAAATAGCAGTATGAATGTTGTTCAAGCAACAAGTGTAACTTTATATGAAATAACCAAACAACTACAACAAGCTTAACGAAATTTTTATATATTTACTTCATGAATCCTAAAATTATTGCATACGGAATACTAAGAGCTGTTGGTGTTATTATCGCGGTCTCCCTGCTGTTGTATTTTTTATATAAAATTCAATCTGTAATTGTTTACATCCTGATAGCTGGTGTTATATCGCTAATTGGTAGGCCAATTGTTATGTTTTTACGGCGTCGACTTAAATTTAATAACACCATTGCAGTTATTACAACTATGGTTTTTTTAATTGGCATATTTGCAGGGATCGTAAGCTTACTAATACCGCTTTTGGTAGAGCAGGGTCAAAACTTATCTTTATTAGATATTAATCAGCTCAAAGGTAATGTCGAGTCACTTTATACAGAAGCTATTAAATACTTAGAAATTAATCATATTGATGCAGAACAAGCAATAAAGGAGTCTAAAATGTTATCCAATATGGATTATAGTATTATTCCAGATTTTCTAAATAGCATTGTTTCTGGACTTGGAAGTTTTAGTATTGGTTTAATGTCTGTTTTATTTATTGCTTTTTTCTTTTTAAAAGACAGTAACTTATTTCAAACTGGTATACTAACTTTTGTACCAAACAATAAAGAATCTAAAACTAAACGATCTATTACTAAGATTTCAGATTTGCTTTCTCGATATTTTGTTGGTCTATTTTTACAAATCTTTATTCTCTTTGTGATTTATACTATTGGCTTATTAATAATTGGAGTAGAAAATGCTGTGGTTATTGCCTTTTTATGTGCTTTAATAAATCTCATTCCTTATTTAGGCCCATTAATTGGAGGAGCAATTATGATGATTTTAGTGATGACTAGTAACCTTGGAGAAAGCTTTAGTGATGTTGTTGTGCCAAAGCTCTTGTACACCTTTATTATTATAGCAGTCGCACAACTCGTAGATAATTTCTTTAGTCAACCCTTTATATTCTCTAAGAGTGTAAAGTCCCATCCTTTAGAGATTTTCTTAATCATAATAATTGCAGGACTTCTTTTTGGAGTTGTTGGTATGATAGTCGCAGTACCATTCTATACAGCTATCAAGGTCATTTTGAAAGAATTTTTATCTGAGAATAAAATGGTAAAAAAATTAACTCAAGGATTGTAATCTACATTTGAATACCGAAATTCTAAATATTGAAATTCAAAAGTTTATCTCAGATAATCTTAAGACAGATATATCTAAGATTCTATTAAAAGGTACTAATTTCAAGAATACTGATACAAAAGAAATTATTGAGCAAATTGAGGCTAAAAATAGATGTATAAAAAAATTACCTACTTGGTTTTCTTCGGAAAAGATATACTACCCTAACAAGTTAAACATAGAACAAACATCGTCTGAAGTGACTGCCAGTTATAAATCTAAGTTATTTACTGGTCATTCAATAATTGATATCACTGGAGGTTTTGGAGTAGACTGTTTCTATTTTTCAAAGCATTTTGAGAGTATCACACATTGTGAAATTAATTTAGAGTTATCAACCATAGTTAGATATAATTATGAACAACTCCATGTTGGATTTATAAAAACAATTAACTCAAATGGTATTGATTATATAGTGTCAACAAAAAACAATTATGATTGGATTTATATAGATCCATCTCGAAGACATGAAATTAAAGGAAAAGTTTTTTTTCTGAAAGACTGTTTACCAAATATTCCACTTCAGATAGATAATCTATTTAAACACGCCAACAACATAGCAATTAAAACATCACCACTATTAGACTTATCGATAGGTATAAATGAATTAAAACAAGTAAAAGACATACATATAATCGCTGTAAAAAATGAAGTAAAAGAACTACTTTGGATATTAGAAAAAGACTATAAAGGTGAAATTACAGTTAAAACCGCTAATATAATTGATAGTAATACAGAGGTCTTTTCATTTAGGCTAAAGGATGAATCAACAAGTAATGTAAATTATAGTAATCCCACAAAATACTTATATGAGCCTAATGCTGCGATTTTAAAGTCTGGAGCTTTCAACAGCATATCAGAACAACTTAGTATATCAAAACTACATCAACATTCTCATTTGTACACAAGTAACGAATTACTTGAGTTCCCAGGGAGATCGTTTGAAATTCTAACAATAGTTGATTACAATAAAAAGAACTTAAAGTCACTTTCTGTATCACAAGCAAATATCACTATAAGAAACTTTCCAGAGACTGTAATCCAGATTAGAAAAAAGCATCGCATAAAAGATGGAGGCAAGACCTACATGTTTTTTACAACCAATTATCTCAATAAGAAAGTAGTTATCGTTTGCTCTAAGACAAACTAAACTTATAAGTTTACTGGAGTACCAGCAACTAAATAATTGTCTGCTCCAAGTTCCATATCAAAACTCATACACTGATCCATCATAAAAACGACTTTGTCGTCTTGAATACCTGTTGTGTTTTTCGAAATATTGAATATAACTTCTTCAGGAGCAAAAGTTAAAAAACCAGAAGCACTGCCTGCAGCTATGTTTTCTACATTGTGCAAAATTGTACCATCTATAGATGCAATTTGTAATGTTATAGAAATAGTTCCGTTATTAGTTATTCTCGCTTGAGGATCCTGTCCTGAGCAATCAAATTGAGGTTCAGAAGTTGCTTCAAATGAAGATTCTAACAATTCGTTTTCAATTGATTCAACTGAACAGCTAAAAAGCGCAGATGTAACAATTGCGCATGCAATTGCATTTTTAAGTAGATTTTTCATCGATTTGGGGTTTAATGAAATTCAGGTCAAAGATATGCTTATTATTAAACATAACAAGCTAATTTACCGATTAAATATATGAATTATTCGACGAAATACATGTTTCGAGTAGGGAAATCGATGAAACACATAACCGTTTTATTGAAAAATTGGACGAAATTTCAATTTAATTAACCAAATTAAGAACTAAAAACAGATAAAAACTCTAGGTGTTTTAGGAATAAAAAACACCAATCAGTACGAATACCAATTGGTGTTTTTAAAAATTAAGTGAATTTTAAATTATTTAGCTGACGCTAATGCACCATTCAAGTTTTTAGAGATTTCTAAATTTTTAATAAAACCAACAAGTTGAGCTAAATCTGCTTCATTAGTATTAATGTGGTTTCCTTTCATAAAAGCTAGAATTTCTTTCTCGTACTGTTCAAAATTTCTTTTGATATCTTTTCTTTTTGAAGAAAACGCAACTAAATCACCACTAAAATCAACATAAAAATAGCTTATTGACTCCTTATAAGATGCAGGCTTTGAAACATCATAGCTCGTAGTAGCTACCTTTGCTTTTTTAAACGTCATTTCATTTTTTATAAGCAAATTAGGATTTTTTGAACTAATCATAAAATAATCCGTTACAACCTCACCATTATCGTTTGTGTATGAAATTGCTTTATAACTTTCGTTGCTAGAATTGAACTTAACAATAGCTCCTTCCAATTTAGCAAGGTTATAAGCTTTATCACTGTCTTTACCTTTTAATTTCATTGGAAATAGGATTAAATCTTGATAAAAATTGTGAATCAGTTCCCATTACACTAACTACTGCTAACTTAAAGTCTTCAATCGCCGATGTGCCTACTAAGTTTCCTGATTTATAATTAATTGCCATACTAGCAGCAAATTGAGCGTTCTAGTCAACAAGGTTTCCATTCAAATTATTTGGTGAATTTTGAGCATTAATTACATCTTGAAGATGAGGGTTTAAACAACAGTATCTCGTCATTTGAGTTCTTATTACTTGCGCTGTTAATGCTGTTGATCCGATTAGAATAGCGATTAAAAAAAATACTTTTTCATGATTAAATGTGTGTTAGTTATATCAAAAAACAATTCTTTGATTAGAATCGATATGCAACAAAAATTAGACCGATTGTTAAGATTTTAACAATCTTAACTCAATGAATCGTGTTAAATTGTAAAAAAACATAAACTATTCTTAATTACTGAAGCAAATGTACAACTAATTCTGCTACACACTGATCATCAATAATTTCATTCTCTATTTGAAATTAACTATTTATTGGACTTTTATGATGTATCGAGTTTAACACTATTAAATCACGTATGAAAACAAAAAAGTCTTACCAGTTAAGGTAAGACTTTAAGTGAGCCCTGCAGGATTCGAACCTGCGACCGCCTCCTTAGAAGGGAGGTGCTCTATCCAGCTGAGCTAAGAGCCCTAAGTAAAAGTCGGGGTGGCAGGATTCGAACCTGCGGCCTCCACGTCCCAAACGTGGCGCGATAACCGGGCTACGCTACACCCCGAATTGGTTATCTAATATTTCAAGTATTTAAATAGAACACTCGAAATTTTGAGGTGCAAATATATATCTTTTCTTTAAAGTTTGACAACTTTTATTATTAAATTTAAACAGAAAATTTATTTTCGAAAAACAAGTATGTTCAAAATTATATCATCTACAGAAATGATTAACGAAAAACAATTTGTAACCGTTTAAAAACGACACATATAAACACATGAAAAACGTATTGCGGTCTATAATAATAAGTGGTTTATTGAGTTTTGTTGCTTGTGCACAAGATAAAAATCCAATTAACACTGAACATTCGTACGAACTTGTTGTTTCCGAATTAATTAACCCTTGGGGATTTAGCTTTTTACCTGATGGCTCTATGCTAATTAATGAAAAAGAAGGTCGAATTATTCATTTCAATAATGGACTAAAAACAGAAATAGAAGGCGTACCAAATGTCTACAATCGTGGGCAAGGAGGATTATTAGATATCAAATTACATCCTAAATATGAAAACAATGGTTGGATTTACTTAACCTACTCCTCATCTGAAGGAGTAGACAAAGGAGGCCATACCGCTTTAATTCGCGCTAAAATTCAAGAGAATATGTTGGTTGAAAAAGAAGTACTATACAAAGCAACTCCGAACACTACAAAAGGCCAACACTTTGGGTCTAGAATCGTTTTTGATGATAACGGTTATTTATTTTTTACCATTGGAGAACGTGGAAACCGAGATAAAAACCCCCAAGACATTACTCGTGATGGCGGAAAAGTATATAGACTAAATGATGATGGCTCCATCCCAAAAGACAATCCTTTTGTTGATAGTGATAATGCTAAAACAGCCATTTACTCCTATGGACATAGGAATCCACAGGGCATGGTCATTCATCCTGAAACAAGAGAAATTTGGACTCACGAACATGGACCTAAAGGTGGTGATGAAATTAATATTATAAAACCTGGTAAAAATTATGGTTGGCCTGTGATTACTTATGGTGTCAATTATATAGGTACAAAAATTACAGATGACATTGAAAAATCTGGAATGGAGCAACCTCTGCATTATTGGACACCTTCAATCGCGCCAAGTGGAATGGAATTTATTTCAAGTAATAAATACAAAGGATGGGAAAACAATTTATTGGTTGGGTCTTTAAAGTTTCAGTACTTAGACAATTGTTATATAAAAGATGGTAAAGTTATAAAGGAAGAACGTCTTTTAGATGGTATAGGTAGAGTAAGATCTATCAATCAAGGACCTGATGGTTTTATATATGTTGGGATTGAAAATTTAGGAATCGTAAAACTTATAAAAACTAAATAATGAAAAGAACTTTTATAGTAGTGCTTGTGCTTATTTTAATGTCCTGTAATTCTTCAGACAAAAAACAAGAACTTTCAGCAGTTAACATTTCCGAAGAAAAAACAATTAAGAAAACACCCGAACTCAAACAAAGTATGGTTCGTGGTGAAGAAATTTATCGATATTTTTGCGTGTCCTGCCATCTCCCTAATGGCAAAGGCGTACCTAAAGCTTTTCCACCTCTTGCAGATTCTGATTATTTGATGACTAAAAGAATAGAAAGTATTAAGGCTGTAAAACTTGGACAATCTGGTAAGATTATTGTGAATGGTCAAACATACAACGGTGCCATGCCTCCCTTAGGTTTAGAGAACGATGAAATTGCAGATGTAATGAATTATATAACAAATAGTTGGGATAATACCAATGATAAATTATTTACTGAAGAGGAAGTTTCGGAAATTGAACCATGATTTCACACCATTATTGCTAAATTTGTTTTACTAAAATTAGTCTTAAATATATGCTTATTATTGGAATTGCTGGAGGTACTGGTTGTGGAAAAACAACAGTTGTAAATCAAATACTTAATGAATTACCAGAAGGTGAGGTTGGGATAATTTCTCAAGATTCATACTATATGGATACCACTCACTTAAGTTATGATGAACGTGTAAAAATAAATTTTGACCACCCTAGATCAATTGATTTTCAACTTTTAGAAGAGCATTTGACAGTATTAAAAGAGGGACATGCCATTGAACAACCTGTGTATTCATTTGTAAAACATAATCGCACTGGTGATACCATAAAAACAAATCCCAGAAAAGTTATTATTGTTGAAGGCATTTTAATACTTACAAATCCTGAATTGCGCAAAATGTTTGACATTAAAATCTTCGTGCATGCAGATAGTGATGAGCGATTAATTAGACGATTAAAACGAGATATCACAGAACGCGGACGAGACATTAACGAGGTATTAACCCGTTATCAAACAACACTAAAACCAATGCATCAGCAATTTATTGAACCAATGAAAGAATATGCAGATATTATTATCCCTAATAATAAGTATAATACTGTAGCTGTGAATATTGTAAAAACAATCATCAACGAAAAACTAAGTTAGATATCAAAAAGTTTAGAAACATATTTATAATTGTATTAGTCATTTTTGCAGTATGGATGCTATTTATTGACTCAAATTCTTTGTTAATTCATCGTGAGCTAAATGAAGATATAACAGATTTAGAGGACGAAAAAGAGTACTACAAATATGAGATTGAAAAAGACAAAAAAGCAATAAAAGAATTAAGTACAGAAGAAGGGATTGAGAAAATGGCTAGGGAAAAGTATTATATGAAGAAAGAAAACGAAGATATTTATATCATCGAATATGAAGACAGCTTAAAACTAAAAAAGAAAGATGAGTAAACTACTATTTAATGATTTTAAAGGGGTATCATCTAAAGAATGGAAACAAAAAATCCAAGTCGATTTAAAAGGTGCAGATTATAATGAAACTTTAATCTGGCATACTAAAGAAGGTATTAATGTTAAACCTTTTTATCATGCCGATGAATTAGATGCAAAACCTTATGCAATACATACAAAAGCTACAGATTTTAAAATCTGTCAGTCCATTTTTGTTGCGCATACCGAAAAGTCAAATACGAAAGCTTTAGACGCTATTTCTAGAGGTGCAGAACGTATTGAATTTATTATTCCTGCGGAAACCGTCATAGCAAAAGACCTCATTAAAGACATTGATCCTGCTTCTACTCCAATTACTTTTAAATTACTTTTTTTATCTTCCGAATATGTAAAAACTATTCCAGCTCATCAGACTATTGATATCCTAATAGATATTATAGGTCACCTTGCTAAAACCGGAAATTGGTATAAGAACTTAACTGATGACTATAAACATCTGGAAGCCATAGTAAGACTAACTAACACCATTACAATTGACGCAAGTCTATATCAAAATGCTGGTGCCAATATGGTGCAACAATTGGCTTATACTCTGACACATATTAATGAATATTTCAATTATTTAGATAAAGTACTTAGTGACTCAAGCAAAGAAAAGCTTGAACTCATCATTAATGTTTCGGTAGGTACTAACTACTTTTTTGAAATTGCAAAATTAAGAGCATTACGCATTTTAAATCAAACGCTATCTAGTGAATATGGATTTAATTCTAACTGTCAAATAAGGGTTACACCAACAAAAAGAAATAAAACTATTTACGATTACAACACCAATATGTTGCGCACAACAACGGAATGTATGAGTGCGATTTTAGGTGGTGCAAATAGCATAACAAACTTACCTTATGATGCTATATATCATAAAGATAATGAGTTTGGAGAGCGTATTGCAAGAAATCAATTACTGGTTTTAAAACACGAGAGCTATTTTGATATCGTTGATAACCCTTCAGACGGAGCTTACTATATCGAGTCCATAACCAGCCAACTATCTGAAAAAGCTTTAGAATTATTTAAAGACATTGAATCCAATGGAGGATTCTTAGCACAACTCAAGGCTGGCACTATTCAGAAAAAAATAAAAGAAAGTGCGTCTAAAGAGCAAGAGCAATTTGATATTGGAGATATTACATTATTGGGAACCAATAAACATCCAAATCCTCAGGATAAAATGAAAGATAATTTAGAGTTATATCCGTTTATAAAAACAAACCCTATTAAGACTTTAATAGAGCCTATTATTGAAAAACGTCTAGCCGAATCGACAGAGCAACAACGTTTAAAAAAAGAATAAAAACTGAATAAACATGAAATTTAAATTTGCGTTACTAGCCTTATGCCTCTGTTTTTTAAACTGTAAAGAAGAACCAAAAACACAATCCAAGACTATAGATTTTGATTACAAATTTCCAAGTGTAGAAAAACTAATTAACTGTGAAGGAGTTAATACTGATTTACTTCAAGAAGCTGTTCAGTCTTTTGAAGAAGATTTGGCTAATTTTTACACACCCGAAAGACCTGTGCTTTCTCGCGCTTATAGTCTATTTATTAGTGAAGCAATTTCTAACAAAGTAGATTATTCATTGATGGTCTCTGAGCATTCAAAGAAAGTTCTTGAAGCATTAAAGCAAGACGAAAGTTTATGGACGACAAATCCAGATGGTAGTAAACTAAATTTTAGTCACCCTGTATTTAAATGTATTGGAGATAATATAAAAGACAAGCCTTTACAGCAAACCTTTAGCGCTCTAATAGAAACTAACAGCATGAGTTTAAGAATGTTTGGAGATCAACTAAAACGTAAAACTTTTGGAATGAAAGACGACAAATACTTAACAACTTATGTGGCTTTAGAGTTGTACTTCGGAAAAATCTACGATAAAGATTTGTCTGAAAAAGGATTAAAAACAAGCATAGAAAAAGGACATTCTAATGACGATGGTCAAAACCATTAATTATTATGCGTAAAAATCTCCAACATATAACCCTAAAACCGGAAGCTACACATCACAAGTTAGCCTCTAAAAGAACGTTTAAAACTGCTGAAGATATTGAGATACAATCCTCATATTCAAAGGAAGATATTTCAAATCTTGAACATTTAAATTTTGTAGCAGGAATTGCACCAAATTTGCGTGGACCTTACTCTACAATGTATGTTCGTAGACCTTGGACCATACGCCAATATGCTGGTTTTTCTACTGCCGAAGATAGCAACGCATTCTATAGAAGAAACCTTGCTGCTGGACAAAAAGGACTATCAGTTGCCTTTGATTTAGCAACACATCGCGGCTATGATTCTGATCATGAACGTGTTGTTGGTGATGTTGGTAAAGCTGGAGTTGCCATCGACTCGGTAGAGGATATGAAAATTCTCTTTGACCAAATACCGTTGGATAAAATGTCGGTTTCAATGACTATGAATGGTGCTGTATTACCAATTTTGGCTTTTTATATTGTTGCTGCAGAAGAACAAGGTGTTGATATCGTAAATTTAGCAGGAACCATTCAAAACGACATACTTAAGGAGTTTATGGTGCGAAACACGTATATCTACCCTCCTACACCGTCAATGCGTATTATCTCAGATATTTTTCAATATACGAGTAAGAATATGCCAAAGTTTAATAGTATTAGTATTTCTGGATATCACATGCAAGAAGCTGGTGCCACCTGTGATATTGAATTAGCCTATACATTAGCTGACGGACTAGAATACATCAAAAAAGGACTTGAAGCAGGAATGGATATTGATACCTTTGCACCAAGACTTTCATTCTTTTGGGCTATTGGAATGAACCATTTTATGGAAATCGCTAAAATGAGGGCAGCTAGAATGTTATGGGCAAAATTAGTTGGTCAGTTTAATCCTAAAAATCAAAAATCATTAGCATTAAGGACACATTGTCAAACTTCGGGATGGAGTTTAACCGAACAAGATCCTTTTAATAACGTGGCGAGAACAACGATTGAAGCTACAGCTGCTGCTTTTGGTGGCACACAAAGTTTACATACGAATGCGCTTGATGAAGCGATAGCTCTACCAACAGATTTCTCTGCACGTATTGCAAGAAATACTCAAATATTTTTACAAGAAGAAACTGGAATCACTAAAACTGTAGATCCTTGGGCAGGAAGTTATTACGTTGAAAAACTAACACATGATATCGCTCAAAAAGCTTGGTCTTTAATAGAAGAAGTTGAAGAACTTGGTGGGATGACAAAAGCAATAGAAGCAGGTATTCCTAAGTTACGTATCGAAGAAGCTGCAGCAAGAAAGCAAGCGAGGATAGACTCTAACCAAGATATTATCGTTGGTATCAATAAATACCGTTTAGAAGAAGAAGATCCTATTTCTACTTTAGAAGTCGATAATCAAACGGTAAGACTGGGTCAAATAGAACGATTAGAACACATTAAATCTACAAGAAATACTAAAGCTGTTGCAGGCGCATTATCAAAATTAATCGAGGCTGCTCGTTCAGGACAGGAGAATTTATTAGCTTTAGCAGTAAATGCTGCTAGAGAACGCGCAACATTAGGAGAAATTAGTGATGCTTTAGAAGACGTCTTTGGTCGCTATAAAGCACAAATAAAAACATTTTCTGGAGTGTATAGTAAAG
>Ga0115008_10003159_pt1:0-12500 | contig 13625 bp, 10 predicted proteins | sample FraStrMetagenome_FD_87164 | JGI IMG/M metagenome (GOLD analysis project Ga0115008, IMG submission 87164) | Marine eukaryotic phytoplankton communities from Arctic Ocean - Fram Strait ARC3M Metagenome | ecosystem: Environmental > Aquatic > Marine > Oceanic | place: Fram Strait...
CCAGGACAAAATAGCTCGGACATCATTTGTGAAAACAGCGTGTGTGTTAGGCAGGTGACCCCCCTCCCATGGATGCAGAAGTATGTGAATGCGTTTGCAATGTTCATGATAGAGCATCACCGCATTTACGTACTACAGCCCCCCCCTTCCCCTCCTTGTTGTATATATTATATATATATATATATACATATATATATATATATTTATAGCTTTGCAAGCACTGTGAACAGTTGTCCTTGGCTGGGATCCCAGGCTGAGTCCCTAGCTCAGTTCTGGCCCAATTCGTTGGCCCAAGTTCTGGCCATGGAGCCTGACCAGGGTTCCTGGCCCCATTCCATGTAGAAGTGCCATTGAAACATAATTGGTTCCTATGGCATCCCACACGTGCCATATGTGGACTACCCATATATTATTAGCATATTGATTTCGCTGAAAGGGAATCTGCTCCAAGCCTCTGGCACCAGCCTTTCTCTTTGTTGTTAAGCTTGGGTGACATATACATTCACTACTACATGCCACCACTTTACTTGTCTGTTCACCTTCCCATCACTTTTAATCTTACGCTCCATATCATTTTCCCAAAACTCTTCCCACCACTTTCCCCCCATGGTTCCATTACCTTTCAATTATTGTTGTTCCCATTAGTGCTCCATCATTTCCCAATCATATTCTCATCACCACTTGTTCAATCACTTTCCCGTCACCTTCCCAATCGCTTTTCCATCACTTCCCCAATCACTTTCCTATAACTTGCTCAACAACTCTTCTATCACATTCCCATTACTCTCCCAACCAATCACTTCCCCCTCACTGTTCTGATAATTTTGCCATCGCTGTTTCTGTCTCTGTTCATCACTTTTCCAATCATCACTGCTCCAACCAATCACGCCCCATCGCTCTTCCAATCACTTTCCCATCTCCTTCTCCTGTTCCTGCCCCAATTACTTTTCCATCATCACTCTTCCAATTACTTCCCATCACTTGTCCAACTACTTTTCCATCACTGTGTCTGCACGGTTCCCCGCTTTTCTGGAAACTTGTCCAATTATTGTTCAATCGCTGTTCAAACAACTTTCTGTCGTCTTTCCTCTCGCGTTTCCATTTATGAGAATCAGCAGCTGTTGGGTAATCTCAAAGGGTGAATGCAGGCATCTACTAGTAGGCTCAACCAGAGGTCCATGCCAATGGCTGGGTACCTAGAAACTGCCGTGTAGATGCTGCCAGTAGTCCTCAATTCATCATTGGCAGCATATTGAACTAATGTGATCTAGAATATGAAAGCATATGACTGTGGGGACCTGCATCTGACTCCTAAACCACAGAAAGTGACAAAACATATCATCAAAACAGAATGAAACAAATATGGAAATGATGCAACATCTGTAATGTATAATGATTCAGTAAAGAAAGAATCTGCATTGAATTCATAATGACTTGATCCACGACTAGCAACTGAAAATGCTATTGAGCTTACATTGAATTGATCGGGCAACTCCCACTACATGGAGACTAATGATCTGGGCTGGGTATCTTAGCCATAACCCCCCGCGCTGCAAAAGCTGGCTGATCTGCACAGCTGTTGAAAGGCAGTGGTGGGCTGCACCAGCTCACGAGCACATTGCAACTGAGCCACAGGGGTCAAGTGTATGAGAACCATGATCCAGCCTAGACTACATGATCCAATTCAAACCTTCATCATGAATGTATGCTGAGCTGATTTGCTGTGGATCCACTCTTTATCATTGTGATGTCAGCTCGAACTCACACTGATGTGATTCGGCATCTCAAACGTATTGAACTCTCACTGAGCTGATTTGATATGAAACTAAACTCCTATTACTATATTGAACTTATGTGGTCCAGATGCAACTAGACTCATACAGGTGCTATACCTATCTGAACTGGTGCAGCATCATTGCTGCTCTAGACATTGCCTTATTATTCATATTGAAAATGAGTGATTGGAAAAGTGATGGAAGAGTGATTGGGAAAAATGGGGAAATGATTGGTTGGGAATTTTATAGGAGTGGTGGTTCGGGAAGTAATGGAAAAGTGACTGGACAGGTGGTGGAAAAAGTGATGAGCAGTGATGATGAAGAAACAGTGATCGAAAAGTGGGGAAGGAGACAGTGATAAGCAAATAATTGGGAAAGTTATGGAAAGTGGTTGGTTGGGTGGAAAGTGGTAGGTAGGAGTAGTGATAATGAACTGATTGACAAAGTGATGGTGGTAAAAAGTTCGGAAAAGTAGCCGACAAGTGAAGAAACTGCGAGTGGTAGCAGCTAGGAGAATGGAGATTGGAAAATGATGGGAATGTGATTGAAGAAATAATAGATAATAAGTCACTGGAGAAATGCGGGGAGTGATGGGACAGCCGTTCTTATTACACTATTGGGAATTGACGACAGCAGTGATGGAAAAGTGATTAGAAGAGTGATGGGACAGTGATTGAAAAAGTTATGGAAAAGCGATTGAACAGTTATTGGGATGGGATCGCGATTGGAAAAGCTATGGAAAAGTGCTTGAGGAGGTGATGGTGGGAAGAAACAACAACACTGGAAAAGTAATGGAAACAATGATTGAAAGCTACTGGAACCATAAACAAAAAAGTGGTGAGAGAAGTGCTGTGAAAATTATATGGAGCATGTGGTTGAAAGTGCTGATGGGAATGTGAAAATAATAGATAAAAGCACAAAATGTGTGGTGTACGTGATCAAATTAATATTAAGTAAATGTATATGTCACCTGAGTCCCAAAAAATGGGTGCTGATGCAGGCTTAAATCAAACTCCCATTCAGCAAAATCAACTTGCTAATAATAATATGGGTTGTGGGTTAGTCCGCATGTGGTGCAGATGGAATGTCACAGGAACCAAACTCGTTCCCATGGTGCTTCTATGTTATGTGGGGCCAGGGACCCTGGTCAGGCTCTATGGCTGGAGCCTGGACCAATAAATTGGGCCGGAACTGAGCTAGGGATTTGGGCTGGGATCCAAGCCAAGGACAACTGTTTGCTGCAATGTCTGCAATAATGCCATACATACCAAAAGGAAGGGAGGGGGGGAGAGTACAAAAATGCGGTGAAACTGCATCAACAAAAACATTGCAAACACCAGATGATATAACTCAGCTAGTTGGGCAGTGGGGGGCACTTCTGGAGACAAACAAAAGGTCTGTGAAAAAAACATTGTAACAGTAATCAGAAGAAGAAAGCTATACGGGGGGGGGGGCAGGGTGAGGTCCAGACCCTTCTGCTGAGGGGATGAACAAATGCAAAAAACAATAGAAAAGAAGCTCACCGATGGCTGGCCAATGCTTGTGGAACCAACTGCAGCCCCGATCGCTTTCAAGACACCTGCTTTGAAGTTCTTGTAGCTGGCAATCTTGTTTTTGCGTTGGCAATTGTTTTTGTTGTAAATGCCCATACGGGCTCCAAGCACTTCTCGCCAAAGCTTAGCACATTCCAACCCAAAGGGGCCAGGCTGCCAGACGCCGTCCACATTCTTGGCCACATCCCCTGCCTGCAAGCCTGCATCAAATAACACTGCCATATTGTCGAGCGTTCCTATGGCTGTAGTGCATGACGACTTGATGAATGCTCGCATCTTTGCAAATCCCCTCTCCACGCCGCAGGATCCATCCAGAATGCTGATGTAGAAGCGTATCAATTCTGGGATGTGTGTGAAGGACATGCCTGGCAAGTGCTGCTGCAAAAAGGATGCGTCCAGGCAGTGGCCCCAGATCTCCTGATTGGTTTGAGTTGTCGCCAATGGCTGACCAGGCTGTCCCAAGCCTGTCAATAGTTTAGCCAGAAGTTTGTACTCAAGTGAGGCTGGGGCCTGGCTGGATTCTGGACAACGCATGGCATTCAAAGCCCTCATGCAACACTGTGTTAAGGTCTCTTGCTTGACTTCATCAATGCCCTGGGGCTGGAAGGCGGCCTTGACAAGGGGCATGTGGAGAGCTCGGAGAAAAAACCTCATCTCGCTTGTGGGGAAATCGGCCTTCAATCTCCCAATGCTCACCTGGGCGACATTTTCGATTCTTCTGACAAGATCGACCTCTTCTGTTTTGTGCAATGGACCCCACATCACAAGTGGGTTACCACACACATTGAAAACGTATCTGTGCGGGAGAAATTGTTTTCTCACAATTGTGTTGATGAACTGCCCATCTACATCTGCAGCCTTCATGTTGTGTAAAACCACTGGGGGCAGCAGCTTGCCGCCATTAACTCGCTGGAGTGCCTCGGGCTCCTGTGGCAACAACTTGTCCTGAAACACAGCCCCTGCGACAAATAATCTCTCAATGCTCTTGATGAGCCCCGCAATCTCCTCACTGGAACCCGCGATGTCATGGTCCCCCTTGTCGAAAAGGCGAAGATAAGACTCCCACAAAATACCCCAGTCTGCAGAGAGCCCCAGCCCTGCAACATTCTTACTGGTCATGAACTCCAAAGTCTCCCTGGCTCTCTGTTTCATGTCTGCTTTCAGTCGGTTGTCTGAGGCTGTAAAAGCCAAGACGGATGCAACAGGCAGGAGCATCAGTGCCAACTTTGCGCCTGGGTCCACTGTGGAATCGAATCTCTGCTTCGCGAAAGAGAAACATTTGAGAGCCACTGCCAATGGCTGGGTATCGCCTGGAAGTCCCGTCACAGGATGGGCACCTTCTGTCTGAGCAGCCACCAGCAATGCCTTCAATTTATCTGAATGCTGGAAATTGACGACACAAGCTTTTTTTTTGTTGAAGAGCATCTCCCAAATATTGCCGAAGAGCTTGTCATGATGCAATGGATCCTTCATGGCAATCCTCAGGGCATGACATGAATCTCGCACGAGGAGGATCAAGTGCTTGAACAAGTGTTCACCTAGGGCTTCTGAAAGAACTGGCATCCACCCCACCTCCTGTTGGCCACTGGGCCTGTATCACTTTCGTATACACATGATATAAAACAAATATATATATATAAATATATATTATACATGCATATATGTTATAGGCCTTATAGTTGATGATGATTTGTTATGCAAACAATGCTATATGTTCTTATTTGTGGTGAACTGATGTATATTCTTCACCCGTCTTTCTTCTTCTTTATCATTCACAAGTGCATACAGACTGATAAAGGAGGCTGGATATATATATATATATATATATGTGTTGCCTTGGATGAGCAAAACTGAAATGAGCAAAACTGAAATCCAAAATGGTGTATGTGTTGTGCATTCCTTGCCACCAGAAACCCAAAGCAGTGTGTTCCTCAAGGTGTGATCCCTTCTGTCATCGGCAGAAATGCAAAGGGGTGAAATTCTTGTGGTGAGAAATTCCAGGATGCATGTTTCTGAGAATTTCCTACGATGAGGGATGCACTGCTTGGGATTTCTCTTCGTCAGAAATCCTGAGCTGCATGTGTGCTGGCACTTCCACCAGGATGCTAGGTAGGACGATTAGATTTCACATCAATGATGGTGAGATGCCTAATTAGATTTCCGGTGGCTGGGAATTCCAAGAGATATGCATCTCTGCATCTGCTGCTGAGGACAACTGTTGCTTGGGATTTCTGGTCGCAAGGAATTCCAAACAGCATGCATCTCAGCATTCCTCACTGGGGGGAATCCGCTGTCTGGGATTTCTGGTGGCGAGACATGCCAAGATCAGATGCATGCATCTTGGCCGTCCTTTGCCCTGAGAAATCTGGTGCTCATTTAAGCCCTCTTGGGGTGAGAATTCCTAGTAGAACGTGTGTGCCTTCGCATTTGTCACAAAATTGATCTGGTGCTTGAGGTTTCTCATGATGAGAAATCCTGCGAAGCATCCATGCCTGGGATTTGACTTCATGAGAAATCCAACGCTGCTTAGGATTTCCTGTGGTGGTGTGACATTATGAGATGCATGCATCTTGACATTTCTTGCCAGTGCTTGGGACTTCAAGCTGTGAGAAATCCCAAAGTACATTTAATTTGTGCCCAGGACTTCTTGCCATGAGGCAGATCCAATGCTGCTTAGGATATGGCTTGCTGAGAAATCCCAAGCAAGATGCTGGCATCCTGAAAATGCAAAATCCACTGCTTGGGGCTTCTTGTGCAAGGAGATCCAAAGATGTGTGCATGCTTGGAATTCACTGCCATGAGAAATTCAATGCTTGGGACTGCTTGTGGCAGGAAATCCCTACTACTGTGCATTCCATATGTTTGGCTTGGGCGTTTGACCTTTACCATATATGAACCCAAGGGGCAAGCAATCATAGTTTGAGAAATTTGGTTCATGATGCTTTCCAATGATAATCTTTGATGATGGTCAAAACAAATGGTTGATAATCATTTCAAACATCTGGGCTTGTTGGCTGCTGATGCCCAGGCTGTGGGGTCCAACCTTTTAGGGGTTTGGGTTTTGAATGGGGGAGGCCATTTGTCCCAAATGACTCGTTGTGGGGAGATCGCGAGATGTACAACATGGGAATGGGCCCTTGCTGCAGCATGTCAATGTTCAAACATGTGAAACAAATGATGATGATGGGGAATGTGGAAATTCTTAAGATAAGTGGGGCCCTGGATCACAGGCTAAGTAAATGGCCCTGCGCTCGGCAGAACCCCCATCAGCACTGATAGTCACCACGATTTTCAACAAGTGTTTCTTCAATTCCTCGTCGCATTGTGTGCCAAGGGATGCATTCCGGAGGGGTGTGCAAAACCTGCTGAGGAACTCATCCAGACGCTTCATTGCCCGTGAAGCATGATCTTGCTCACCCTCCTCCATGGTTGTTGCACCTGACTGGTAAACACCAAGGGTGCCCTGGTAGTACCAAGGGGCCTTGTGGTAATCGCAACGGAAGTGGACCAGCTTCCGACCCGAGGAATCATCTATAGCCAAGGAACAAAACCGAGCTCTCCTCAAAATCTGCCGGTGCCTCTGACGCACAACTTCTGCCATAATGTGTGTTTGCTTTTGCCGCCTCTTCCGAATGTGGCCTTCCGTCTCCTCCCTGCCTGCTGCCAATAGCTGTCTTTCGCTTGGGCTTGTGGAGGCTGTGGTGGAGCAATCTGGCTTTGGATTTTCTGGTTGGGCCTGTGGTTCCGTGGATGTCTGGCGTGATTTCTCAATGCAAAGTCTGGCCTGTTTCCTCCAAGACAGCAAAGCCTTGTCCTCCACAAAACAATCAAACCAGTCCAGTGGCTTAGGCACACGGCCTTTGAAAATTGCCTGGGCCACAGGGTCAATGGCAACAGGGGCAGTGGTGTGGACCTGGGAAAGAGAGGCCAATCCATGCTCCTTTCGCGCAATGGCTTGACATGCATTCTCATGGGCCTGGCTGTTCCCATGTTGCTCAAGGCTTTTTACAATCTGCCGTGTCTGCCTAAAGTTGAAGTTTGCAAATGTACTGAAGCGTGGCTGATTACGCGCCTTGAGCTGGGGATCTTTGAACACTTTCATCCTGTGGAGCCGCCGCTTGTTGTCATTCTTTTGCCCAACCTTGGTGGTCAGATACCAAGCACAGATGCGGCAACCCAATCCCCAAGTGCCATGCATATAGCCTGGCTTGGGCTCAAGCCAACTTGCCATGCCGAGACTTGAACCTGTTGGAGGCAGCCTGGCAGACTGCTGCACTGCCTGGGGATTTGACAAGTAGATGCAACGCAAGCAAGAGTGGGTCTTACCTTCTGCTTTGTGGCGCTTGAAATGCGAAAAATCACTTTCAAATGCAGAGCCAGGGTCTGAAGAAGCGGGGCAATGTGGCTTCCAAACCTTGCAGGGTTGTTGTTGCCTGGAGACGGTGCCAATGGCTACTGATTTCACTGCCAATGGCTGGCTTGTCTTTTGCCTCTTCCCTCCTAAGCTTTGAAGTGAAGCCAAAGCTACTGCCAGGCTGTTATGTGGGCGCTTGAGGTGATCAGTTCTAGGTCTAGGCATTATGCTGTGAGGTGGCGGCTTGAAAGGCTTATGCTGGCTGCGGTTGGTCATCATGGGAATGAGTGGCAGGGTGATATCTATCTGAGACGGGAGTGTGCCAGAAGTGCAGTGGTCATTTGAGCAGAAAGCTTAGGTGTAAAACAAAGACATGTTCATTCATCATGAATATGTAATGAGTGCTGTGCTAACCTCTGGAAGGAATGGCGGCATTGCTGGGATCCTGGGGGCTGACCCCAATCAAAGCCCAAAATGAATGAGAGGCAGGAAGTATGAGAAACTACAGTTAGTTACAAACTGCTACGACAACATGGTGAACCTGCTCCTGAAACTGATGCATCCATAATTGTCAAAACAGATCAGGAACCAAGCACGTATCATCTGTTAGTTTGAAGATATTAAGGAACAAGTGCTGGAGGGGAGGACATTCCCTGAGGAGTCACCTATGAGGGGTAGTGGCAGCAATGGGGTGGTTGAGAAGGGAGTGCAGGAAGTTGAAGAAAGATCAGAGCACTACTGCTGGGACTTCAAAAAAAGAAGACGGGGGTGAAACCAAATGCAATGGAGAGGATTGTGAGCTTCATTCTGGAATACGCAGCCAAGCTGATGAATAGGCTGAGTCAGGGAGAGGATGGCAAGGTACCCTACTTATGAGAGAATTGAAAGGATTATTATTCAGGGTGTGGAGTTTGGGAGGGAGGTATTACACAAAAAGATTGAGGGGGGACCCAAGCTGGAGAAACTCAGGGAGGATGGGAGTATGATGTTCTTCTTGGGAGTGAAAGGAGAGAAAGAACAATAGATTGTGGGGTATTGAGCACTCTTGGAACCAACATACATGGGCCCATGGACCCCTATATTGCACGCCTGTTCAAACACACAGTCCTTTATGGAGGCGGCCGAATGCTGCAAGCACTAAGTATTTATGTTGTTCTTCTTTTTGCGTCGTGATTTGATCAGACATAAGGCAAGCAACGCGCACTCATAGAGCACAGCTTAATAATGATGGCCAGCTGACTGACACCCTGACACCCTGGCACAGCTTAATATAAGTGGGACATAAGTTGGACACAGGATGTACATAAGTTGGACATAAGTGGGACACAAGTTGGACATAAGTGGGACACAAGTTGTACATAAGTGGGACATAAGTGGGACATAAGTGTGACATAAGTGGAACATCTCTTTTTTGCGTGACAAGGCAACTAAATTATTAAAGCACAATCAGCCTATCATGACTATGCCTCACTATGCCACCTCTGGTTCTCTGTAACTTATGCAGATGTTGTGTTTTGTTTCTTTCTCCAGAGAGTGTCACAATTTCTACAGCGAGACTGTCATTCCTGAGCGACACAGCGCACACTGCAGTGCGAGACCACAAACCCGTCAATGACTGGGCGCAGAATACCGCTGTGTTAAATCAAAACCTTCAGTTACCCATACACGAAGAGAGCATGTTTGTTCTTGTCAACAGACTGTACGATTGATATGCATCTTTGCCTGCCTTCGTCGTGGGAGCCATTCTCTTATTTCAATACACGATCTTCACATCTACACTAGAGCCTGAGCAAGCCTTCAACTCAATGATTAGTCAATTGATGTATCCAAGATATGCATCCAGCAGATCCATAGACTCGTAACCTGCAACCCACATATACCCCGCAATCTGAATCTTGACATCGGGAATCTGCAACGGCATCGGTAATAGTGTCATGTCACTGCCGATCAGAGCCATTTTCGAGTTCCACAGACGTATCAGCCGTATTGTCACCACGACATGTTTGCCTTGAGATCGAAATACGGCATAACAATTATCACCCTCGGGCTCCATACATAATGGGCCGACACATTTTACAGGAATCCACTCAGCTTCACGAATACCGCAATACGCACAAAGTGTGTTTGCCATTCTAACTGCTAAACATTCAAGCCAATGATAGACAAGTCTGAATTGCTTGAGCCAACATAGCAGTTCTGTGCACAAGACTAATACAAAGTTATCCAAAAATCATCAAGAATGTTCAACATATTGAATCAAATAACAAGGTTTGAACAGAGAGCACATAAATAACCAAACACAATCGGAATTTAGTATGACACACGTATTTGCACCACATTGATTCAAGAATTGTGTAAATAGCCGTACGCTCACTGACAGTCAAACTTGAGGACAGTTCCCAGCAGGGCCCAGCAGGGAACCACTTCCCAGCAGGGCCCAGGTACCAGTTCTTGCATTGGCCATAGTAGAGGCCGGAGAGGAGCTTCATGCCCAGAGTGGCAAGGGACTTAGAAGACAGGAAAACATGAATACATGCATTGCGTCCAGGTGGCAACAAAAAGTATCAAAGACAGGGAGCAGAATCCTGGAACCTGGATCATTGGATCCATGATCCTGGATCTATGACTTTGATGCTAGGCTTGGAATCCTGCAGTGTGTTTCTGGAATCATGGTAGCTGCAGGCTTGACAGCTGTGGAATTCTGGAAGCCTGAGCTTGTCAGCTGCTGAATGATGTGGTCTGTAGCCATTACAAAAAGTTGACAATCTCAATAATGTGGCAACTGTCAAAGAAGCTTGTTTTAGCAGCTGCTGAACTCGCAAGGCAGCCATCAAGCTCAGCCTGACAGCTGCCAAAGCTCCTGGGCCTCGGGTATCCACAACCTCACTGATAAGGCATCCCTCCCCCAGGACCCAGCAATGAAGTAACAATGCCACATAAATCTTAAACCAAGTAGCGTCTGCATGTTCAGTGAGCTCGATGCAAACACACACCTGTGTTTTGCATTTTTTCAATATTCATTGATTCAGCTGAGCCTTGTTGTGAACTTCTGGAAGGACTAACCCACGCCAGTTCAACTGCTGCAGCAACGCAATGCTCTCACTGTGATCCATCCTGCCAATGGCTAGATTCCTCCTTGCTTGATCAGCTGCTGCGTCCACTCCACTGCTGGCTATGATGGCAGTTTGAGCAGTGCGTGGTTCCGCATACTGAGGGCAAGAGAAGAGGCTGCCACATCTGATTCAAGCTTGGCGGCCTGATCCACATCGAAAATTGTTTGTGAGAGGGGTGAACCTGTGTGCTGAAGGCCTCGCCGCATGATGCCTGTTCCCTCAAGGATACTGACAATGGAAGGATGCATTGGCCTCATCAAGTGCATGAATCGCAGCGGTTCTTTTTCCATTGTATTGAGGCTGCTGATTGTGAATGTGCAGCTGATGTCACCATTCTCTGTTACTACTGTGCCAGAATGTGCATCCGTAACACACTCCTCCTCTGACTCACACTCAGCATCAGGATTGCACATCTGTGTAAATACCAATGACCCTGGGACAAGAGGTTTTACAATGGCTGACTCGAAACCACCATAATTCTGGCCTTGCCATGTTTCAGTCCCAATGCAATCGGACTCATTTTCTGGTTGGTATATCGCCAACTCCCCAGATGTTTTTCCAATGATTGAGCCTGTGCCCCCAATGCAGGTGTCGTACAGAGCCAAGTAGCCCAGAAGCTGCACAGCTTTGGTCCCAACCTGCATGTACATGGAGGGAGGTCTCTTCCTGATGACAGCATGAGGATCAGGATCTGTTGCGACAGTGAAATAATATCCAGTCACCTGGGGATGCTTCATCACCTTTTGGAGGGCTGGCATCCCGGGCACCGCCAAGATGTCCTTAGTAGGTGAGAAGTCTGCTGGATGGATGCCTCGGTTCTTCCAACAGGCTTTGCATGCAGCAAAGCCTGGGCCTTCGCTGCAGGCTTTGCAGATCTGGCTGATGTAGGCTGGCTTCTTTTTGGAGGTGGATCTACATGGCTTCGCTGCTGGCTTTTTTTTCATCTTGATGTGCCCCTTCACCATGACAATGAGCTACTACCACCAATGGTGGTTCGGATGCGGGTGGCTTCCCGATTCTGGATGGCTTTTGCCACTGTGTGCTACATTCGGTGCAAGCTGCCTGAGCCACAAATATTGATGCTATGATGAATGAATCATACACCAAAATGTTCTTCATCTCGATCACCATTATGATTTATGAAGCATGTTCAGGGAAGTGAATGCAACTACTACTACAGAGACTTAGAAGACAGGATGGCAAGGGATAGAATGGTTTCTATTTTCCTCACAAGTTTCCTTCACATTCTTGTCAAATGTCCCCAAAGGTCCCCAACTGTATTGCGGAGGCCGATGCCACACGCCATGTTACAGTCCTGTGAGGGAACATAAAAAGCTAAAGCTGAAACCGTGGGAGGCATCAGCCACACGACAAGTAAGTGGCCACTTAGGTATTGCGGAGGCCTGAGCCATACGCATGACATCACATTTCAGCCAAGGGCCCCAATGAGCCAAGGGCCAGTGGTCATGTTTCATTGGAGTCTACTTCAGCAGACCTGGGCATGGTGGATCTGAGAATCTCTCTCGCCTTCCCTGCATATCTCCTTCCGAGCCACAGCGGTCGGACCAAATGTGTGGCATGCCCAGGCATGGCCAGCATCTCTGCCATGCACTGCTCCAGGCTTGGCTTACCGAGTCTCTCGCACAGCTTCAATGTAGCTGCCCCCATGGAATTGTCCAGCCGCTGGAAGGCTGCAAGGAGACTG
>Ga0115008_10003162_pt1 | contig 13617 bp, 9 predicted proteins | sample FraStrMetagenome_FD_87164 | JGI IMG/M metagenome (GOLD analysis project Ga0115008, IMG submission 87164) | Marine eukaryotic phytoplankton communities from Arctic Ocean - Fram Strait ARC3M Metagenome | ecosystem: Environmental > Aquatic > Marine > Oceanic | place: Fram Strait | collected 2012-06-18
GGGGCCTGTCCGTCGCTTATCAACTCATTCTGTAAACGTACGGCTCTCGATGCTCTTACCGCTTCCGCATACGTCAGCTTTTGTTTTTTAGCCTCGACTGGCAAATTCCTATTATTTTCAACAATTACTTCGTGCAAAGTCTTCAATATTGAAAGAAATTGAGGAGTCAAAGTGCGTGCATAAGTTGGGAGTGCTTATGTAAATATGCTCGATCAACGCATCTTTTTCCGGACCGGATAGTGATTGCTGATATGCAGCCTCCTCTGTAGCGACATCAACGGAGTTTTGAGAGCTTTCATCTTCCTTCACTAAGACATCCTCTTCGTCATCATTGTCTTCAGCACTAAGATGTTCAGCGTCTTCTTCACCAATATCTTCTTCACATGTTGCCTTACTGCTGGACTTTCTACAAGCTTTATTTTTGGGAAAATCACTCAGCAAATAATCCTCCTTCTTCAATATTTCCATATCGTGCTCCCGACCATTTTCAGCGAGGACTTTGTTCTTTTTATGCCGATTTTGTCGAAGTTGTTTGATTCTACTCTGAAGATATCGACTATCGATTGGCATTGCAAGATTAGATGGGAAAAAATTGATTATTTCGATAAATTTCTTTGAACGCTCATTATATGGCTTCAATGACTTTTCATCGGGGTGAGCATCGGCAAAGTCACATCTGGCGCAAACCCATTCGTCGTACACCTTTGAGTACACATCTAATAGTTCGCGAAATTCCTTCGGCAATTTGTTCGTTTTACCTTCCATATCTTCAGTAAAAGTCTCCCCTTCTGGACAAGGGCAGAAAACCGCGATTTTTCTATTATCTGGTATTACTTCAGGAATATTTGCTTGTAATTTTTGTCCAGGGATACGAGGATTCACAAATTGGAAAGATTCGCCAGGCTCTAAATTATCTGGCATACCAATAACTGCTTTAAAAGTTGTCGATATTCGAGGTAAATGATCTTCAGTTAGATCTGCAATTGCTCTCCTTGATGCTTCTAAAAGGTTATCGACCTCTCCTTTTAGCTCATCAACTTTTGAACGCAATCGTTCCAACTCTTCATTTGATTTAGTGGAATGTTTTTGAGGGGGCTTGATCGCTTCCTTACTTGGCAAACTTTTGCTTTCCGTCGAAACTTTTGAGGAGGAAGATCCGGCTGGGCCACTTGACGGTAGTACTAAATCTTTAGCTTTTCGCTTCTTTTTCGAGCCGCCTTTCTTTGCAAGCCGCAGCTTCTCTTTCTCATATTCTTCATGAGCATTAATAAACCACGAATTTTCGGTTGGATCATCCTCACCCTCCGCTATTTCTATGTCGCCCATGTTTACAAAAAAGGCGGCATCATCATCGGATGACTCATCTAAATCTTCTCTCTCCTTCTTTGCGTTCACTTCAACTTTTGTCTTGGCAGCCCCAGCCAATACTTGCTCAGCAAGAGTTGTTACTAATTCAGAATCATCAAGGAAACTGTTATCTGCATCACTATAATAGCTACCTGCATCATTTTCGTTGGCTTTATCATGTTCCTCATTCGTACCATTATCCCCGCCATCGACGTTCACTCCACGTACATACTTTGCTTCCAGGTAATCAAGTACATTACTGTAATCTCCGCGATGAGGCATCATTCCATCATGATCATCATTGCCACCTAATTCTTGAGATCCATCATCTTCATCTTTACTGCTAACATCGTCTTTGTCATTATTATTATCCTTCCCATCTTCACCACCTTTCAAATCCTTTGGTCCACCGTCACTATCACCATCTTTCACCGCCGAAACTCGCACCCGTTTTCGTTTCCGAATCATACGCTGCCGCAACTCCGTTTGTGTGCGTTGACTGCGTACGATGGATGGTAAATCCGCCGTTGTATTGAGAGGTATTCGAATGCATAGAGTAGATAACTGTGGAAGCGTTTCCTTCTTTTTCATTTTCTTCTTCGGATTTAGGTCATCATCCTCATTGTTGACGTTCAAGTCGGTGGCGGGATGAGGTCGTTTCATTGTTCCTGCGCTTTATTGTGTACGAGTATGTCTGATCGGAGGTGGGACGTAGGCGAAGATGAGAGATTTATTGGTTAATTTTGTTGGTGGTTTGATCAGGAATCGGGAGAGGGTTGTAGATCTGGGTTGGTTGTCCCATTGTGGTTGTGTGTGTGTTGTCACACCATTATACATACACATCTATATTGGCTCTGTGTCCGTGTTTGTGTTGTAACTGTCTGTCTGTCTGTCTGTCTGTATTTTTCAACGATGACTGTAATTTGTACTTGTAATTTGTAACTGTAATTTTTGTACTTGTAATTTGTAACTTCTCGTGTTTGAATAAACTAACTTTCATTGACTAAAATTATACGCAGAAAGTCTTCTGTTCGAAAGAAGTTTAGCTCTCAGGGAGAAAGAGAGACAAACACAGGAGAGCTCACAGGACACAGGACACACAAGAGACTGGAGGTACAATTCCCGACTCCCGCCGCAAGAAGCCATCCAAAATTCCACCCCAGTGAATTTTCCTTCTCAAATATCGCTTCACCTCTCCTCTGATGACAGAGCGATCTGGAACCTGTGTTAGAGATATTCGAATACACATTGTATTTGGAAAAGAGAAATGCAGGATGATCAGAAATTTTTTTCTTTGAACAATGCTTATTGAGCTTCCTCTAGAGATCTGATGTTTTACTTTCGTATTTCAAATGACTTTCATTGACTGAAACTATACACATACACTCCTCCATAGAAACTGAACCTTAATACTCAAAATTGGGCTTTTCGCTAATTTCAATCTGTTCTGGCCAGTCAATTTCCGGTAGCATGCTTAAAGAATCTACAGGGAATAAATTGACAATGTTTGGATCGATTTGTACACTAACTTTACGAATAAACAGACTGTTCGTCCTAAGAATGCTTCCTAAATCATAAATTCCTAGGAAATAGGGACCCCATACATGCGGTCTCGACACGACTGACCCTTCTGGCACCTCCATTCGCTGTTTCTTTGGCAATTTTCCGAATGAACTTGGGGAGTGTTCATCCATCCTTTCGTACCTAACAAATTCACATGTAAAACTATGAAGTGAGAAAGAATTGCGTCATCGCTTGAAGAAGAATTTAACTTCAGGAAACTTACCTCGTTGACTCCATAATTTCATCACCAAGCAGCAAATGACCATTTCCGATGACTTTTGGAATTGTATCCTTTGCTAGGTACATAACCAATGATGGTATGAAAGTTTCGTCGGTCACGACCCTTTCTAATGATATAACTTTATCCCGATATTGACTAACGAGGCTATCCTTTCGTTGGAGAGATGACGCGAGGTATTCGACAAACCGTCTAGTCAAAATAACCCATTGACTTCCAAAGTAAGTTGGTATAGTAGCTTCCTCCTCTATACCAAAGTCGTTTATGAAACTGACGACTGGATGACCTCGAGGATGAGTTGAATGGGCTTCTCGTTTATGCCAACCGATGGGGAAGTGATAGATATGTGTAGGCACTAAACCAGTCTCGCATGATGACGATGTAACAAAATTTGTTGAGGCGAGAGGTCCTGTTTCTGAATCAAATAAGCGTGACATTGCCTTAGGTGTCCTTGTTGGCATTGTATCACCGGACATGTTAATGAAAACTTCCCACTGACCTTTGAACCTTTCATGAGAAGAAAGCAAATCCATTGCCCAGAGCGTTGGTTCGTTCATTGACCAATCAGCCCATTCTGGAGAAAAAATGCTATTCACGTACACTAATGCCCCGCACCTACATTCATTAACAACCGAATACAACGACGAGTTCAAAAATTCTTCCCAACTAAACTTCGTATCAATATGTATTACCACAATAGAGTTGACAGCGGCGATTGCTTGAAACGCATGTACTGCATCTTCGACTGTACGTAAATTGTGAACGATTATCAAATAGGCAAATCGAGCATATGACGAAGATTCTATGTTAAAATCGTAGCATGCACACTTCTTAGATGGAACAGTCTCACGATTTAAAAATTCTAGTGGAAGACTTGCTTTGCGCAACGATGACGATGAATCTACTTCTGCGTCTGAACTGGTTGCTCCATCTTCAGTACACAGAGCGGGTTGCTCTTCAGGACCAGCGTCATCTTTTTTCGCGTTTCTTTTTCGACCCTTGCGCTTTCTTGAAAGAGTAAATTGTTCAGCCTTTATCACAGATGGTAGAATCACTTGGACGAGGACATCCACTAAACTCATCCAGCAAATAAGGGTTGTCAAGATATACACATGTTTCAAAACCATACTGAAGGATCAGATTCGTATGATACCATCTGTCGTTTAAATCTCTCCAAAACTGTGGAATGATGATCACTAAGACTTGTATTTTATTAAATGAACCATTTCAACGCACGGGAGACGAAATTATATACTTAAGTATATTTTTCTTCTTTTCAGATAGAGAGAGCAGAGAGCTGCTGTTTTTTTTTTCAACATCTACGCTCGTATATGTCGTGTTGTGTAACATTGAACATTCACAATATAGACATGTACACCGAATACCGATGATAAATGATAAGGAGGTGTACATAAGCGAGAAGTGAGAACATTGTTATTATGATACTTCAAAATATCTGAACATTGTACGTCGTATTTAGAATACATATAGGTTATAAGTGCGTATATATACTTCAGATTAAATCTACCGCTTTATCTCGACACTAGTACATTTACATTTTTATATACACATATCATAAACATGTATATATAGATATAAATGTATTAATACATATAATGTGTTCTTTATCCGCTTGCAACATACGTCTATCTATATTATGACAGGTATCAGGTATCAGTATCACATCATCACCTCTCTTTCAAGAACAGCAGTAGCAACAAAAACGAGAACACTTTCAGTAAACGAAGGCTTGGCATGTAATCTAACATGCATTCTCGTTACCATCGGCAATTGAAATATAAACTGTTCGCAATATTTGCATCATAGTAGATTCCAAGCGATATACTTAAAAAGATTTGCTCGGGTCGGGTCTGGATGTAATTTACATTGTTTATGTATTTTGCTATTAGCCAATTAAAAGAGGGTGTTAAAAAAACCTCCTCTTTGCTGTCGCGCACTGTTAATCATAATGGCTTCGAAGGATACCTTGGTGGCCCCTTCGGAAGAATCTTCTGTGTATTGCCCTTCGTCTTCAGATGAAAGGAGCGAAAACATCGAGTGGGTTGAAACTGATAGTAGTATTCAGGAATCATCAGATGATAATGATGATGATGATGATGATGAAGCTTTCCAATGGGAAGAATTGTCAGGTGAGTCGTCGTCGTCATCAGCATCGTCTTGGGACGATGCTGAAGAAATGCGTTATGCGTCTACTCGTAGCAGGCGAAGAATCAGCAATCGAAGAAGTAGAATGTCTACCTTGAGAAGTGCATCACGAGGGGTTATTTCTAGAAAGCGGCGAGCTGCTTCACGGAAGAACGAAATAGCTACGTCAAGAAGTGTGTCTCATCAAAAAAACCAAGATGATGATTATGACGATGACGGTGACGACGATGATGATGAGAATTACGATGATGATGATGATGATGAGAATTACGATGATGATGATGATGATGATGATGATGATGTTGATGTTGATGTTGATGATGATAATGATAATGATAATGATAGCACTGAATTTTCTGGGAGAGAGGAAATGTCTGCCTCGAAGAATGCGCCTTATCATAGTAGCAACGTTGGCGATGATGAGGCTATGAAATCTCTTTGCCGAACTGCTACTAATGGGAATGAAATGACTGCGCCAAGTAAGACGTCTCATCAGAATAACAACGCTGATGGTGATCGAACTCCGCCAGGAAGTAATGAAATTGCTGCCTCAAGAAATGTACCTCCGCAGAATAGCAACTCTGATGTTGAAGAAACTACTGAATTCGTTAATTTGACTGCTACTAATAATTGTAAAATGACTGCTAAAAGCACGTCTTGTCAGAATAACAACGCTGATGATGAAGATACTACTGCTTTTGTTGACGGTAAGGCTACTCGTAAGTGTACAAGCACTAATGAACAGAGTAAACAAAAAACCTCAAAAATCGGGCCGCCTTATAGCGTCGTCGCTATTGATATAGAGATAAAAAATTCTCGCTCGAAAGAAGATATCAGTGGCAGCAAGAAAGCAGCCACGGTGAGCGCACCTTTCCATGCTTTTGCTAAGATTAGGCATCCGTCGCAACCGTCAAATATACCCGCCGATAACGTTGGGAGATCTCATAACGGAGCGCACTGCCAAATTCCATTCCTTCCAGGTTTGGGAGCATTCCTTCAACAGGCTTCCTCCCAACAAACTTATTCTTTAATTCAAAATATGAATTTATCCAAACCTGCTGGCACTTCGGAAGGCGTTTACCAAAACTCATACTCAAACCACCAAAATCAGCCTAAATCTAACCAGTATTCAACTCTAGCATCATCTTTCCAAATAAGGTACAATGCAGAATTGGTACGACTTGGACGAGAACAGCAGCATCAGAAACAACAGCATCACAATCCATGGTATAATTATCAGAAACAAGTATGCCATTATCAGCAACAACAAAATCGAAATCAGTTTAATCAGCGATTGTGTCAGTATCAACGCCAACAGCAGCAGCGACAGGATCAAAGTCAGTATGACCAACGACGGTATGATTATCAACAGAAGATTCAACAAACACAAAACCAGAAGAAGTATGATCAGCTATGCTATCAGTATTATCAGCAACAACTAAATCAAAAACAGAATAACCAACATCAACAACCGCAACGTCAACAGCAACTGAATAGAAACCTTGTGCATCAAGCAGAATTAAAGCGTAATGGGGATCGGAGAAATATCAATCGTTTCAATGCCTTTCATGCTCAACATGTACCTAAGTTACCGAATGGTAAACACACTTCGAGTAGCGTTGCCCCCAACGCCAAAGCTTCAATTGCTTTGAATAATCCTTCAGAAATAGCAGGTCAAAATCTGAATAGTGACAAGGTACAAGTCAAAAAAAGGAAAACAATGGACGAACACAAGAAAGAGGGAATTTTCAGAGCTGATGACGATCAGGCTAAAACGAAGAAAAGCAAAGTTTCGGAGTTGAAGACTGCAGTAAGTGTCATTAATTCAGCACCTATTGATTTCTAATTTGAACGGATACTCACGTAGATTTCATACTAAACTACGTAGTCGGATGATAGCTCGATGTCAGAAAATAGAAAGGAGTTAGATGCCGTGTGGTACAAGATCTACCAAGATTTAAAGGATGTCAAGGAAAGGTACTCTCTCGGTAAGCTTGACGAAATATTTCTTGATCGATATTGGGAGCCTTATTTGAATTGCCAAAGACTTCGTATTTGGTTACGTCGTCAAAGAAAGGAGTATCATAATTTTGTAGCTGGTAAGGCAAGTTCGCTGACAGCAGGAAAAATTAAGATTTTGGAGGAAGAGGGGATAAATTGGAATTTTCTTCATTGATGAAATATTTGTATAAGGAGCAAGTTATCGGATATGACTTTTGTGGAAAGAGTGGCATAAAGTTTTAGAGGGGAAATAAGCCATCGGTAATTTTCCATCCAGATCGTCAGCATCATAACCTGTACCTTAATTGATATGATTGTAATTTATTCTACAGGTATAGCCTTTAATGTGAATTTGCTTATTTTCATTTTCCAACTTTTGCTACTTTGTGATAATTCGATCTCTATTTGATGAAATCGAAGAGCGACAGCCATAATATCAGACTTTTAAATTTTTGATCCGAAATCGCGTTGCACGCGTAACTAATACCAATACATGATGCTAAATGACAACGTTAATCTCTTAAAGACGTCACTACATACCAACAATAGTATTAGAGTAGAGGATTGGACAAAGGTATAGAAACTTTGTTGTTTTATTCCAATGCTAAGCAATATCGGATCAAAAAGATTGGCTATCGTTCAATAATTTGATAATGGAGTATTTTATCTTCTTTATTTTTAAATCGTCGTCTTATAATGCTGGTCTATTATGCCTGGAGTTATATAAAACAGATGGTCTTTTCTTTACGGAACGTTTGGATGATTCACCGTAAAGCGACCGTGACCGTCGAAGCGGTACGAAAGGTTGTCCTCTTATTGGTCGAAGCGATACGGACCGGTAAGGGCGGAGCCCACCCGAAGAAGGAAGCGCACTATGATTCTTTTTTGTGGCCAAATATGGATTTACGCCAAATTGAAAGGGCTGATCACAGCCAAGGCACCGGACAGCTCCTTTACCTACCATCAAAGACCCTGCGTTATTAGCATCATTTTCGATGTCAGCTTTGGCATTTGCGAGCAATTTTTGTACTTGTCTTATCATTTCATCTTTAGTCAAACGCCCCTTCAACTCATTCTTCAAATTCCGAAGAAGACTTTTGAGCATATCTCCAGTTTGACCCTCGCTTATTTCTATCCGTTGAGACAACACTTTTTGGAGCTGCTCAAGCATTTTATCGATTTGAGCTTGATTTGGATGTTCAGCTAATTCTGAGCTTAGGTGAGTCACTTCTTCCCCAAGCTCTGCGACAGCATTCATCCGTTCAGCAATTACCTCCATGATTCCTTCACGTATTTCTCCGGCAAGTCTCTCAAGCTTTAAGTCAACGTGAAGGAAAGGCTCTTCTGCAATCTCTTCCGGTGAATTGCTCCCTTTCTCTGTAGTTTTGAGAACGCTTTTCCGAAGCAAGTCAAAATCGCTCTTCAGATCATGAAGTTGCTTAAAAAGTGTGTTTTCGCCATTTCCTGGGCCTTCATAATTAGATAAGATTTTTTCTACTTCTAATCGATCGATTTTCTTGATTGCCATTTGACTAAATCGGTCATCGATTGAACGCTTAAATTTGCAGAAACTATCACTTAGTTCTTCGATAGATGACAAATGGGTAGATTCTTTTTGAAGGTCTGATATTGTTGAATGAAGTATTTCGAAAGTTACGAAGGATGTAAGTTTTCCTTCAAAAGATTCCACGCTTTTGTTTAAGAGGTCAACTTTGCCTCGAATTTCTTCGCATTTTGACAACTTTTCTGTATCCGAATTAATTTCAATGGACTCTATAGCTTCCCCATCTAAAAGATGAGATCCGGTTTGCTGCAAAATTTCTTCAAGAGTAGGCCTTTTTGTAATCTCAGTTGTAGCGTGCTCGAAGTCGGAAGATAGTTTAGATATTGATTCCAAAACTGAAATCATTTTCGTCTCCAAAATCACCAATGCCTGTGCCGGGTGAAAACTTGCTTCCCACGAACCAATGGTTGTCGCTGCCGAATCCTTTGGTCTTCGTTGAGCGAGAAATGGAGTCATAAAGGATTCAACTTCCTCTATACGTTTTGTCAAGCTTGATATAGCACTCATGTCGACCACAAAATTATTTTGATTTCCGTGATTTCTCGACTCTCCTACATTGGAACAACTTTGTTCATCAAGTGATAAAGTATGACTTCTTTTATCTACGGCAGTGGAACAACATTGCACATCAAAGGACGAAAGCTGACTTAAAGTACTTTCCATTTGATCGAGACGATTAGCAAGTTCCTTAAATTTCAAGGTTTCTGTTGAATTATCTGTACTATTTCTGTGACTCGCAAAGTTCTTCAGATTTGATTCATATTTATCGAAATTCAAATGCATATTTTCTATTTGGCCTTCTATTTTACCTAACCGATAGAGAATAGTCTCACTATGCTTCATTTTTGATCGTGAGAAGGAAGATCTAAGGGAAGATACTCTAGACACAGCCTGACTTTCAACCGATTCCACTTTATTGCATTCATCTCCGAGTCCTCGATTAACCTTACATCCTTTCTCAATTTTAGATGAAGCAAGATCGCTTGCCTCAACTTTCTCTACATCTACATCTTCAATAGTTAATTGAGAAAAGGCGGAGGTGGGACGTTCATCGACACTATCAGACTGACTTTGGATATGAGAGCGGGTATCATCTTCATTCTTAAGTACTCCAATACCAGAGTCAGAGGTTTCGACTAGATTCAGGCGAGCAATCAAGGTGGAAGGGCTCGACATTTTACTAGAGGAAATAGAGGCATTTTCAAAACTCTCGTCGACACTACCGATTTCCACGCCCGAAGGGGAATCTTTTCCTGTTTTAGTTGATATACAATCATTTTTGGCAATTGGTATTGTACCGTCGTCTATCCATTGAAGTTTTGGTACAGATGTATCAGAAGAATCGATTAGTGATTCTTCTTCCGCTTTCATATCACTTTTTGATATTTCATTCTCTGGTCTGCACCCAGATGTCGTGGAAAGACTGGCCCTTGTCGTAGCAGAACAATGTTTGGGATTCTCATTATTAGAGTTGTTGTCCCCTCTTTGATATTCTCCTGATGTAATTGCCGTCAGATGGTTGCGACTGATTTGAGAAGGCCATAATCCACTTTCCGGAACCAGTTGATTACATTCGCCCTCTGTTTCGTCAATCCCTCTAATCTGCGCAGAATGACAATGCAACGAACATACCTCAGAATCGATTTTAAAGCAGATATCAAGTTCTTCTTTTCCATTTAGAACACTATTTGTTGCCTTCGATTCTGGGTGAAGTTTATCTGGAACTCGTAATCTATCAGAGCTGTTATCTACGCCATTTTCCATAATTCTTGATTCTTGTTCAGGGTCTGATTCAGGGTTTGACCCCTCATGACTAGGTGCTGGCTCAATATTGCATTTCCTAGACTTTCCTACATGTGCAAGTGACCCCATAGATGAAGAAGGGACAATTGAACATATGCCCCCTAAACCATTGGCCGACGACAACTCATAGGTTGGAACAGAATGCTGACTATACCGTGTTTCATTAGCGAATACTTCATCATCATTCAAGTCGAAACCTTGAACATTATATACAATAACCTAGAACGCCAAAACAACCAGGTGAGTTGCACCTAGTAGTTAGTTAAAGTCACTTGCCTTCAACTCATTTCTAAGTTCTCGAATAGCCTTATGACTACACTCGTTGTAGTTTTGCATTGCTTGCATCTCACGCATGAAATCAGTTCGTAATTCATCCTGCTTCTGGGCTTGATCTTTTACTAGTGAGAGTATAGCCTTAAATGCCTCCAATAATTGGTTCCTTGGTTCGATGAAGATAGATGATAAAGAAGTTGCTCTTTCAGCAATATCTATGTAATCTTGACTGCATTGCTCATAACTCTTCTCGTCATCTCCTTTCATGCTTGAGACAAGAGCGTACGCTATGAGAAAATTATAACATAGTTTTACAGAGACGATGACCTTAAAAATGAAATCTGCGATAGAAAAGAACCAACGGTTTTTCAGATTTAGCGTCAAGATTCCTGTATTTGAAGATTCGACAACCAGAAAATTTAAAGAAATCTTTTGATCGCACAAATCCGCACGTCGCCATTTATCGACGTTTATAAATTCCTCCCCATACTTCACGTTTCTTCTTTCGTTTTGGAAACGATATCGTTGGTAAAGAAAAATCTCTTCGTTTTTTCGTGACCGCTTTATCAAATTGTGGCATTTGAAAATTCTGAATTTTTCCAAAAACGCCACTGACACCAGTGATAGTGTCAGGCTTTCTTGGTTGCTTCGTCGCTTCTTTGCTAATTTGATGTGAGCGTTTTTCCGCCAAACTTTTTCCTGTCGTACCTACGACAAGATTACGAATATTCTGGTACATATCCTGGATCCATTCAGGAAACAAGGAACCTGCAAAAAACGCTGTAAAGCTCAAGGCCTTTGGTGACACCTCAAACGCTGCTACAGCAAGATTAATGGCGAAAAGCGCCATGAAGCCACCACCCAGCATTTTAGCGCTTTCTTCGAAATTTAACTCTAAGACTGACATTTTTACGCCATTTGCTAAATCATTAAGCTTACTAATTCCGGCTCCCGTGACAGCGTCCCATATTGCAAAAGCTAACAACCCGAGCCAATTACAGACTTTCTTAGTAAACTCAACAACTCTAAATATTGAACCACTTACAGCATGAAGTTCATCGCCTTATATTCCGCCCATATTTGTAAAAAACTTACCTGTATTTTCGCTTGACCGTCTTCTTTTTAGTTGTTCGCTTGAACGAGTTCTCTTCAATCAACCAAACTGTTCTAAGCCCTGCGAGAACTTTTCTTCCAACTTCATTATCCTTTTCCCATTTGTCGAAATCCTTCTTTCCTTGTTGAAAGCGAGCGTTCCAAGCATCTATCTTCGCCTGTATTCGGTACTTTTCATCAATGGCCTGGTATTGCTTCATGTAGTCGTAGGAAAGCTGCCCAGTCTTATACAGATACCACATTCCTTGCCAAAAGTCGTATATCTTCAAATATATCACAGCTACACGCTCACCGACTGCAAGGACTAACTTTTCAAATAAATTAAAACTGCTTTCAATACTATTGGCAGAAGATATTCGATAACCAAAATTCGTGCCTAAAACTAAACCAACAAGCCATAATCCTGGATATATTGTGATTCCAATAAGGGCGCTCAAGATAGAAGCAGATATTGTTGAACCAAAAATAATCGATTGTTTTGTCACTTCCGATGACTGCGGAAATGCTAGCTGACTTGCTTGTTGCTTCTTGAAGAACCCTTCTTGTCGTATAGACTCCTCCAAATCATCCCTCCGTATAAATTCATTTGATCTCAAAATGATTTCGAGGTCCTTCACTGTCAAGAAAGAATCGTTCGGAAGGCTAGTAACAAGCGACGTTGAATTGGACTTTTTCGAAGAAGACTTCTTTCTTGTCTTTGACGACACTATCTTCGAATTTTTATATTGTCTTTTCCATGTGGTCTCATTCACGTGAACAACGCTTGTTTCCTGAATTTCATTTACCTTATCTTTTGTCGATAACGATTCGTTGTCTACGTCAGATTCTGAATTATGATTTGTCGCATTCAATGCCGGATCAATGGCTGTAGCATTCAGTACACTCTTCTTGAAAACTTCAATCGTTTCGTTACGATGTATCGATTGATCACGTCGATTTGAAATGTCAAAACGTACGTCATCTTTGGACGATCTTTCTCCTTTCTTAAATCGAAATGGCCTTTGCCATCGACGAGAGCCCCGCATTTGTCCACCTAACATCCAAGTCAAGTAGTTTTTCTTGACAAGCGACGAGGAAGATTCCTCGCTTACATCAGATTCTTCCAATTCGGTGCCATTGATGACGTTGGAAACTAAGACATCCTCAAGGGTACCATTATGAGCAGTCTCATTCGGTTGTGACGAAGTAATCGACGGCATTGCAGGTATAATGTGGGACGACGATTCCTTTGCAATGACATCATTTCGATGGAATAGCACATGCCGATGAGATGAATAACGTTTATAAGAAAGAGACTCCCGCGGGGGTGGCTTTATTAATAGACTCTCCGCTTGATTGCAATTTTTCACAAAAAAGAAAACGAAGAGGAAATAATACAGACCCCAAGCTTTGGAAACATGTTGAGGACACCGCTCTACTCGAACCTCGTACAAAAAGTGTATTGCCCGCGTTGTTTTCATAGTATGAAGATGGAGGAGCAAGGGATACAAAATGATGGTTGTGGGCAAGTAGATCTAATCGGAAAAATAAAAATACCGGTACTGTTGTA
>Ga0115008_10003167_pt1 | contig 13603 bp, 10 predicted proteins | sample FraStrMetagenome_FD_87164 | JGI IMG/M metagenome (GOLD analysis project Ga0115008, IMG submission 87164) | Marine eukaryotic phytoplankton communities from Arctic Ocean - Fram Strait ARC3M Metagenome | ecosystem: Environmental > Aquatic > Marine > Oceanic | place: Fram Strait | collected...
GAGATTTTGACGTTTCCCAAAGACCCAAGGTAACCTTTATCAGCCTTACACATTTCTATATCAAAAAAAGTTTTTATATTTTTCTTTCAAGTTTTCAGGAACAGGTCGCTCTTTATTGTAATAAGTTAAAAAGCTCGAAATAATAAATTCAAAGAAATATTATTCTACGATCCATCATATCATTTTCGTAAAATACCTCAAAAAAGCACTTCAGGATGTCAAATTTATTAAATGGAGTAACGAAAAACCTGTCCAACTGGAGAATAGCTAGCAGAGGTCTCCACATATCCCAATCTCTTAAAATTGTCAAATCGAGTTGTCTTTCGAATCGACGAAACTTCGACGCGGAAAAGATGGAGATGAAATCTGCGATCAGAACGCGCGAATCTGTCTTTTCAATCGAGAAAGTTGTCGATTTGCTGAAGCAAGAAGCTGTGCTTGATTTGTGTGTAATAAAAGTGCCTCCTGAGCGAAGATACGTCGAATATTTCGTCATTTGCTCGCCTAGAAACGATTCGCAGCTTATTTCAGTTCCAGCCGCACTTAGTGCAATGTATAAAGACGTTTTTGGAGAACGAAAATATGTTGAAGGACTCGGAGATGGAACAAAACCGCCAGAATGGACTGTTATTGACCTCGGTACCGGTCGCGCTGACCATTTCTAGAACCAAAATTATTTAGGAAATATCGTGGTGCATACGATGAACGAAAACGTCCGCGAATTATACAATTTAGAGAATTTGTGGCTATTTGGTCCAAAATTCGACCAGCAAAATATGGATTTCACGGAGCAAATCAAAGAAAACGTATTCAACGAAATCAATGAGGAAAAGCAAAAGCGACAAGATGATTGGGCCTTTTTCCAGTGATAACCTTCTTCTTTTTTGTTTTCTGCTGTGCTCAGCATAATACTCTTGCCTTAAAAAGGCGATCGAGGTTTACTAAACTATATAAATTTAAGACAGAAAATGGCGTTAGAGCAGCTTCTTTGGGATTCCGGTGCAACTGAGAGCTGGATCGGTGGCAGATCCACTCTTTTCGAGCGAGAAGAGGACAAAGTACGCGAGAGAGATGTCGATCTCCTCCGAAACGTTGAAGGGCCACCCGAGAATATGGTGAGCCCGCCATTCAGCAACCCGCAGCTGCATCTGGACCAGAACTTTGGAGATGACAAGCCTGTCAAGATCAAGTTCAACCACGGAACTACTTGCTTGGCCTTTAAATTCAAGGTAAATTATATTTTCTATCTCAACAGAGAAACAAAATGACATTAAGCACGGTGTGATGGTCGCTACCGATTCTCGAGCAACAGCTGGCGGCTACATTGCTTCTCAGGAAGTCAAAAAGGTCATCGAAATCAACCCGTATCTTTTGGGAACGATGGCTGGTGGTGCTGCCGATTGTCAGTTCTGGGAGCGCGTGCTTGCAATGGAATGCCGCCTCTACGAGCTGCGAAACAAGGAACGCATCTCTGTCGCTGCTGCTTCCAAGCTTCTCGCGAATATGGTCTACCAGTACAAGGGAATGGGTCTCTCCATGGGAACTATGGTCTGCGGCTGGGACAAGAAGGGACCTGGTCTTTACTACGTTGATGACGGCGGGCAGCGACTTGAAGGTAACGGCTTCATAAAATACGTTATTAAAAATGTTCAGGATCTCTTTTCTCGGTTGGTTCTGGTTCCCTTTTCGCTTACGGCGTTCTCGACGAAGGCTACTCATATGACATCGAGGTTGAAGCTGCCAAGGATCTTGCCATTCGCTCCATCTACCACGCCACTTACCGAGACGCTGCCTCCGGTGGTTTCGTTAACCGTTAGCTCGCCAATAATTTATTTTTTTCCTTATTTGATTATTTAGTGTACCACATGAAGGAAACCGGCTGGGAGCATTGCGGCTGGATGGACGTGAAGGAGCTGCACTGGAAGTACCATGATGAAAAGATCGCCCGAGCTCAGCAATAAACTCCATGGAGTCCATGCCCGATCTAAGAAACCAAAACATTTCGAAACTCCTGTTCTGCACTATTACATGTTCACAACTTTTCCTCGATTAAATTTTATCCATTTAAAACTCGCAGTACTCGATCTATAAAAAAGATCTTCAGTTAAGAAATCGTCATGTTAGGGGACTACCTCTCAATGACCAATTTGGTCTCGGTCTTGTTCCTCGGGTACATGGGGAACAATATCGTGAATCTGGGAAAGTTTTGGTTCCCGGAGGTGTGCGAGGAAGACGCCAAATTGAATGATTGTTTGAGGCCTATGACATTCCCGGAGGATCAGTTGTTCACTGCGGAGATCTGGTTTGTTAGGAAATTGGTCCAAATCGAGTAGCTGGCATTTTCAGAAAATGATATTCTTCGAGTGAAAATATTTCTGAAATTAGATTTTCTTCGAGTGAAAATATTTCTGAAATTTTCAAGTTTTGTATCGATGAAAAAGATCTTTTCAGCGCCAATATTCCGATGACAAGATGATCCATAAAATAAAAGATCTAGATCTTCGCTCAGAAGAATACATCCACAATCTTAACGTTACACTGCCCGTCCAAGCTATGAATAACGGGACTTTTTTCGCTCGCGTTGATCTTTACCCTAATGGCCAGCGTGAACACACAGTGTCGCATGGAGGAAAGATGATTTCGCATCAAGTTCCTGTTCGCTATATAAATCTGCTTGGGGATGGAGAGGATCTCATAGAATCTGGCTTTGAGACGACCAGCCATTTGAGATCGAAATTGGAATTCAATGTCATAACCGAGAAACTTGCTTTTCCGAAGAGAAAGGTGCCTGGAGAAATTCGATACTTGATGCGTTTTGACAAAGATAAAATCCACTACAAACCAATCGTCTATGTTTCCGAGGTTTTATCATTTGAATTCAAAAAATTCAGCAAATCTTTAGTTGAATTTTCGAACTGATGAGTTGAAAGAAATCGAAAAGGATAAGAATGAGATGGAGCTGACCATACGTTACCGCCCAGTAGGTGTTGGAAAATTCCGCTTTATGTCCAACATGGAACGATCTTTGCTTGGCTTTCAAGATATGGGCTTCCAAGAGAAGGACGTCGACGACGTGAAGGGACTCATCGTTGATACAGAAATGTACATCTTGTTGCTTACATTCACTGTTTCCGCGTTTCATCTTCTCTTCGACGCGCTCGGTACATTTTTGTAGATTTCCAGTGTCAAAAATTTCTAGCTTTCAAAAACGACGTTTCTTACTGGCGAAAGAGAGAAAGCATGGCTGGAATTTCAATTAGATCAGTCGCGTTCCAGACTTTTTCCACGCTGATCATCTTCGTCCATTTGCTCCACACAGACACGTCCTTGTTGGTTTCCGGTCCAATGGGAGTCAGGTTATTATTTTCAAAGCGAGTTTAGCCCATAAATTTGTTTCAAGCGTCTTCATCGAAGCATGGAAATTGATAAAAGCTATTGGACTTCGCAAGCGAGATATGGATAAAGGCTCTGAGACTGAAGAATATGACAAAGAGATAATGAAAAAGCTCTCTTATGTTCTTGTGCCGCTTTGTGTTGGTGGTGCAATCTACTCCTTGTTCTATGTTCCGCACAAAAGCTGGTACGGATGGGCTCTCGAAAGCTTGGTAAATGGAGTTTACGCCTTTGGATTCTTGTTTATGCTTCCGCAGTTGTTTATCAACTACAAAATGTAAGTTTTTCTAAATTTAAAGTGATTTCAATAGTTCTCTCAGGAAATCCGTGGCGCATCTACCCTGGAAAGCGTTTATGTACAAAGCGTTCAATACTTTCATCGATGACGTGTTTGCCTTCATCATAAAAATGCCAACAACTCACAGAATCGCCTGCTTCCGAGACGATATCGTATTTTTTTGCTACCTTTACCAGGAAAGGATTTTTATTGAATTAATGATTTTATATGGGATGCTTACGAAGTCGCAGATGCGTAAAAAACAACCTCTGTGAAACAGAGTCAGTGTTGCCGCATGACGTTGCAGTAATTATAATCGTGCCCTAGTAAAGCAAATATTAGGTTATAGTTAAATCCTTGAAATCAGAGATATCTTTATCCAGTCGACAAGTCGAGAGTCAACGAATTCGGCTTTTCAGCCGAAGACGAAGAAAAAGAGAAAAATGAAGAAAACACAGATTCAGAAAAAGAATCAGAAAATGAATCAATCGGAAGCGCCGGAGACGCGAAAACTATCGAACAAAAGAAAGATGAATAGATTTTCAACCCTTTTCCACCAATTAGAAATGTTATATTTCGAAGTTCCACTGAATTTTCTGTAGTTAGAAATACTGTTAACAGTATATTATTTTTGTGTAAAGTTGTATGCAATTTATGATCATATGTGCAATTTGAGATACTCTTTTAAGTTACAACATTCAAATCTTTTGAGGATACATTGTTTTTCAGAATGCGATGGGAGAGTATGAGATCGTTCCTAGACAATTACAGAATAATAAGGACGTCGAAAAAAGGTAAGTGTTTGCAATTTTAAACATTGCAAAAGAATTTATTTATACAATCATGCTTTTATCAACTTAACATTCTCCATTCAGATTCGGCGTGGCAATTAAAAAACAGCTAAAACTCCCTTCAAACTCGATTTCTTCAACGAAGTATACGTTCCTAACATTCATTCCGAAGAATCTCTTCGAGCAGTTTCACCGTTTTGCCAATATATATTTTGGTATTCATAATTTTACCAGAAAATCAGTAATCTCCAATTTTAGTTTTTATATGCATCGTCAATTTTATTCCACAAGTAGACGCAATCAGTCCCTTTCTCTCACTGGTGCCAGTCATTTGTATTCTCGCATTTACTTCAATCAAAGATGCAGTAGAGGACTACCGCCGGCACCTTTCAGACGTCCAAATCAACTCACAGCTTTGCCTTGTTAAAACATCCGAAGAACAAACAGTCCGAAAAACGTGGGATTCTCTCAAAGTTGGCGACATTATTCAGATTGGACTCAATGAAGAAATTCCAGGTAAATAAGTTTAAGGATTAATGATCGTTTCTAACATTTTTCAAGCGGACTGCTTACTTATCAGCTCTTCAAATGATACAAATATCTGTTTCTTGGAAACGGCCAATCTCGACGGAGAAACTAATCTCAAGCAAAAAGACGTTGTAGATGTAGATGACTATTTGGACGAAGAAAGTCCGAATGCGATTTTCCCTTTCATAGTGCATACTGACAAGCCCAATCCAGACCTTACAAGCTTCAAAGGATATCTCGTGCCTTACAGAGAAAATGAACAAACCGAAAACTCAAAAATTCTCGTCAAAAACAGAAACGTGCTTTACAGAGGTTGTGTTTTGAGAAATACCGATCAAATCGAAGCTCTTATTATTTACGGAGGAAAGAACACAAAAGCAGTTTTGAGCAACAATGACCCACCAAGGTAACAATAAAAGTCCGATCAAAAATTATACGCTCAATGTTCAGTAAAACGTCGTATATGGAGCGGCTAATGAACCGAGATGTTATCTGGTGCGTCGTCATTCTTCTTATTCTCTGTATGAGTGGTGCTGTTGCAGGTGTTCTTTGGGAACGAGACGCGCGAACCAGCCAGTTGACAGGAAACTGGTACATACCAAGTGAAGGAGATTCGACAGAAAACAAAAACGAGCTCTTTCTCGTTGGGTTTTACATGTTTCTCCGAATGGTCGTTCTCCTGCAGATTCTTATCCCGCTGTCTCTTTACATCACAATCGAAATTGTGAAGCTCTTTCAAGCTTTTTTTATCAGCAACGATTTGGAAATGTACTCAAAAGAATTCGACGCTGGCGTTGTTTGCCGCTCTCTTAACATTACTGAAGAACTTGGAAACATCCAAGCTATTTTTTCCGATAAAACAGGAACTCTTACCGAGAATCAAATGATTTTTCGAGCCGCTTCTGTAAATGGCATCAACTACGAACATGCAGCGAATTCTCTTATTGTGTCAAAGACGAAATCGCAAGCAAAAGTAACAGACGACGAAACGCAGACTGGCGGTAAATCCAAACGGAAGCCAAAGTCAGCGCATTTTCGAAAGATAACCGAAGATCAAATAACTGAAAGCAAAAGCCCAGAACCGAGTGACTTTGAAAACTACAATCCTGAAACAAATGTTTTTCCAGATCCAGAACTGCGTCTCAAGCTCAGATCGTTTAGCGAGACGGATATCGAGATTCGCAATTTCTTTCTCTGCCTAGCTTGCTGTAATTCCGTCGTTCTTACGATGGAGCAACGAGGGAAGAAGATAAAAGACGCTCCTGAAACTCCTAAATCCAGAACTCCCCTTGATTCATTCCGTGAAAGCTTTTCAACCCTCGGGCGGAAGCTAAAAAGCGTACCAAAGAAAATGAAAATAAAAAAGAAGAGCAAATCCTCACAGAAATCATCCGACTCACCACCAGAAGATCTTACAACTGTGAATGAAATGGCAATCAAACCGAGTACTTTTCACACGGAGCAAATACTTGCGGGGCACGACAATCCAACTTTCACTCCAGATTCCCCTCCTGCTCGCGTTTTAATTGACAAGTCTCAATTGAGGCTTGATCTAAACCTTCAAGCTGGCAAAAATATAAAATTTGCAGATGATGAAGCCGCCAAAACAGACTTTCTCGTAGAAAAAGAAGTCTTGTACGAATCAGAAAGTCCAGATGAAGCTGCCCTCGTTTACGCTTCGAAAGCATATGGAGTCACTCTGATGGCGCGAAGCGATCGCAGCGTTAAAATCACGTGGCCACACGAAGGTTTGAAGACATTTAAGTGTAAATATGTCCTGCCCTTTGACTCGAGCCGGAAAATGATGAGCGTCATTCTTGAAGATCCTGACGAACCAGGTGGATGTTTGATATTGACGAAAGGTGCAGACTCGGCCGTGTTTGCAAGATCAAAAAACGACACAAGTACAACGAAAGAACACGTCGATGCATATGCCGAGGTTGGTTTGAGGACTCTTTGCGCAGCTTACCGAAAAATATCACAACAAGAGGCGCTCGACATAGTTACAGAACTGGCCGAGGCTGAAATAGCTGGAGATGAGGAAGCGCTATCGCGGGCTTATTCGATGGTAGAGAAAGATCTAACTCTTGTTGGTGCAACAGCGATTGAAGATCGCCTGCAAGACGGCGTAGAAGAATCGATAAAAATTATCCGAGAAGCTAAAATTAAACTGTGGGTCCTGACAGGAGATAAAATCCAAACCGCAGTAGAAGTTGGACGCAACTGCAATTTGATCAAACGCACGGACCATTTAAAATACCTCACTCAAGATGACTGTGACGACGCTTTGCGGCAGTTCTTAAAAATGCGCGGTAACGAGGAACCAGATAAACTGATAAATAGCGTCTTGATCATTTCTGGGAGCAATCTGGAGTATATTCTCGCAAACGAGATGAAAAGATTTATCAAGTTCTGCAGTCTTTTTGGCGCCGTGCTGTGCTGCAGAACGACACCGAAACTTAAAGGAGAGATTGTCGCTGCTGTGAGACATGTTCTGAACTTGAGGAGCTTGAGCATCGGCGACGGAGCTAACGATGTAACAATGATTCAAGAAGCAAATATAGGCGCGGCTTAAAACTATTTTTATAAACTACTTGTAATCCTCAATTGAAACATTTATGTAGCCGTAAAAAGGTGTTGGTATCTCAGGTCACGAAGGCCGGCAGGCAGTGATGGCGAGTGACTACGCCATGCCTCGTTTCAGAATGTTGCCACGTCTCTTGCTAGTTCACGGTCACTGGAATTACGCGCGAATAGCCCAACTGATCGAGTACTTCTTCTACAAGAACGCTTTGTTCATCCTCCTGATTTTTATCTACCAAGGTTTCAGCGGTTGGTCGGGTGCTAACTTCATTCCCGATCTCTACCTTATCCTATTCATGCTTCTCTTCAACTCAATACCTCCTATCATCAATGCAACACTAGGTGACTCATCGTTGATTCCAAAAATACCTATGAAAATTTAAGATCGATTTCTGCCTTCTTCACTTCTTATGAACAAGCCAAGTTTGTACCAATTCTGCGCTGAAAACAAATCATATCAGCCATTTCTTTTCTGGGTCGCCATGCTCGACTCCATTCTTCAAGCTTCTGTACAATTCTTCGTTCCATACGGGATCTTCTTTGATTGCAATCAATTTTCGAACGAAAGTACAATCAGCGTCTGGACTTTTGGAACCATCGTTGCAGCAGGGTATGAAATAAAACACCTTCTATTGTAAAAATGATTAAGATGTCTGCTTGCAACATTCTTGCACCTGGGAATAGACACAATGAGCTGGACATGGGCGCATGTCTTCTTTCTCGCCTTTTCCTATTCTCTTTTTTTGGTTATTGGACTTTCCTCCAACGCGCTGCCCTCAACTGGCCAGAACGAGTTCTGGATAATGGAGTATCTTTTCTCGGATCTCTGGTCCTGGCTCACTGTGCTTCTGGTCGGCTTTCTTTCTGTCCTACCGCGCTTTATCATCAAGATCTTTTTCAATACATTTGCGCCTAGCCCCCAATACTTCTCCCGCAAAAAGCACTATCAGTCCGTCGAGCGCTAGAACGCTCACTCTATTTATTCAACAAGTTCTGTAGCAATGCCTATTTTTGTTCCTGAAATCGCGCTTTACGTTTCAAAATACAAGCTGTTTTATTTTAGTTATTCTTCAAGTTTTGATATATTTACAAAATATATGAGTATATACTATAAATTATAGTCCGTAACCTTATGCTAATCTTCAATCAAAGTTTTATTTTCTGATCAAGGCTGTACTTCTATTGTTTAATAAATTCATTAAATTCAATGTAAACGAATGACATTTGTACCTCCTAAAGGGAGTACAGATGGATCTTGCTCTTGAAACCGGAAAGTGATGTACGCAGGCTATCTTCCAAATATTTAACCAGGCGTCTTAATTTATGCACTGTGGACTTTAACTCACTTGCGGCACTTGTTGAAGTTTACAAGACAGCTCTGTATATCTCCGAAGTGAATTGAATTAGAGCTCAAGGAAGCTGATGCTTTTGAGTGATGTACCCTGATTCGATTTGAAGTCCACAATTCCAATTGAAAGTTAATCAAATCTAAAGGATCCTGCGTCACCTGCTATCACAATATATATTGTGAACTTCGTCTAAAAATCTTCATCTACCATATAGGCACACCATTTATATAATGAGAAATGGAGAGATTATGACGTAAAGAAGATATGGTGAATGGAAGGTAATCTTTCCTCTGCGACTATTTAGATGGCAGCTAAAAAATGCTAAAGCAAGGATTTTTGTATTTATCTAAGACGACGAGGAAGTGAGACAACTGGTCTCTCTTAATAATTCTGGTGAATTGCGCCACTTGGAATTACAGAAAGAGAGAAAACCTTAATTTTCTCGAGTTCGCTTATCCGGTCTTAGTTCGGGCGCGATTGTCAGGCACTCGAATCTTGAATGCGGTATTTGCGAACTCCCCCCAGGAAAGAGCGTCATTTGACCGGGACTGCTTTCAGACAAGTAAAAAGTTCGTTTTTGGCTAGATAGGTATAGTAAGTTTACTCTTACGTAAGTTACGCTGCATCAGGCGGAATTTTAAGAGGTAGACAAATATCAAAACTGAATGAAATATGTGAGAGAATGATGAAAATTGAAAAATTCCAATTTAAACCCGTTCAATGAACGGCGTTCATAATTTTTTTATTATAAACTGCAATAATTTCTTTTGTGTCGACGGAAACAAATTTGTTTTTTCAATTTATTCACGAGTAGCCCAAGAAAATGATTCAATAGCACAAGTTTTCTGGTAGCCAGGGCAAAAGGATCAGCCATAATTTAAACGTCACGAAATAGTGATTTTTATCAGCAGCTCTTGAGAATAACCAGAAGAGCCTGATTTTCTCTCGCTAGTTCCCAGACGGCACATACTAGCAATTTTTTTTTAAAGAGATTTCATCGTTGTAAGAAAACAGCACCATTAAGGTATTTTTACGAATTGATTCTTTAAATCTTTACCGAGAATATACAAGAATACGTGAGTGCCGTTCAAGAGTCCTTGATGATTCCAATTCAGAAAAGCATTTTCACTTCGCCTTCTTTGAATTCTAAGAACAGAATTGAGAGAATATATTCTTTGCCGAAATTGTCGATTTATTAAAAGGTTGACTGCGGACGATTTAGTCATCTCTGAACCCAAGCAATTGATAATTTAATTAAGGTTTATTAATCAAATATTTTGGCTGTAAGAAGCAGTATAGTTTGGCTTTCAGTAGAGAATGCGATCTGTTGTTACACACTTGAGCTTGTAATTGTGCGAGAATAAGGCCTCACGAGAAGCATATGTAATTATAAACCTGCTAGGTCCTTTTGGGATTGAGTTATAGCTTCTCTTTTGAGTCTATATCCTCGAAAATCTGCGCTCGTAAATTAGCACTAGCACCTTTATTACAGGGACAACGTTCAGAATGAACTGAAAGCTGTTTGTTCAGAAGGGAACCTGTCGCCTAGAATAAACGAATACTCTGATAGCGAGCTTACTGTAACGCCTGTAACGGAAGACTGTGACCCGCCCTGCCACAAAGCAAGCGATACTGTTACCTTAGAGAAAGAGGAAGGAAGATATTCAGATTGGGCGGCAAAATTTATGCAGCAATGAAACGCAGATATAGCTCGAGAACAGCACTCATCTTTCAAACATGAACCTGAACTTCACTTGGAATGGAACAGAAAGCGACATATTAAATGAAGACTGTAACAATCACAGTATGTTTTCTTAGAAATATAAACCCTTTATTTGATATTTCTAATACTAATCATTAATGACCGGTTTCATATTTGAAATCTAAATACAGGAAAAGGGAATAACTTCATCTTTATCTGATTTTGTAGTTTCAAAGAACGATCTTGAGAGTTTCCGATGGTTTGGCATCGTCATTGGAATCGTCGACATCGTTGTTGGTGGCTTCGGCAATGGTCTTACTATTGCAGCTTTTCTCACTAATAGAAAGCTCTGGAGCACTTTCAACATCTTTATCGTCAATCTCAGGTAACATACTTGTTGTTATCTAACAAGATAACAAATTTGTGGTCAGTATCATTGACTTCCTCACGGCTGTTTTTATGATGCCTCTTCATGTTGTTGGGTACGTTCTTATGGAGTGGCCTTTTCCTCAGTGGATGTGTGCTTTTCAGGAACGACTTGCTTTAACCTTAAAGGATATCATATCTTCTACCCTCAACCTATCAATTGGCAATAATGCGGTCTAGGGTTAGGCCTGAAAGTTAATAAATAGTGAGTCATATTAAAGGCATACATTTATTTCTGCTGCGGCTACACTAGTGTCGTTTGTTTAGTCGCAATCACACTCAACAGGCTCGTCGGTATCGTCTACCCTCTACATTACAAGGTTTCTCGCGCTATCAATACCCTCGTGACAAGCGCCCGTTCTAGCGCTTCTTCAGCTCTTGCCGCACCTCGCTAGCGATTGTTTTCTGCTGGTTTGTGGCCCCGCTCTTTCTTCTCCCCTTTTTGATCTTCTCCAATTCTGATGGGACTCAGATGATGGGTTGGCGTGAAGGTACAGCAGCGACTGCGTTTAATTGGAAACACTAAAATTTGCAATTAAGATCAACTGCTCTGTACATTTACAAATCTTGAGCCGGAATTCGAGCTCTACATGAAAATCATGCGTCTGCTTTTCCAATTTTCTCCTGCTTGCATCATGATTATTTCCTATACCATTTCAGGTAGCAGAAAGCAGCTTATGAAGCGACAATAGACTCTTAACCCAACCTTATATAATATAACATTTAATTCCAGTTTGGGATGTATCACAGACGTCCTCAAGCACTTTGTTAAAACCTCCAACTCTTCGAGCAGATAGAAGCCGCAGAACGAGCCGTAAGTCGATGGACAAGTCTCCTTCGAACTCCTTTTCCGAAACCAGGTAATTTCTCATCCCCAACTAAATATTCTAATATTCTAGCCAGTACCAAGTCCAAATATAAGTTCAAGTTTTCACTCATACAAAGGAGCCTTGTTGAGTTCCGAAGGTATTAACAACGCACAGTAAAAACTGTAGAAAAATTTCGTCACTTCTCACCCGCGATTTTTCTCTTCCTTGATTTCACTGTTTTTTTATTTAAGTCAAAGACTCATCCTTGACTTAGAATCGGAATCGTTTCAAGCTATCTAACCCGTGTCAAGTATTCGTAGGCAAAGGAGAAAGAACAACTGGAGACTGCTCCTGATTTCTGTACTCATGTGTTCGGGTAAGTCGAGCTTATTTTCCCGAATTTCAGAATTCTAGTCTACTCGATGCTCTTTATTCCTTCCGTTGCGATTAATCTCCTCCCAAACAAACAATGCCTCGATCCGCGGTTGCATATGACATGCAGTTTCATCACTTGGCTCAACTCTTGCGTCAATCCAATTTTGTACTGCCTCTTATATCCAAGGTACCACGTTTGCTCAAGCTTGATTCCACGTGTTTTCAGATTCCAAGCCGAATACCGCAGACTTCTTCGCAAAGCCACTCATTCGTAAGACCCTTTTAATAATTAAAGTAACAGCAACTAACACTCTCCAGGTCTCCGTCGCTCGTTGATTCTATTTGGGTATGAAATATTCGTAAACCACTTTACCAATCCGAAAGTCCATTTAAAGTCACTCGATTCCGCCACAAAGAATATTTCCATCCATCTCACTATTTTTTTAATCTAGCGAAGCTTATCCAAAGAACTGAATATTCATACTTCTTTTTAGCATGCTGGGATTATCCAAAAACACCCCTACTAATTCCTTCGCCTCAGGAAAGACAAACTCTACGCAATCATCAAGATGTGAATAACCACTGTAATAACGAGATTATATCTTTGAGAATTTCGAAAAAAAATATGTAATTAAAAAGACAAGAATTCAGCCTTAAAAAGATTATGGGATAGAAAGCTTTTATTATCGTGCAACTTTTTGAAAGCAGAAGTAAAAAAAATAAAAATTTTAAGATTGAATTGATTTTCAACAATTTGGAATATTTTCAATATCCAAGTTCGTGTAATTGCCGGGCGGATGCTTCCAAGGCGAGAGGTATGGGATCGCTTGTGATCATGATGTCGTATTTGGGCTTTTACGGTTTTGAAAAATGACGACTGTCTTATATTATTTATAGAAATTAAGAATCCGTTCCTTTCGTCTTTTCTTTTTTTTGATCTTCAGCGTAACCGGATTGGCAGTTTTTTTTTTGTGAGCTCTCACGGGAACGTATCCCTTGAACACAGATGGATGCGCTTCGAAATCGGCATTCTGACCAACACCAGCTTTTTCTTCTTTTTCTGTTGTTTCTTTGGGTCTGTAGCCTGAGGGAACAAAGAAAAACTCGTCGTCTTTGTTGCGCGCGTCTAAATAGAAAAAAAGATTGTAATAAATTGACGCACTCCTCTTTGTATTCAAAGCGGCTCTTACCGACTTCCAGGTGATCGCGTAAGCGATTAAGACGTTTATTAAGTTTGTGGAAGTTGGCTGGAATATGGAGATCATCTAATCCGCATTCTAGCTCTCCTATTGCGTCAAGAACGCGATTTGTTCGTCTGTGGCCTCTTTGATTCATTCTTCCTGACAAACAGGTTCAGTAATTGACTCAAA
>Ga0115008_10003168_pt1 | contig 13602 bp, 6 predicted proteins | sample FraStrMetagenome_FD_87164 | JGI IMG/M metagenome (GOLD analysis project Ga0115008, IMG submission 87164) | Marine eukaryotic phytoplankton communities from Arctic Ocean - Fram Strait ARC3M Metagenome | ecosystem: Environmental > Aquatic > Marine > Oceanic | place: Fram Strait | collected 2012-06-18
GGAGATCTTCACGCTGCTAAGAAAATTCCATTACTTACTGGACTATGCAAATAAATAGATTAAATCTGAGAATGGGAATACGGTCATGAAATCTCTTATGGGTCATTGTAAAAACTTCACAGAAAATAAGAACAATAAATAATTCCAAACAACCCAGAAGAAGGCCATTTGCATTTCTGCATTATTTATTGAATTATGATGAGAACACAAACAATCAGTCGTTTGATAAATTCTACATTGATAATTCTCTGTACAGCAGATACAAAATCTTTTTCATTTTAAAGAAAACCTTGGGGATAGTGCTGTTGATTAATTTTTTCTTTTGTACTTATTTGTAAGAAGGAAAGAGGGAGCATAGAAAACGTAAATTCTCATCATATCATTTTATGTACCTTATAGTCTGATTTCATTTCTGAGCACTTTAGAGAAAATAATCTTTGTACCGTACTGCTATTTCTATAGAAGGCTCTATCAATCGAAAGAAATTCTCATCATGAATGGTATTTAGAAACCAAGTCTATTGATTTCAAGAGTCATAAATTCTGGCGACAAACTTCTTATGTAAACTCGATTGGGGGAAGTATTGATGTAAATACGAAAATTTCTCATTTTTTCTTTTGTTCGTACTCACTTTTCCTATATTGTATTATCTTTCTCATGAAGGTACAAGCAGGATTCAAAGCAGTTTACCCTGCCTTATACGATACTGCGAAAAAATAAAAGATACGAAGCTTTTATTTAACAAATCTAATTTTCACATGTCTAATTTGATTTTTCAGTTTTTTCCAGACAGAAACATTTTATTTTTGAGACAAACCAAAATGAACGTTAACAGATTAGCTTGTGATTACCTCGTCATCGGTGCAGGTGCCGCCTCACTTGCTTTCATTGATACACTCATTACTGAGTTACCATCTGTCAAAATCATTCTTGTCGATAAAAACCCTTTACCTGGTGGACATTGGCAACATGCCTACGATTATGTTCATCTTCATCAACCATCCGTCGTCTATGGATTAGCTTCCAAACAATTGGAGGGCAGTTGGAAAAAGCTGATTTTCCGTAAAAGACAGCTTCCTTGGAAACATAGAGCTTCCAAGAAGGAAATCGTAAAATATTATGGTGATTTTGTGAAGGAAAAGCTCGTCAACAGAAATTTGATCTATTACCCCAACTGCGTTTATGACTTTGAAAAGGGATATTCATTTTCGTCCTTAGACGAAACATTTTCCTATGAAGTGAAAGTAAGAGAAAAAGTTGTGAATGGAGTTTTGGGCCAGTGCATTATCCCAAGTCAGAATCCATTGCAATTCCCAGTCGATGACGGAGTTATAGTAATGACACCAAACGACATTTACAACGTATACAATAAATCAAGACCAATTAATGAAAAGAAGTTTGTTGTATTGGGAGCTGGTAAAACTAGTATGGATACTGTTGTATACTTACAACGGGTTATGAAAGTCAGGCATGAACATATACATTGGGTTATTCCAAATGATGTTTGGATGATATCCCGAGAAGGTGGTGGAACTCCATGGTCTAAGGCTGAGGCAATCCTCGAATTTGATGGGGATGAGGAAAAGGCTATAAATGCTTTGGAAGAACGAGGTAAGTTTATTTATAAGATGCAAATAGGCTTGAAAAACTGTCATTGATCTTTGTTTTTGTGACTATATCAACAGGAGTATTTGTACGATTGGATCAAAACGTTACCCCTACAAGGTTTAGATTCCCTGTCATTGGTAACGATGAATTGAAATACCTTCGCAAGGTTAAAAACATTATAAGAAAAGGAAGAGTTTCTTCCATAAAATTAACTAGTTCCATGAGCTCTAATGCACCATATGTGGTGACCATGCATTTCGATAGACCTACTACCGATCCTCAAGAATTCTTTGGTTCCACTAATGAGTATGTCTTTGTTCATTGTAGTAGTCCAGGTCCATTCAATGGTATTGATATTAAAGAACTTTTTGTATCTGATAATCATCTAGATCTGTATTTACTTTATGCTCCTCCAGTATCCATATCTATGTCAGTGATAGGTTATTTGGAGGCGGCAAGAAAGAAAGAGGATCTAGATTTGAATCTAGGAGCGAAGTTGATGGCAGCAATCAGAAACGTTGACGTAATGGAAAAAAATTCATCTGAAGAAAAGAAAGAAGATTATGATATTAAAACATTCAAAAATTTATATTCCAATTCTTCTGAAAAGGTCTCAGAAAATGATATACTGAAGGCAATAGTTCTTCCACTTAAAGTCACTGGACAACACGAAAATTTTAGCTCACTTGTTAACTTGGCAATATTTCTTGCTATTGCTGATACCGATCCTATGGTACCATACAATTGGATGAGAGGTAATCGCCTTTCGTTCCTTAGCATTCCTTTCTTTAAATGCAAAGTTTTTGAGAACTTGGACAAAATGGTATCCAAAGGACCCATGTTGGGATTTTCGAAAGATAGCATAGAAATATTTCGTCTACTTCGAGACAAGCTTGAACCATTGAAAGGAAAATAACTTGTCACGAAGGGATGTAAAAAAGAAACCCATTACATGTAAACTCTAATTCTATATATATATATTTCAGTATTTCGAAACAGAGTGTCATTAGAAATTATGATGGTGCTTCCCTAAATCTATTTTGTCTAATACTCTTCAATCGACACATGTCGGAGTGCACGAATACACAAGAATAAGGAACGAAATATGGAATGAAAAGGTTCCAAACTTCACATCAAATCAAACTGAGTATTTGTATAATCTGATGATTTAATATTTCAGCCTCCAAAAGTCCAATCGCCACACCATTCAATAGCCTATTGCGAGCGATTTTCCACTCCACGTTTTGAATCTTTCTTATTTTTGCTTCTGTTTTCTGATTGTTCACTTTCATACGATAAAATCAGTTGATGTCGTGAAATTCCAGGAATATCGTCTGGTTTTTGAGAAAAACTAGTCGTCACCTTCTTCTCTGGACTATACTGGGCGCTTTCATATGGAATTACATTATCAGCTCCACATACACAAGGGACACACTCTATAATACTAGTGGTAACTATTTTTGCAACGTAGGAGATGGAAGTGTTGTGTGAGATAGAGAAATAATGATCGCTGGGCAAAATGATAAAGATTAGTTCATAGATTTAAACTTACATTCATCTAATTTGGAAGAAAAGTTATTTGCTCTTCTCCTTATTTGATCTGCGAAAGATTGGTTTTGTTTCGCCAATGATTCGTTTTGTTGCCATCCGGCAATTTCTTTGGCAGTGAAGATATCCATATCAAATGAGGATGTTCTATGAGTTCGTATCGAATTAGAAGAAGGACTTAAAGAAAGTTGATCTTTTTTATTGGAGGGGGGTGGAAAGCAAGATTGGGACAAAGATGATTTCAAAAATGTCATCATCAAATGATATGTGTTTTTGGTTTGTAAAGTAAGTTCAAACAATGATTCTTCCTTCGTTGCAATTGTTATACACGACACACATGATGTTTGAGCTTCTGATGCGTTTGCAATTGTACTGACCTCATGAATTTCTGATATTTTGATGAAGGATGGTATGTTATTCATGGAATTCAGACTGTGCGCATTTCGTATTCTTTCTTCATTTTGAAAAGCAATAGAATTAGATTTTTTTGTCTGCAATGAAGGGCTGCTCCGCTGCCTACGGTGGAAACTGGAAGATAAAGGTTCCTTATCATGAGAATTGAAATTGCCTGTAGAATCTGATGATTTACGTTCTATCTGAATCCTAGGAGGCAGACTGTTTAACGATTTACTCAATTCTTTGTTTTTAGGCTGCTTTTGAAAAGAAGAAGACTCATCAAAAATTTCTCTGTTACGAATTGGTATAGATCCAAATGAATGAAATCTCTGTGCGATTTCAATGGCCTTTTTCGTTTGCATATGAACAGGGCTTAATAGAATTACTGACTTGTTTACATGTTTCCCAAATTTTCTCAAGATGCATTTCATCTCTATTTCCTCACTGAACACTGGATCTTTTGCTTTCGGTGCATGACGCAAGACCTATGCCATTGGAAAAGAAAGAAATTTTTCATCGAATTAGCAATTAATTTCCTTCCGCAAAAATACAACTCTCCATTCATGCGAAATCGCACACAATTTTCTAAGTTAGCTTTACACATAATTTATTCAGATGAATATATGACTATCCAGCCTAAAATGGAACAAGTATCCAATGGCCTATTCACCATATGTTGCATCATATGATTAGAGAATCAAATATCAATGCCTACTGAACAAAATCCGACTGGAGAATGTTTCTCTGGGACTTGCTGATATCATGAATTAAATGATGATGTTCATAGCGGTAATTTCAATTTCAGGAAATAGATGATGTAACAATACTCACCAAAGTAATTTCAAGGTCATCTGAGATTGGGCTGATTTTACTCATTGCTAACAATTTCACTTCGAAAGATAATGAAAATGTGTGCTTGAACAATGTTGACTAGAGATGTTAGGCCTGATCAATCGGATACACAATGCTTCGAATGTGAAAAAAATTGAGTGATAGTTGTTGTATTATCGTGATAATTGGAACACATTTGTGTCGACAACATAAAAAAAACCTTTTGTTAGAACATATTTTTCTTAAAACTCACGATCGCTTTTTAAATATATTTTTACACATAGGGTAAGCACATGGGACGACCGGTTTATATTCTATATAAAATTCAAAACATTTTATTTTAAGCTGATATGCAAATCTTTTTGTATTTAATCAATTGATATTTAGACGTATGTAAAGGTTTGAATCACATGCTGATTCATTTTTTTTACTTCGTTAAATTTTAAAAACGACTAGATATATAAATTTGATCATTTAATTCTTCATTTTGTAACGATTCGGAATCCAGATGATTCTCATACAAATATACAAAAGAATCAATATTCTCATGAAAGAACTTTTCCTTCGTGTTCTAATTAGGTTTGAACTTGATAAGTATAGAAACCGATACGTAAGGTTCATCTTATCTAAATAAATAGTGTTTAGGAATCGTAATGACTCAAGTAAATTTGTTAAAAAAACATACCTAAGGTTTATATTTGAGATTATACTTAGCTCCATAGGAAGCCATTCGCGGAATTTTTATTCCTAATGTAATTTATTCATGGAAGTGGATCGATTGTTGGATGGACTCCATACTCTGATTGATCGTAGAATTGTCCAGAATGAAATTCTCGACTAAAATTGTGTGATGTCATATGCATTCTACCTTAAACCGCTGTACGTTTCGTATACTTCCTACATTGTTCTGTGTAATTTTCGAAATGAGAAGTATGTTTTGAAGTCATCGAGCGTCAAAAAAAAAAGAAGTCAAATGAATGTACAGATCCTATACAACTCTTAACGATTGAAAAGCAAGCAAGATGGACGATGCAAATGAAGAAGCTAACTCTCAACTTGCATTTGTTTCATTCACAGATGAAATGGAAATAAATCCAGACGAGCCGCTAATGCTGAATGAACGAGAAGAGGATAGCTTCCCTACAGAATTGAACATGTTATCGTCTCCCACAGACTCTTCTGTCTCTCGATTCAAACAGGACTGCAAAGAAGATAATGGGCATGCGCATCATTGGTGCTGGATGTGTCTACATTATTTCACAAGGAAGTTTCATACTCATATTTTGTTATTTTGGGTAATAATAATCTGGCCTCTCGGCTTATACTCATTACCACGACTAATGAAAGCAGCCGACTCGACATTTCAAGCCGTACCTGGAACTATTGCAGCTGATGCTCTTGATGCCTACCACCGTGCATACGCACAACCTAATCATACGCACTCGCATGATCCGCATTTTAAACCTATCATCGCATTATTTCAGCTAGATAACACTTCGAGCAGTACTTCAAATAGTAATCTCATTGATAGTGCGTCCTTGAATTTCCAGGCAACCCGAGACTATATACAAAACTACACAGAATATTTGCATGCTCAATTTTCGGAGCATGAAATCTCAATTGAGAATTTCTACCATTTGTATGCTCAATTTCCAGTTTTAGCAAAACGATCTATGGCTTCCCCCGATGGAAATTTAATTTTAATGAATATCAACCCACCTGCTACCAAACTGTCGAAAACAGAACTATTTACCTTTTTGGAACAAATTACGTCTTATCCGAAGGAAGTTGCGTCTCCTCCAAAAGATGTCACGGTTTCATACACCGGTGTAAGCTTGTTCCAACAAGATATGATTATTTCCTCTAAGAACGATGTTACAAGCTTAGATACTATTTCTCTGCCAATTTCTCTCCTTATCCTTTGTTACGTCTTGGGTAGCTCTGTCCCTCTTCTTATTTTACCAATTCTCACAATTTTATCTACAATCTTTCTATGGAGTACCGTTTTGTATGCTGCTGTGCTAAAAACGAATATCATGATTGCTCAGTTCACCCCCAGTATTATGATGAGCTTAACTATTGCCATGAGTGTGGATTATTCCCTATTTTATTTATCAAGGACACTTGAAGAGCTAGGAATGAGTTCCGCTTCTACGATGAATCAAAATCGCCAAATTCTAGAACGTGCCAACTTAAATGCACTTGCAACAGCTGGTCATTCTATTCTTGTGAGTGGAAGTACTTTAGCCATGTGCTTGATAGGATTAACAATTTTACCTCTCAATATGATGGTTAGCACTGGAATTGGTAGCAGCATTGCTGTAGTAAGCTGCATTATTGTCAATATGACGGTATTACCTTCCATATTACACACTCAATGTGGACAATGGCTGATTTTTTATCAAGGAAGAACTTCTTTTTCGTCAGTTTCATCTTTATTGTCATCTTTTTGCTGCTGCATCAAAAAGAGAGAAAGCATACTTCAACCGTTATACGATATGTCCATGTTCAATAAATTCAGAAGAAAAATGAGAATATTCCTCTATAAGGAATTACCCTTGGATAATATTCAAATTGGGGATAATCCTGATTTTGATATAGGTAGAAATACAAACATTGACATTACTCCACTGCTACTTGAGCATGAATTGGGAATAGATTATGAGAGAGTAGCAGAGTTGAATTGTGTGAAAAGTGATGACATTAGTTTTGAATCTGGTAATGATTTGAAACAAGTGGATTCCCACATATCCATATATTCTACTCGTTCCAACAGACAACGGGCGACACAAACTCGACAATATGAACAGCTACAAATCCAATCACAATCGGAATCAGATTTACCCGACAAATCTGGGAGCTCTTCTCTATGGATGCATTTGGGTAAATTTATTCTGCTTCATTCTAACCGTTCCAAAGCAATTTTGGCCATATTGGTCTTTTGTTTCATCTTGCCTGTTTCCTACTTCTTGTTTCAATTGAAAACAAGTATCGCTATGGAACTAATGGTTCCCTACAACAGTCCTGCTTTAGTAACCTATCAAAAATTGGGCAGTGTATTTGGAAAAGGTGCATTATCCCCATATCAAATTGTTTTTGATGGGAGTAAGGCGAATAAAACAATTGATTCGAGTGAAGGTTTTCGATTTATGCAGCAAGTTCTTAGAAATCTGACCAATGAAGATATGATGGTACAATCACACAATGATGATTTTAGTGAAGGTTTATCGGAAGAAGATAAATCGAATTTACAAAATTTATTCAAGGAACAAAAATCTTTTTCACTACTTCAATATTTAGAAACAGAGAAGAATTACCAAGAAATGTTTGAAAAGATAGAAAATACACTAGAATTTTCGTCAACAGATCAGTCTACGGTATTACATCGCACCCTAAATCTATTTTCAACCAAATCAAATCAAACCGTGAGTCCTGAATTTGCAACTGGGTTTCCAGCTACACCCACGCTTTCCTCCTACACAGGCATCCCCACTTTAAATGGCACATTGATACCGTATTATATATATGAAGTTGCCTTGATGTGTCAAGAAATAGCAACATCCATATATCATACAAACTGTCCTGTTCCAGCGTTGCATGCTTTAGCCTTTATTTCAAATAGAACATGTTCTTATAATCACCATACAACGTCCGTGACTGCAATATTACAAGTGGATCCATTCACAGCAGCTGGTGTCAATTGGCTCACATCAGCACGCGAGGTGCTTGAGAATATAACTTCCCAAGCCAAAATTGAAACTGGGGAACGACCTTTCGATGTCTACATAATAGGTGGAGCTGCCAATGAATATGATGCTATAGCTGCTATTTTCCAATCTTTCCCAAAAATGATTGGTCTTACCACACTTATTGTTTTTGTATTCATGGGGATATCATTCCGGAGTATAGGTGTACCTGTACGATCAGTATTATCGATCGGTGCAACACTATCATTTGTGTATGGTTTAGCAGTTCTGGTATATCAATATGGTGCGTTTGATTGGACACATCTTCGTTGTGTGGAGCGTGTTGGAGCTATTAGTTTTCTGCCTCCCATTATGGCATTCACGGTTATTGTAGGATTGGGTTTAGACTATGACGTTTTCTTGACAACTAGAATTTTGGAGTATCGCTCTTTAGGATATACACACACTTCCTCTATATTGTTAGGATTGGAGAAAACTGGAAGGATCATTACGGCTGCAGGCATCATAATGTGTGTCGCGTTTGGAGGACTGCTATTTAGCGATACCCTTGTGTTGAATCAATTCTCTTTCTTTCTTGTTTCCGCAGTCATGCTAGATACCTTCGTGATACGGACAATTTTGGTACCAATAGTTTTGGAATTATGTGGAGATCGATGGGGTTGGTGGCCGAGGAAATTTCCTCATAGTTTTAAGAGTGTATTGTAATTGATAAGAGATCAAATTCGAATTGAGTTGCTTACTACGATTTTTTAAGAATACGTCTATTTTAAGCATTTTCAATATAAATAATTGTATGTATTATGTAAGTCTTCAAAAGAACTTTTTGGAAGCGTTTCAATATCCTCATCTCCTCCAGCAACGAAAAAAGAATACGAGGTGAAATTTATATCATGCCTATTTTCACGCATGAATTCTGAAAGGGGAATTTTCTGGAAAAATATAATAGATGACATAAACATGAGCTTCGGATTTCAAGACACAATGTGGAAATCAATATTTGATTGCTGCAGATATCAAGTTATTCGAGTTGTATAATTCATAGATTCAGCATTGAGGATAGCGATTGAGTATCAGAATTATAACAGCTTTCGCTTCTAACGATAATAATGACTGTTGAATTGAGATGGTGGTGATGGTATGTGTCTCGAGGGAGGTGAAAGCGAGTATGATCGATGATAGTTGAGAGGCATATAATCACTTCCGACACTGTAAGATGGATTGATGAAGTTATTTTCTTGTCCATTTGAGTTCACAATGCTACTTGTTGTATTCCCGCCATGATAAGCATTTTGATTTGAGTATGCATGAGGTTGATTGCTGTGATGTGGATGCTGCTTTTGATTATAACCTTGACACATATTGAGAATGAAGCAAAGAAATATGTGAGCACGTCGTGTTATGGATTTATTCTTTTACGCTAAAAAAGTTTAGAAGAAATTCTTCAAGATGAAACTTACCACCCTGATAATGATCATTATATCCATGATGATTATGAAAGGTATGCACTTGCTGTGGATATTGATATGTTGGATAGTGATTCGGGTTATTCATTCCTGGAGAAAAAGAATATGAACTTTGATGGACTCTGTGACTATTGAGTTGGTCTGGACTTTTCCTACAATCATAACGTTGTTGGTATGACTGATAATTGCTTATTTCAACGCTTTTGACGGGAAAAGAAGGATCTTCTTGTTGGAAGTTCTTCTTTAAAGATTCTAGTTTTGCTTGTTCATTTCGAAATTTAGCTATCTTGGCTTTATACTCTATTCTCTCCTTTGCTTCTTCCTTTATATAAGGATCTCGTTCTAATGGATCTGCATTTCGCCACATTTCACCCAACAATCGAGATACGTCTGTATTACAAATGTGGGGATTTTCCTGTTTCACGAGCCTCCTTCGCGTCTTGGAAAACTTCAAAAACGCAGACATGGGTCGCTTCGGAGCCAATGGGTGTTTTTTGGCACGACGTTTAGGAGCATCTGAAAATGTTGCCTTTTCCTGAGCAAATCTAAGTTTATCTTTTCGAGCTTCTTCTTCCCAAACACTTCGCTCTTGATTTGACAATCCATTCCATTCGTTTGAAAAATACTCGAACGCATTTTCATCATCTTTGTTTGGATTGTTATCCCTTTCCATACATTTCTTTCGATTTAACGAAAAACACATGAATGCACTTCTTGCAGCTTTTGGGACAGATCTCTTAAGAGAGGTATTTCGCAAGGTTTCCTTTTTTTGTTCTTTATCTCTTGTTTCTTGTTGTAAAATGTTACTATAGTCGACCTTCACTTGAGCTACTACATTGGATTCTTGAAATGCCTATGACCATTGAGATTATAAATATATCGCATTCATGAAGAAGGTAAGTATACAACTTTCGCTCATAATTTTGATGGTTTTTGATAATGTTGAGGCTGTTCTATTATTTACCTTTCGCTCAGTTAATGACTTTTCTCCCTCCATTATTAATTAATAACTAAGTATGAAATATTTTTGTGCTTTTTTATATTTTTTCCTTCCAAAAAATCTCGTTGAGATTGACTTTGCGTCTTTTATCGAACTATAACTCTTATTATGAAATCCATTTGAAAAGATGAGATCATAAATTTAATACTCACTTTTTGAATCCAACTTATCTTTATAATCAACTTCCCTATGTAAGCACTAAAGTATCGAAACAGATTGTTTTATCTCACCAATAGTAAATTTTGATTGGGAAGCGTGACAAACTATGCTAAATGTTTCGGGATTTATTAGGATGTTGCCAAAAATTGATCCCGTCAACTTTAGCGTAGAAGAAAGTTCTTTTAAATGTTGGCATCACAACACAAGCACGTTCAAATCTTCAATTTAGAACCACACTAAAGTGATCGCCTGTAGTATCATTTAAAATTTCAGCAACTTAGTGAATTTGTCCATGTTCATGTTCGATACTCAGATTATTCGCAGATGAAGGCGCTTTTGGTGTCCTGATCTACTTATATGGTGTGTGCAAAATATGCTGATCCCGCCAAATTCAAACGTTCCACGAAAGTCCCATTTAACTGCACACTCTAGAGCAAGCTTTAAAAAAATGAATGATCAAAGCGATGATAATTTGGCCAACAAAAAATGAATTAGAATTTGATTGTTGATGAGGATAATTGGCAAGATTTAAAAAAAGATAACAAACAAACACTGCTGCTGTCAAATATTTGTGCTCCGCTCACTTTTATTCCTTAATCCATAAATTATCATATTGTAAAAGAATTGAAAATAAATGAAATTAAACTGTCGTGAAAAACTAATTCATGAAGGTACTTCCTTTCTCTAGAGAGAGTGAGTATTCATGCGAACTTTTGTAACCTAAACGAAGTTCATTCAATATGCTTATTTCAAATAATCACAATACATTTAACGCTTTCATAAGATTAGTTGGTGTAGGTATGTGAATAAAGTTCGAGATACCTCGGTTTGAAATTGGAGTGATTAGCTTTACGCATTATACCCAATCGTTATTCAAAAACTATACGGATAGCAGAATATAAATACACTACAATTGTTTGAATATACATTTCTTATTTAGCTGTATTTATTTACATCCGCAGCAATCACACTTTAATTTTGATTCCATACAGTTTACAACAATACCTCTATTGCATATCATTTCATGAAACTTTGTGTTCCCAACATCTATTTCAACAGTGTAGCTGCCATTGGTGTAGGTCTTATCACACAAAAAGTTTATATCCCCATTGAGTCCACTGGATTGTAAGGACAACCCTTCCAAGTTTATTAAGTTTTGCAATTCAGAAGATACAGTTCCCTGTAAATTATTCGTCGACAGATCCATACAATGTAGATTTGTCATATTTCCTATTTCTGACGGGAGAGCACCACTTATCTTGTTGACATTGAGGTACACATGCTCCAAGCTTTGCATTTGACCAAGTTCAGAAGGTATTGTTCCTGTAAGTAAATTTTCGTTTAAATCCAAAGTTTTCAACTTTTTCAACATCCCTATACTTGAAGGAATAGTTCCAGCAAGTGCATTGCCTGTCATGATGATGTGCTCTAAGCTTGGAAGAAAGCCAATCTCATCTGCAATTACACCTTCACCTAAACCTGTGGACCACTGATTCCTCACTTCAAAGATACTGATTTCTCCTTTCTCATTGCATTGGTATATGTCACAAAGCTCTCCGACATCTGCGTCCTCTATTGACTTCCGGAAGAAATTTAAGTTTTTTATTCTACTGAGAAGCACTACACCAAAAACGTATCTTTCGATGATTTTATTTGTTTCATTTCTTTGCAAAAGGCCTAGTTGAGTCAGACGCGGCAGGTTTTTCGCTGTTTCAATCATGACGAAGTGTTGTACGGAATTGCGGTCGTTCAAAATAGCTTCATCAGTTATATGAGAGATGAGGCTTTTTATGTATGGAAGGTCAGAGTAAGTAGGAGCCATAGATATGGTTGGACTTGGTGTTGCTTCAGGTGTAGGAGACAGAGTCTGTAATGGTGGCTCTGGTTTGCTAGGACTTATGATTGACCAGAGCGATTTTGTCAAAGAGAGCGCTACGACTATGGGAATTATCGTAATCATGATCATCAGGATGTCAACGGATCTACGCCTTTTCACAACAACGCCATCGATGACGCTATAATCATCGTCATAATCGTACAATGAGGAGTCATCTGGTAGTCCCCCTTCGTTGTCTTGGATTATAGGAAGTGCGACAGGTAAGTTTTCTTCATTTTCGCTTGTAGTTCTGATAGCACTAGTGGAATAGTTGGAAGAGTCGTCATCAGAATCCTCATCAAAACCTCGTACATGAAAGGCTCCCGGTATCGAGGCTGGTCTATCTACCGTTGAGGTTTCAAGTTGGTCGGAATTCGAACATCCAGTGCTAAGATCTTGCCCAGGCCCACGTATATGGGAAGCACCAGGACGTGATATATGTACATTCGAGGAACTACCATAAGCTACATCAGTTCTAATTCCTTCAGATGATGAATTTGGGATGGCCACTATGGTTTCTGATGATCTTACAGCCACTCTCTCATCTGACTTGAAAGGAATGTCACCCGCTTTCATCTTCATTCTACCTGCTTGTACTAGATGATATAGCTGTCTGCAAATTCCGACGCATGCAGTACAAAGCAGTGGTTAATAAATTTCACAGTACGGTACTCTCTAGAGACAAGTATTTAAGCTGCTATTATGTTAGATATAAGTTCTGCACATACATACTTTCTTAAAATGAGGGAGTGGGTGCAACTTTTCTATATTGCATAAATGTTTACATACGATAAAATAATTTCAATTAAGTCTAATATGATCAACATCATTATTCATAGCAGCAGGCGATTGCGAATCCATTTTCTTCTAATGGGCTTTAGCTAAATTTATATCACACATTTAAGAATCTTCTCAAAGAAGGAAATATGTAAGTAAAAGTAAAGTAAAGGTATGTTATGTTTTTAACGTGTTACCATTGGAAATCATTCTGAGATCTATACCAGTCTTCACGCC
>Ga0115008_10003170_pt1 | contig 13599 bp, 11 predicted proteins | sample FraStrMetagenome_FD_87164 | JGI IMG/M metagenome (GOLD analysis project Ga0115008, IMG submission 87164) | Marine eukaryotic phytoplankton communities from Arctic Ocean - Fram Strait ARC3M Metagenome | ecosystem: Environmental > Aquatic > Marine > Oceanic | place: Fram Strait | collected...
ATTGGTACAGCCGCACCCTTCTCTATTGCAGCGCGAATGCACGCTCGTATAGTGTCATTGTTTACTAGCGGCCTTACACCGTCATGAACAGCAATAATATCTCCTTTACAACAGTCCAATGCGTTTTTAATAGAATTGTATCTTTCTTTGCCACCCTCTACTATTCTATGTGGTATGTGAAAATCATATTCTGTCATCATTGTCTCCCAGTGAGAAAACCAGTCTTTCGGCAAAGTAAGTATGATCTCCATCTTAGGATCATATTGATAGAACTGCTCCATGGTATACATAAGAACAGGTTTCTCGTGTATGAGCATAAATTGTTTTGGTAACGACGATTGCATTCGACGTCCAATACCTGCTGCAGTTAAAATTACGGATATTTTACTCATATTTCAAATCGAAATTCAAGGTACAAAAAAAGGTCATTCAATTCCAATAATTGGAAGAATGACCTCAATATATTTAATGAGTTTGAAGCTTAGCTTCTATTTGAACTCTTCTTTGTTGTAATCGTTTTGCATTTTAAGCCATATAAATAGGCCAACAAATCCAAGTGCTATACATGCGTAATTAAAAACGTTTCCAATTGAATCGAGAGGAGATAACATCCACTGTAAAAAATCGCCTAATCCCCAGAAAAAATCAAATGAGCTCATGTGTTCTTGTTTTGTTCAGGACAAAGAAAGCGAATTTTTTGAAATTTCAACACGTTTCCGCCTATTTTAGAATGAATCTAGGAGGCGAAAGTGAAAATATAATGGCCCAATTACTCCTTAATTGCCTTTTCAACCAATTGGGTTAATTCAATAAATTGTTCAACCGAGAGAACTTCAGGTCGCAGCGCTAAGTACTCATGCTCAACCCCTTTACCTTTAATAAGCGCTTTAATTGAATTTCGAATGGTCTTACGGCGTTGATTAAATGCCATTTTAACAACCTGACTAAATAATGCTTCGTCGCACGGTAAAGCTTCTCGATCATTACGTGTAAGTCTTATGACACCGGACTTCACTTTTGGTGGCGGATCAAATACATGTTCATCAACCGTGAAACAATACTCGATATCATAATAAGTCTGCAATAGGACCGAAATTATGCCATATCTCTTTGTTCCAGGTTTTTCTGCAACCCTCTCAGCCACTTCTTTTTGGAACATTCCCATAACCTCGGGAATTTGATTCCGATACTTTAAACACTTAAAAAGAATTTGCGAAGATATGTTGTAAGGAAAATTTCCAACAACAGCAAAAGGCTCATTCCCCATCCAATCTTCAAGAGGAGTTCTAAGAAAATCCGCCTCGATTATTTTGCCATCTAAAGAGCTGAAATTACTCTTTAAATAGGCTATACTATCGGTATCAATTTCTATAACCGACACATCAAGTCCTTCATCGATGAGGTAGGTAGTTAGAGCGCCCATACCGGGGCCTACTTCCAATACGCGGTCACACCCTTGATGTCTCGTACATTGTTTTGCAATCTTTTCACAGATATTCTTGTCCTTAAGAAAATGTTGGCCAAGATGTTTCTTTGGTTTTACGCTCATTTTTTGAATTCATCTAGAATGGTAAGCATCGTTCGAAAAGCGGCAAATTTTCCGGAATATCGCGCCGAATGTTCTGCTTGCAACTTGGATGCGTACTCGTTCGTATATTGATCGTATAGTCCTTGACTCTCCGCTACATATGAGATAGCGAAAGTCAATCCACCTTCCTCTTCACCATGGACACGCGAAATTCTACTTTCGATAAAACATCCTGTCTCCATCACATCTGGTATGTGGGATTCCCTCATCCACTTAAGCCAATCTTCATGTACATTTGGGTCAATACTAACCGTAACATTGTATAAAATCATGCTGCGAAGTTAGCCAAAATCAGTAGTTCACAAATTATAGCGAGCTAGATTGACTTATTTTAATTCGTCCCAAATTTTATATCTTTGAGTGACATTCTTGTTTCTATGAAAAAAAACTCAATTGTTCTTCTTATTTTTCTCACATCAATCGGTATCAATGCTTGGGCACAACAACCAACATTTGGTCTTTTAAAATCGGATGCAAATGCAGCGGATGGATATACACTCTTTACACCTCAGCTTAACAATGCTGTCTTTCTAATAGATAATTGCGGGGAGAAAATAAACGAATGGACTTTTTCGGAGACGCCTGGCTTAAGTTGTTACCTTCTTGAAAATGGGAATCTTCTTCGAGCAGGTAATGACTCTCTAGAAATAAGGGCATGGGATAATACCTTGCTCTGGTCTTACGCAATGACCGATAATACACTCCTTCAACATCATGATATTGAGCCAATGCCAAATGGAAATATTCTTTGTGTCGTAACCGATCGGTATTCAGATACTATTGCAATCTCGGCAGGGAGAAATCCAGCTAACTTAGGAGCAACTATAAGGTTGGAAAGAATCGTTGAACTCGAACCGATAGGTACCAATGATGCAAATATTGTTTGGGAATGGAAATTTTACGATCATCTAATTCAAGAGTTTGACTCTACAAAGTTAAATTTTGGGGTAGTTGCAAACGATCCCGGTCTTCTAGATTTTAACTTCAGCAATAATCAAAATGTTGATTTCATTCATTTGAATGCCGTTGATTATAATGAGGACCTTGATCAAATCATGTTTTCTTCAAAGCATCTACATGAGATCTATATTGTTGATCATAGTACGACTATACTTGAAGCTGCAGGTCATGCGGGCGGAAATTCAAATAAAGGTGGAGACTTTTTATGGCGATGGGGAAATCCTCAAGTGTACCAGCAAGGATCAAGCGCCGACCAATTACTTTTTGATCAACATGATTGCAAATGGATCCCTTCTTCATTTCCAGATTCAGGAAAGGTTTCGGTCTTTAATAATAATGGGGATGGAACAGAAACGTTTAGCTCTATCCATATTTTAACTCCTGATTTTGTTGATAATGCGTACACAATGAGTCTGAACAAATTTCTCCCATCAACTTATGATTGGTCATGGAATGGCTCTATACTTGGGAGTGTCGTCCATGAGAATAAGAAATGCGGTGCACAAATTCTGTCTAACGGCAATGTGCTCTTTTGTGAATCTAGTTCAGGTCGAATCAGTGAAATTACACGATCGGGTGATCATCTTTGGTCATACCGAAATCCGACACATTCAGGAGGTGCCATTTTCAACCAATATGAAATCGTTCCTGGTCAAACAATGACTATATTCAGAGGTGAGCGATATGACCCGAACCACCCGGGCCTCGCTGGACAAGATTTAACACCACAAGGAATCATTGAAGATCAAAATCCGCTTTCTGAAAGTTGCATCTTGGGAACAGATGAATCAAGTTTGGCCTCTTCTATATGGGTTATAAACCCTATTCAAGATAATATGCTTAGATTTAATTCGATTATTAAAGCAGACAACATAACAATTGTAAACATGGTTGGACAAGTTGTTGTAGAGTGGTCTAATTTTCATGGGAAAACCCTTCCTTTCCAATCAAAGTTAGGTGCCTATTTCATTCGGATTTCAAAGGATGGGAATGAGACGAACCAGAAAATAATCGTCCAGTAAGAGTATTAGTATTCGTCCATCGTTTTATGAACGTCAACGAGATGGACAATTCCGTTTTTTGACCCCTTTACTATGAACTTACTCACACCAGATCTTGGTCTTTTAAGGATCGCCACCTCAGTTATTGTCTCTCTGTAATTCGCGTCTGTGGCGCAAAAATGATGTGTAAATCTATCCGACGGAAGGTCTTCTGGAAGTGCTCCATTTGGAGCTTGAAACTCTTGATAATCATTCCCAACTACAATGAATGCAGTATTGAAAATGTCCATTTTAAATGATTTCGTTTTACCTGACTTGATCATCATGGAAAAGACACTCCCTCTTTGTACGTTCTCCGAAACATACAAGACAACATCCATATCTGATTCATTTTTAATCATGGCCTCACACCTCCCCTTGAACGTGCTAAGGTTCTTCACGCCCCTGACACGTTTAAACGTGACATTATTAGTGCTTGACCCACAATCTTTTTGCGGATAAACAAGCTTTTGCTCTGCATCTAAGACTAAATCCTGGTAGATGCTTTCCATAGTCAGATTCTCAAATTCATTACGAAAAGTCAATGCCGTTCCATAATTATTAAACGGGTTCATCGGGTCGATGTCGATTTGATTTAGATCAAAATTATGATCCATTTCTTGTAGTAGCGAATCAATCCGTTTTCGTTCTTCTGGACTGAACTCTGTGAAAGCACTATTATCTACAAAGTTATCCGGTTCAGGTTCGCTAAATGGCTTTAAATATAAAATCCAAAAGACAAGCGCAGCGGTGCCAAAAACGAAGATAAATGTGATTATAGATTTCCATCGGATTGGTGTAAGGCCTTGCGCATGATTTCTCACTTTCAATTCTCCAATATTCAAGTCTCTTCTTAGGTCAACTATTTTATACGCATGTTCATCATGCACTTCGACATTTTCCATGCGTTTCAACGTCCAATTTGCGAAACGTATCGTACATGCCTTTGATCGAATGAAGTTCAAAATGTCATCTATATAACCAAGTTTGATCGCATATGAGGCTCTCGATAAATAGTTGACACACCCTATAATATCATCTGAGCATAATGGTTTAACAGCATTGATTAGCTCCTGTTCATCGGGAGAGGATTTCAGTTTCTCCTTTGCCATTTTTATACGATCGTCAATGGATGAAAATAATTTCGCCTCCACAACCGACCTATGATCAGTATCCAATATCTGCACATACGAAAACGCCTCGCGCATATTTTTATCCCCTGAGATTCTAATTGATAAGAGTTGATTAGCTAGGCATGGAGAAACAAACTTCTTATAATCACTCGCTAACTTATGCTCTAAATGTTTTGGCTTATCCTTGAAAGTAGAAACGTCTCTACCTAATAGTGTGTCGACAAGCCCCTCATCTTGCTCAATCCATCCATAAAACACAATACTCGTTGGATCGTCGAGTGTTTGGCGAAAATTAATAAAGTCCTCCTGGGTAAAACCTGCGCTTTGCGCTATTGAAATCCCACTTTGATCTAATTGATTTTTGAATGCGGCTATCCCCTCCGATGTAATCAAATCAGCTTGATTTTCGAATAATTCACTAAAGGTAGACAAGGGGATATACTTCCGCATAGAAATGGGTTTACAAACTAAAATTATGCTTTTTGACTAATTATTAATAATTTGGATCACAGAAATTTATAATTATACCATTATCACATGAGAATCATATCACTACTCGCGCTACTATTTATTACTTCTAATGCGATCTCACAAACATGGAGTGATGACGTTGCCCAAATCGTCTACGATAAATGTACAAAGTGCCATCACACAGGAGGGGTTGGCCCATTTCCGCTAATGTCATACGCAGAAGCAAGCCCAATGGCGGCAGCTATGGCTGCATCAATTTCTACAGACGAAATGCCACCTTGGCCGCCTAACAATGATTACCAACAGTATGTGCATGATCGCTCATTGACGGCTTCTGAAAAAACGACAATTCTTGATTGGATTACGAGCGGTACACCTGAAGGTACACCTGGAAACACTCCGCCACCACCTGTATATACTGGGGCTTCACTGCTCGGAAACGGTGATTTGGAAGTTCAAATTCCAACCTACATGAGTAAGGCTACAACTTCGGATGATTATGTTTGTTTCGCAGTTCCTTCGGGACTTACTGCAAATAGGACAGTTAGGGCAATTGAAATTATCCCTGGAAATCCAGCAATTGTGCATCATGCACTAATTTACGTTGATCCAAATGGCAACAATATTACCGATACTGTTGGTGGAGATTGTGGTGGACCAAACTCCTTGACAACCGAATTAATGATGGGCTATACCCCAGGCAGTTCTCCTATGGTTTTACCTTCTGTTTCCCCACTTAAAATGGGAATGGACATGCAGGCCAATAGTCAAATTCTATTTGCAATGCACTACCCCGAAGGAAGCTATGGTGAATACGATAGTACAAAAGTAATTTTCCACTTCTACCCGCCAGGTGAAACAGGTATTCGTCAAGTTGCCACGGCTCGACTTCTTGAAAATTGGACGTTCTCACTTCCTCCGAATCAAGAAACAGCAGTTTCTGATATCTATCCCAATGCTGGTGGCTTTTTAGCTGATTATTCTTTGATCAGTGTCTTCCCACACATGCACCTTTTAGGAAAGAGAATGGAAGTTTATGGGATTTTACCAACTCTAGACACCTTGAAACTTATCGATATTCCAAAATGGGATTTTGAATGGCAAGACTTCTATTTCTACAAAAACTTACAGAAAGCCGAAATTGGAACCGTACTACACGCCGATGCTGTGTTTGATAATACGGCGTCAAACCCAAGTAATCCAAGCAGTCCACCAATAACGGTAGGTGCTGGGTTGAATACTACTGATGAGATGATGCTTGCATTCATGCACTACATGACGTACCTACCAGGAGACGAAAACTATAATATGGACAGTTTGCTCAATCTGAGTACAGTTTCAATTATGGAAGAGTCGCAGGAAGAAGGATTATTCACTGCTTACCCCAATCCATTTTCTCATGGAATAAATATTTATAGCCCTAAGTTGAAATCTGGTGATCAACTATCCGTATTTGTATACGATATGCACGGCAAGAAAATCACAGAGCTTATAAGTAATACGACGCTTAGTTCAAGTGAGCTGTTGTTAGAATGGGACGGTAATAATTCAAAAGGCGAATCAGTGCCAAGCGGAATGTACTGCATATCTGTAAATCGAAATGGTGAAATGTCAAATCATCGTGTCGTTAAACAGAAATAGAGAATTAACAACAATATAAATAAAAAACCACGTGAGATCTCACGTGGTTTTTTATTGTCTATTAATCTTTCCTTTCTCTAGTTTCTCAATTCTTTAAGAGCCACCTTAATGATTGGGTCTCCGCTATTCACTACTTGAAAATATCCATCTTCTGCCCATAATTGTCGAGCTATCTCTCCCTTTATGTCATTCTTGATTAAATCCCGACTTACTGCAAGGTCAGCATGCATAACACCAATTCCGAATTCATCACGTGCATAGTTTGTGAAACGATTAAGAACTGAATTGGTCACGACAAAAGACTTCGCATAGGTCCCAGCTGATTTCCAAGAATTTCGTTTGTTCTGTACGAAATCGAACGCGAATGTTGTAAACACAGGAGAATATCTCAATCTCGAAAAGTAGAAGCTTGTTCCCGTAGTATCAATTGGGACAAAAATGTCCGGCATTATTCCTCCGCCACCATATACGATCTTTCCCTTTGGCGTTTTGAACTTAAGCGAATCTGCAAATGAAGTAGAGTCCTTTTCAAATAATTCGCCATGCTCGTATCGCTCCATATTTTCACCATAATAATCATCAACGCTTCCAGAATAAGGTTTTTGAATACATCTTCCGGTTGGTGTATAATACCTTGCAACTACGAGTCGAAGATTACTTCCATCGTGAAGTCCAAAATCCTGCTGAACCAATCCTTTTCCAAATGACCTGCGGCCTATTATAGTTCCTCGATCATTATCTTGAAGCGCCCCAGCTAAAATTTCTGAAGCAGAAGCGGAAGTAGAATTAATGAGCACGACTACCTCTGTCTTTTTTAGATCCCCGACTGAACTACTCCGGTACGTGTAATCCTCAACATGTTCTCCTTTAGTGACAACTATTGTTTTTCCGGCAGGTAAAAATTCGTCAGCAATTTCAGTTGCACCAGTAAGAACACCTCCACCATTACCGCGTAGATCCAAGATCAATTTTTTCATTCCACTTCTCTTCAATTTTGCAGAGGCCGCTCTAAACTCAGCAGAAGTCGTTTTTGAAAAATTGCTAATTCGTAAATACCCTATGGATTTATCTACCATATGTGAAGAAACCACTGACTTAATTGGTATCCCGCCACGAATTATCTTCTTATTCAAACGTTTTCCGTCTCGCAGGAGCTTCACTTTCACAGGTGTTTTCTCGATGCCCTTTAGCATTTTCATTACATCTTCATTGGATGTACTTTGAGAAGCAACATTCTTCCCGTCAATTTGTAAAATCTTATCTCCTGGCTTCAGCCCCGCCCTTTCAGATGGAGAATTAGGCAACACTCCTGTGACACAAATAGTATCTCTAATAATGAAGAAACGAACACCAACGCCTCCAAAACGGCCTTCAATTTGCTCGTTCATTGCTGACATTTCTGCGGCGGAAACGTAATTACTGTGTGGATCTAAGTTCTGGAGGATGTCACCTATTGTTTGCTCAAAAAGCTTTTCTGCATCGACTGAATCAACATATTCATGATCCAATATTTCAACGATATCTCTAATTTTTTGGTAGTTCGAGCCGTCGGCACTCAATTCTCGTGATTCGCCAGAGGAGAACGATTTTCCTAGGAATAGACCACCAGCCATCATTACCGCCATCAACAAGGGGATGAGGTAGTTCAGACTTCTTTTATTTTCCTTCTCCATCGAATGGGTTTTCAATTAATTCTGTGCTCACTCCTGCATTCTGCAAAAACTCTATTCCACTCCTATCTTTATAATCATTCATATATACGACCCTTGAAATTCCTGCCTGCAATACTAATTTACTGCAGTCTTTACAGGGTGATAAAGTTAAATATAATGTTGCTCCCTGACAATCATGGTTCGACTTTGCAACCTTTAAAATTGCATTTGCCTCCGCGTGCAACACATACCAATGTGTATCACCTGCATCATTTTCACAGCAATTATCAAAGCCACTTGGTGTTCCATTATAACCATCTGAGATGATCATTCCATCTTTGACAATAATTGCTCCTACCTGCTTTCGCTTACAGTGAGACAACCCAGACCATGTTTTGGCCATTCGTAAGTAAGCTTTATCGTATCGTAATTGTTTTGCTTGTTCCATCATAGTGCACTAATCAATCAAAAGTAACACTTATAGTTCTGAGAAGAGGGAAGATTTCACTTAATTTAACGGATAGAACTGGGCCAGAAAGGATGTAGAAAATTTAATTAACAAACTTATATCCCACACCTCGAACTGACAAAAAGTGAACAGGGTTCTTTGGGTCATCTTCGAAAATTTTCCGGAAATTCAGAATGAAATTGTCTATTGTTCGCGCGGTAGGAAACTGGTCCTTTCCCCAAACCCGATCTAATATTTCATCACGTGAAACAACCTCTCCATTTCGCTCATTAAATAGCTGAATTAGAGCAATTTCTTTTTTGGATAATGATTGGTTTTCATTCGTGACCGTATTTAAAATAGAATATGTTTTAAAATCAACCTTTATCTTACCTATTGTTAAATTTTCCTCAAGCAATTGTGGCATCAGGACTGCTACTCTGAGGAGTAACTCTTCTAAATCAAATGGTTTAGGAAGATAGTCATTTGCCCCCGCCTTTAATCCCTCAATCCTGTCCGAAGTAGTTCCTTTTGCCGATAAAAATAAAATCGGAACCGTAGAAGACTGACGAAGCTGCTTACACAATTCTACTCCATTTACGAATGGAAGCATTACATCAAGAATTACAAGATCAAAAATGTTCGTCTCATGGAAAGCGTTTGAAGCCGCGCGACCATCACGATAGACCGTGACTTGAAATCCTTCTAATTCCAAATTTAGCTGAATCATTTCAGCCAAGCTAGACTCATCTTCAACGACGCAAATGTGCTTCATTTCTTGTTTTTATCTCCCTAAAATATGCTTTCTAGATAAAACTCATCGTAATCAACAGAAATTTATATCATTTGGTTGAAAACTATACCGTTTTTTTTTACCCTAACATTAAATTTCAAGTACCTTTGCGCTTTGTAATTTTTATCAAATTTTCGTACCATATGAACCAACGAAAGCCAATTAAATCAGCCCTTGTTTCAGTTTTTGACAAAGGAGGACTAGCACCAATCATCGAAGCACTTCACGCAAGCGGAGTAACACTCTATTCTACAGGAGGAACGCAAGCTTTTATCGAGAAGCTAAATGTCCCGGTTGAACGAGTTGAGGACCTAACCTCTTACCCTTCAATTCTTGGTGGTCGTGTCAAAACACTTCATCCAAAAGTTTTTGGTGGAATTCTTACTCGAAGAGATTTTGAGGAAGATCAGGCACACATAGCTGAGTACGAGATTCCAGAAATTGATTTGGTTATCGTTGATCTTTACCCATTCGAAGATACCGTTGCTTCAGGCGCTGAACACGCTGATATTATTGAAAAAATTGACATCGGTGGAATCTCCTTAATTCGTGCAGCGGCAAAGAACTATAAAGATGTTGTTATTATCCCGTCTAAGGACCAATACCATCCCTTCTTGGAGATCATCAAAGCGAATAATTGCGAAACAACGCTGGGTGAACGTAAAGATTTTGCTAGAGATGCTTTCAATGTGTCATCGCATTACGACACACATATTTTCAACTATTTCAATAACGATACAAAGGAAACTTTCAAGCAATCGATATTAGATAACCAAGTTCTTCGTTATGGTGAGAATCCGCATCAAAAGGGGATTTTTCATGGTGACATGAATGCAATTTTCGACAAACTGCATGGAAAAGAACTTTCGTACAATAATTTATTAGATGTTGACGCTGCGGTAAACTTGATGGCTGAATTCAAAAATGATGACCCAACCTTTGCCGTTATGAAACACAACAATGCTTGTGGTATGGCTACTCGTTCAACATTGCATCAAGCATATGTGGACGCACTAGCAGGAGATCCTGTAAGTGCTTTTGGAGGAATTCTCATTGGAAACCGTGAAATTGACTTAGCAACTGCTGAAGAAGTAAACAAATTGTTTTGTGAAGTTGTAATCGCTCCTAGTTACTCAGATGAAGCAATAGAGCTACTTAAGAGTAAAAAGAATAGAATTATTTTAGTTCAAAAAGAAGTTGAATTGCCGAAAAGACAATTTCGAACAATTTTGAACGGTGTTCTAGAGCAGGATAAAGATGCAAAAATGGAAGTTGCTAGTGACTTGGAGTCTCGTACAAACACTTCTCCATCAGAAGCTGAAATTCAAGATTTGTTGTTTGCCAACAAATTGGTGAAGCATACAAAATCGAATACAATTGTTATCGCAAAAAATCGTCAATTGTTGGCAAGTGGAACAGGTCAAACATCTAGAGTTGATGCATTGCAACATGCAATTCACAAAGCGAATTCTTTTGAATTCGATCTCAATGGGTCGGTAATGGCTTCAGATGCGTTCTTTCCATTTCCGGATTGTGTTGAAATCGCAGGTAATGCGGGCATAAAATCTGTAATTCAACCAGGTGGATCGATTAAAGATCAATTATCGATAGATTATTGCAATTCCAACGATATTTCGATGGTATTTACAGGAAATAGACATTTTAAACATTAAAACCGAACCTTTTTTCGATTTTTCATTATAACTTCGAAGATACTTTGGTTTAGATACTATTGAAATATTAGCTAGAGAGGAGAAAAAATGGGAATATTAAGCTTTTTAACGCAAGAAATTGCAATCGATTTAGGTACAGCAAATACGCTGATCATCATGAATGACAAAGTTGTCGTTGATGAACCATCAATTGTCGCAAAAGACATCCAAAGCGGTAAGGTTGTTGCCATCGGAAAGAAGGCACAACAAATGCATGGTAAAACCCACAAACTTATTGAAACTGTACGTCCATTAAGAGATGGTGTGATCGCCGATTTCCAGGCGGCGGAGCAAATGATTCGTGGTATGATCAAGATGATGCAATCTGGTCGTAGCATGTTCAACCCGTCATTGAGAATGGTTATTTGTATTCCTTCAGGAATTACGGGAGTTGAAAAGCGTGCCGTTCGCGATTCAGCAGAACACGCTGGAGCAAAAGAAGTTTATTTGGTTCACGAACCAATGGCTGCAGCAATTGGTATAGGAATCGATGTTGAGGAGCCTATGGGTAATATGATCATTGATATAGGAGGTGGTACCTCTGAGATCGCGGTCATCGCTTTGGGTGGTATCGTTTGTGATAAATCAATTCGTGTTGCTGGTGATGATTTCACTACAGACATAGAAGAATATATGCGTCGTCAACATAACATACTTGTTGGGGAACGAACTGCTGAGGCAATTAAGATTAACGTTGGGTCAGCACTACCGGAACTAGAAACTGGACCTCCAGACTATGCTGTTCAAGGTCGCGATTTGATGACTGGTATTCCAAAAGAGATTGTAATCTCGTATACAGAGGTTGCTCATGCCTTGGATAAAACAATTTCAAAAATAGAAGAGGCCATTTTGAGTGCCCTTGAGATGACACCACCAGAGCTATCAGCTGACATCTACAAAACAGGTATTTACTTAGCGGGTGGTGGTTCTATGTTGAGAGGTTTAGATAAACGTATTTCACATAAGACGAAACTTCCTGTGCATATCGCTGAAGATCCGCTTAGAGCAGTTGCTCGAGGAACTTCAATTTGTTTGAAAAATTTAGATCAATTCCAGTTCTTAATCCGAGATTAAGAACATTCAATAACTATTTAAAGCCTTCGCATAATTTTTGTGAAGGCTTTTTTATTTCATTAACAATTCTTAGTGGATGAGATCATAAACACATAGCGAGTTTCAGCATTATTTGTCTTAGCTTTGTATGTGCGCAATTTCCTCGCTTTTATTCAACGCTTCCGCGTAATTCTATTCTTTGCTTTTCTGCAAGGTATTGTGCTTTCTATTTACTTCACCTTCAGCGTATTTCCTCGATCTCAATATCTAACTACTGCATCTAATGTCTCTGGATCGGTGCTCACAATGCAAAATGATATTACCAAGCATTTCCGTCTAAGCGATAGCAATAAAAAATTACAATATGAAAATCGTTGGTTGAGAGAACGGCTCAAGGAAAACAAATTGTCTGAATCAGCTGTAAATGGACATGATTCCATCACAATTAAGACGGACGACGAGCATTTCACTCAGCATTTTGAATATATCCCAGGAACAGTCATCAATTCGACGTTTACAAAACGGAATAACTACTTCACATTGAATATTGGAAATGCACAAGGTGTGAAACGTGGGATGGGGGTGATCTCAGATAAAGGTGTGGTCGGAGTAGTTCACAATTCCAGTGAACACTTCTCAGTGGTCAAGTCTTGCCTCACAAAAGACATCAATATTGCGGTCGTTATTGAAAATTCTGGAGAGCCAGGCTTTTTAAAATGGGATGGCCGTAACGCACGAAAAGGAAACATGGCCGGTGTATCCAACGACAGAGATATTAAGCTATGGTCTAAAATCGTTACTCGCGGTAGCGCGGGAATATTTCCAAGAGGATTACCTGTCGGTAAAGTTTCTAAAACAGAGCCTATCGAAGGCAAGCCGCTTTGGAACGTTACTGTGAAGTACGCTGAAAACTATCGCTCAGTGCAATATGTTTACGTTATCAACAATCTATTGCAGAAAGAGCAGCATGAATTAGAATTAGACGTTCCACCTCAACCTCTTGATGATGAATAAAATTCTAACTCAAATAGCATTATTCGTCTTTTTTGTACTTGTCCAGGTTCTAATCTTAAACAACATCGAGTTGGGTGCGGGTACACAGATTATG
>Ga0115008_10003171_pt1 | contig 13598 bp, 9 predicted proteins | sample FraStrMetagenome_FD_87164 | JGI IMG/M metagenome (GOLD analysis project Ga0115008, IMG submission 87164) | Marine eukaryotic phytoplankton communities from Arctic Ocean - Fram Strait ARC3M Metagenome | ecosystem: Environmental > Aquatic > Marine > Oceanic | place: Fram Strait | collected 2012-06-18
ACAGCCAACCTTATGAAAACAACAAACGTACACCACAAACAGTCCGCCGACCATTTTAAAGTGCAACTGCGAAAAAGACCATGCAATCTGATTGGCCCATACGTCAAACCTTCAACATCGTGTCAGCTGGTGCTGTCAACTGAACAGTAAGAAATGCTCTTTGGGTTTCCCTTTTCTCGTAACACTCAGCCTTTTCACCAACCAACAACCAACAACCAACAACCAACAACCAACAACCAACAACCAACAACCAACAACCAACAACCAACAACGACCGGAGATGGCAGAAATGATGCGTGGAGAGATGTGATTGTGCATGTGTATCCCGTCCCATCAAATCAAATCCCATCAAGTCACAAAAGAGAGTCAAATCTCTCTCTCTTCCACTCTTTCACTCTCACTCTTCCACTCTCACTCTCTCACGTACGAGTCCCTATTGGGAGAGGACAAAGACAGAAAATCAAACAAACCAACGCGGAAAGGATAGAAGTTCTAACTCCAGTTTATGCATTAATAATCATTTTCAAAAGGAGAATCCTCATATATTGAAAGTACTGGTGACGTATGGGTTCTCTATTGTCGAAAACATCCACATCCACTTACTCCTCGTCCGCATCATCATCGTCGGTGGCGGCGAACAAAGCATTGCAACGAACTTCATCTGCTGCAAGAAGACCGTCGTACAAATGTGGTGGTGGTGGAGATAACGTTACTAATCATTCTTCTACTGGACGAGGGTTATGGTCAGGTCTAGGAATTACTGGGTATGATTACAATAATAACACAGACAGAGGGGAGGATGGTAATTTTGATTGTCGCAGTGTATTAACGGAAGATGGAAGAGGAGATGGATCGTCAGAGGAAGTTGAGGAACCGGATTGCTTTGCTAGATGGGTTGTAACGAATAAGCAGCAGCAGCAGAATGTTTCTTGGCTTCCGGGTATGGAATATAGTAATACCTCATCGTTGTCTACTTCCAGTAGAGGGTCGGTTGCTGCAGAGAAAGAATCGTCGACTGCAGAGGATGTAAATGATGATGATGATGTCGGTTGTATTCATACTCGACAGCATTCATATCGTCGTCGTCGTGTTATGCCCGTTGTTGGAGTTGAGGAAGAGGAAAAGAAAGATAAAGAAAAATATGAGGAGGAGTCGGTGGATGATTCGGTTATAGTCAAGAACTTGAAGAATTTCGTTGGATTAGAGGGTTTGAGTCGAGATCAATATCATCAGATAGGTTGTAGTGATGGTGGTGGTGGAGAGGTTCATGATCGTTCCATGCTTCATATAGATTATGGACCGGATACCCGTAAGGTACTAGGTTATCTTCCTAGAGAAAATGTAGGTCAAGATTACGTATGCAAAGTTTCCGAGCCGATATCAAACGGTTATCGGGGTACTTTACCAAAAGTAAAACGATCTCATTCGGGATTGAATGAATTAAAGTCTCTTCAGTATGTCCATGGGCCCAATGAAAGCGACTTTCGTCATGTGTTCGCGAATGAAAGAAAAAATATTTATTCCGAGCTTTGCTTGCATGAATCTCCAATTACTTCTGTTGCGGTTGCATGCCCTCCAAGTGAGGCTAGAATCAAAGAAGAATGGGAACATGAAGAGAAAAAAGCGCGTGAGTCATTATATACTCGAGCGACATGGAGAATGTACGACCGTATTACTTCAGCAAGAAACGCACAAATCCTTACTCATGCTCGTCCCTCGACAGTCGGTCTTCATACAGATCCCTTGAGACGAAATGAAACAAACAATGGTCAGCTTTCATTCAAGAACGCCGTCAACTTTTCCCCTCCGTCAAAGCATGTTCACGACTATGAAGGAAATATGCAATCTCCAGTTGGGTCGCCTGATCATGCCGTCTTTCAGTTATCGCTTGATTGACGTTCTTGAGTCGTTTATCGAGATCGATGAATACCAAGTTTGCTTTTGGTGAATTTTGAAAAGATGATGATATTTTTATTGCGGTTTTCAAATTGTTTTTTGTTACGAGCATGTTTAAAGCTACAAGCCTGTGAATAGAAGCTTTTATGCAATAAAAAGGCTACGTATGTATATAGCTGCTATACCTCTTAAGAAGGGGAAAATTAAATAGAATGATGTAAAAACCTAAGTTTTTCAAATTCGAAATCTATTATATCAATACCGATAGCTTGTTGAATATACATGAAACTTTCTATTGGAAAATGTTGCTCGACTTAAATCCTGACACTTTCATTTCAATTGTAACTCTGGTAAATGAGCAGTGACCTGAAAAAATCTACTGCATACGAGGGAAAAATGCAGAACGTGATGGTCGGTGATTTAGAATCAATTCGACGCTACTTCGCTGCAATGACGTATGCGATGATACTGATCGGAATTCATCTATTTACTTATTCCAGAGAACATTCCGGTTTCAGATAAGTATTGCTTCGACCCTATCCCTTCAGATTTTCAACTCTAGGGGTGTCTTGAGAACAGGTGAAGATGACGAGCAGAATCACAGCGTCGGTACAGTCGAATAAACATGTATGTTGACTAATTTTAAAATTCAACGAAATATACTACATAACCTTACACATGATTATGCATAAAAATCATTGGAGAAAAACCATCGCAAGACGATGATTTGTCTCAACCACTACTTTATAAATAGTAACCATTGGTTATAATTCTTTCTTGGATAAAGTATTTATACACTTGATATAACTCCGCATTCTTGCGTTAACGAAACATGATGCAATGCTGATGTGGTGAAAATAGGCCATTCATCAAATACATATCATACCCTCATTTATTCCTCTACAATTTTAGGTTTCTTGCAACCTGTTCCTGCTTTTTCATAACCTACTAAAGTCGTCGATCCATCTTCCGCTTCCACAACATCAGAAACAAACTTCTTTCTCGAAGGATGCTCTTCCTGTGGTCGGTTAAACGGGGTCCAAACAGGTTGTCCGATGAAGAGTCTCATTGCATGAATGTAATCAGTTTCATCACACGTGAAACGATGATAAATTCCTTCCGGTAACGTCATCAGATCACCCTATCACGCAACAACAACAAAAAGAAGACAATTATTAAATACATATTCACATCCAAAACATTCACTTCCCAACATTCCTTAACCACATCGCACCTTTTTAATATGAATCCTAACCCACTTATCCTCCAAATCACGCACATCAAAGTACCCCGAACCCTTAATAATATACCGAATCTCCTCCGCATCATGAATATGCTCCTCAAAGAAACTCTTCACTTTATCCTCGTACCCTGGCAAATGATCCGGATGTATCGTCAATATATCCGCATAGTTAAAACCCCTCTGGTCACGAATGGCCGCAAGCTTCGGATCAGGAGACTCCTTCGGATCCCATGGGACACACTTTACGGGATACTCGAACTCATCCGGTGGGAGTTTCCAGAACTGAGTACCGAGTCTACGCAGCAATGCTGCATCCGCTGGACGATTCGGTTCGAATTTGTTGGGTAACTTTTGATTCGTTACTTCGTCTACCATGTACCATGCTTCTGGCCACTCAGAATCGGGGGACTGGTCGACGACTGTGGTGTTGTTGGTTACTGCTACCATGATGGATGAATATCGATGAAAAGATATGGATATGGTTGGAATATCGTGTGTTTGGATATATGTCGGATATCCGTTATTGAAGAAATGAGAAGGCGAGCTGTGCAGCTGTTTCGGTGTATCTTCAACAATCTTCGGTTTCAAATACATGTAGAGCATCGAACATCGAAGATGAAGATGAGATGATCAACAGCAACTTGGCACACGACACACCCACGACACACATGCATTATTGCTGTGTACGATGTACGACAGCTGTTTCGGCGTATCTTTCTTGATTTTGTAAACTCGCGCATTTCATTTTTTTTTTAAATCTGTACCGGTATGCTTTTATTTTATTAACTTCTACTCTTGTACCAGGTATAAATTACATTTGGATGCCTTTTCGATTTTTGTAATGACAATGCGTGCGAGTGCGAGGAACGAAAGACAAAATGATGTATTAGGTACCATCGCTCCAGAATTATGATTTTGTGACCGAGGATGGGATTCCTATTCAGAAAGGACGATGGTATTAGTAGTAAATTACGTGATATTTACAAAGTGGTGTTTCAACGAAAAGGTAACGAAAAGTAGGAAAATCAAAAGGTTCAATTCTTTCTCGGAAATCGATAAGATCTTTCAACGCGTATTCTGATTTATCCTGACCTTGTATTCCAATCTTCGTCGAAGGAATATTCATGAGGAATCTCGGAGAAATTCTTGGATGAAAAAATGGCAGTCCAAGGTTGGGATCAACTAGAGCACACACGTTGCAGGTGCTGATCGAGATCCTTCTATAAATAATTGTAATTGAATTGTGTTGACCGTCGCGTATTTCTTTGAATGGGGAACGTAATTTATGTATTATCTTGTGATATGAATGAATAAATTTGCCTTTGTGACGCATCCGTGCGTATTTCGAATAACAATAATGTTATAAATGAGTCGTATCAAAACATATCTTCGTTTGGATGTTCCTAATAGTGATTGTATGCTCATCCTTGCATAGTATGATGTGGGTCAATATATACGTATCATTCCTCTAACGTTAGTGTGTACGAAGGAGACTACTACCGGTAGTAGGACAATGAAAGTTGAAATTTAGGCCTATTTGGTTTCTTTTAAACTCAAACAATATTTTAGATACATGAACAAAGCGATTAATTTCGTAAATTTATCTCATATGATGTCTGTTCGGTACAAGACTAAGAAAGCGTAAATAAAAGTGTATCTTCGCCTTTTCAATTTACTTGATCGTGATGCACAAGATTACGAGTAAGCATGTCATTCTTCTCTTCCAAATGCCGAACGCGTTCCAAAACTCTGAGATAGTCCTTTTTAAGCAAATCGTACGTATGAGAAAGAGTTTGATTGGCTTCTCGTTGAAGCTTAAGCTTGTGCTCAAGATTTCGAATGATATTCACAGTGCAATCATTAGAAGTACGAAAACGTTCGGAATCCTTGTCATTTTGCTTATTTTCAATTTTTCGATCGTTACCTTTACCATCAACGACAAGTGGTCCCTGAAATGATATTGACCTACCTTCACTGCTTTCATCACCATATAAAATCGACTCGACACTCGATCTATTTTCATTGTCATAATCATCGGTAGTAAAAATGTAAGCTCTCAATTCATCATCATTATTAGTCTCCTTCCGCCTTCTTTGCGAAGTATCATCACAATTGATTGTTGATGTTAAAGAACGGACTTCATTCATCATCATTGATTGGGAAACATTGGAGTTTGATGTACTTTGTTCGTTTCCATATTCGTCAGACCCATTATTATCTTTATCATCATTCCTGTCCTTAAATACTCCCATATAGGTGGCTGCATAAGGTGATATCGTAGCTTTGCTCTTTCTATTCTTCACATCCGAAGACGTAGATGTAGACCACCGTGACGATTTCTTCATGGCCGAAGACGGCACTTTTGTGGCAGATTTTTGCCAATTACGCACCGCTTGAAACATATCATTAATTTCTTCTTTCTTTGTACCACTACCGACACTTCGTTCCCCTCTACTACCAACTCCATCCCCAACACCTCCTCCTCGAAAATAGGATCCACTATTCGAAGTTGTAACTGTAAAAGTATCCGTCGTACTACTCGCCGACACAGAGCAACCTCCGCCTACAGTCGAATTTGACAGTGGTGAAATCTGTGCTCGCTTGATTGACGGCGCCTGCTCACTCGCACAGACAAACAGCGACGAACCAACTCCATTTACTTTACTTACATAACTTTTTTGATTTAGATCACGTACCACAGCAACAGCAGCATCAGGCGTTCCATGTATATGTTCATAACTCTTCACGGTCTGATGTAATTTAAATTCATCTCGTAAATCAACCGTTAACTCACGATAATTCGCATTTCGACCAGACAATCGCCTAGCAGTCGCAGAAGACGGTGGAGAAGAGACTTGACCACGACTGTCACTGTCATGGCATATATCGTCCTCATCCTCGTCCTTCGAATTCCTTGCAGGCGGGTGACTCCTCGTATTCTCAAACGAAGAAGAAAGTTTGTTTACAGCAGCACTCGAATAATTATCATCATTAAAACGAAGAAGACCATACGATCTTAATACGTCATCGACTCGTTTGGATGTCCATGGGCTGGAATTAAGTGGTGAAGGAGAATGCGTATCCTGGTTTGTTCGTTCGGGTGTTGTTATGACCCCGTCCATTGTTCGTCCGATGGTGAAATATGCAATTAGTTTCTCGACAAAGCTACATGTACGAAAGGAATTGAATTTCTATTTTGGTTGCATGTAAATGTCATGTAGTCGTATGACGTCGTTATGTCATACTTAAGTACCGGTATCATGTATATTAAATACTTCCGGAGTACATTTGTGCATATATGTACATGTGTATGGTTTTTAGTTACGAGAATTTGAAATTGGATGAACGGTAACAGAATATTTTGATAAGTTGTCATTTATTTTGCGAATTTCTAAGTTATTCGACCAGAGGGAGAGGGAGGTTGCTTAAGCGGGCAAACGTTACTGTCTGCGTCTGTCACGCTTTCCTCATTGGCTAAAAAGTTAACCGTTTGACGTAGCAGTTTAGCTAATTTTTCGACCATGCGAATACATAACAACCCAAACCTTTTCTTTTTTTGACGATTTCATACAAAAAACAACACAACCAATTTGAATGCCGGCCACTTAACACAACAACTAATCCCTCCTCAAAAGTAATAATATACACCATAACTAAATCACACGCTCCTGAATTAATGGTTCACACATGAGGATCGTAGTACACGACAGCGAAGAAATTAAAGCGAAATTCTGAATGTACGTAAGCGAAATTTTAAAGAGAAAGCTCAAATTGATTTGCTATTTGTAAATATACATACTGGACTTTTCCCAGCTATGTATCACACGGCAACATCCGAAAGAAGTCTGCTGTCGCTTTCAAATTTACTATCTCGCTAGAAATTGCTTATCATTTTCTGGAACCGATAGTATTTGAAACAATATGCACGGCGAAAACCTGCACGACATCCAAAAATCTCTTGACATCTCTAGATCTACGTACATGTACTACGGATCCGCGTCGTCCGCACACATAGACACGCTACACGCTCCAGCCGAACAAATTCGCCCGGTGGCATAAATCACAACCTTGGTAAACAAGGGGCCAAGGGGTTGCGGCAGTAGGACTTAGGACAAAAATATATATAACATATACTCGTATCATCATAACGTTCTCTCCCTATTCAAATAAAAGAGTTGGCCATCATTGGGCTAACGTGTGTATACATTGTACTTAAGTGCGTACAACGAGCAGGTAGCTATTTAAGGAACTTATAGAAGATATCTGTCATTTTATTTATTGAATTCTCGAATGTGTTTCCAAAATTACCCTTATTCTTTCCGTTAAACATTATTTTTCTCTCTCTCTTGTACAGAAAAGTGAGATTGGTAGAAAACATACAAGTGTACGGTAGAACCGGTGACGAGTAACGAAAAAAAAACTTTCATCTCTGAATACAAACACTTTTTCAGCATTTAGTCCCGAACAACCAACTGCAATGACAAGTGCATTTCGAGGTCAAACGGCCCTTCTGGGCATACCGAACATCAACCCTTCCTCAATTTATAAGCCTCAGTCTCGGCTGATTAATCCAGGCTTGGAAGTTTTCAAAATTACGAAGGTACAAATGCCCAAATGACATCATTTTTGACATCATTTTTTTATATTTGTGTGTACATATGATTCAGATATTATAACTATTCGTCTCATGCTTAGCATCTGCTTGACATCAGGATGGGAAAAGATCGCCTCGGACCATATCCATGTCTAAGTCAAAACGAGTTTTAAGTCTTACCTACGGAAAGAAGAGTAAGCTCCAACGCCTGAAAGGTGGCTCTTCAAATCCGAAGAAGATTTTCGTTTCGCAGATTGATTTTATTTCAAAAGGAAGCTATTCGCCACGTCTTCAAACTCACGCTCACATTACCTCGACTCATCTTGATAAAGCTATTAGTTCAAAGAATCCAATTGAAAGCCAAAAGATTTATGCGATGCACACTGAAGCGGAGGAACAAAGCATTTCTATTGCATACATTCAATTTGGAGAGCTAAAGTATCTCGATCTAGTTGTACCAGATGATCAACTGTTCGATTTACTCTTCAGTGCTTTGAACTCGTTACTGCTCGATTATAAGCGCTATAAGTCAACGATTCATTCAGATGCCCGTTTTGTTGAGTATCTTTACGAAAACTTTCTCGAGGTGGATCCTAGTTCTGTCAAAGTAAAGATTACGGATTTGGTAAAGGGATTTTCGACAGCTTTGAAGGGTGCTGTATCCTCGTTAATATTAAAGCAATCGAATTTAGTACATTTGTACACATCGATGGTTCAGTCGAGTGTAACAAATGACGAAGATTCCATAGTGTCATTCAACGTCGCTGTGAATCTCTACAGACAGATTCGTCAACAACAAAACAACAGTAGAATTGAACACCCAATCGATGTGATATGGAAAATTGCGTGCGGCTGTGCAGCTGACAACAATATCCCATTAGAACTTTCGGCTCAACAGTTTTTGAAGTTTATGACAAATGTTCAGAAGGAGAGTAAATGGACAATAGATTATGTGTACGATATCTTTGAGCGATATTCCCACGTCGATAACTGTCATCTAAATGGAGATAAATTGCACGTTTCCAAAGACTGTATTGATAAGAACACTTTTCAAGCGATTGTCTTCAGTGACGTCAATGATGTCTTCGATCCTGTCCGAGGAATTCACGGTCGATATGACATGTCGCAACCACTAAATTGCTATTATGTCAACACGAGTCGAAGAACATATTTGTCAGATGACAACACAGCTAAGTTGGAATTGTTTACTGATGCCCTTTATAGAGGTTGTCGTTGCTTAGAAGTTGATGTGTGGGATGGAGTGGTTGACGGAGGTGCTGTGAAAACGTCGCTGGATCGGGAACCTTTTGTTTGCAAAGAGTAAGTGTTTATTTGCGTTCGACTATTGGCTAATGATTTGTATATATTGATCTAATTATGCTGCTTACTTTCAAACAGCTCATATTCTACATCAAAACTGCTGTTGTCTGATGTGCTTAAGGTGATTCGTTCTTTTGTTATCTCGAATCCTCAGACGTACCCCATCATTCTTTCCATGGAGAATCACTGCTCCCTACCTTATCAAGCACGGCTTACATACCATATGAATTCTATTTTAAACGATATACTGTTCGTGCCGGAAAGCTTTGACAATGTTTTGCCCTCTCCAGAAAGGTAAATACCTATGTATTTTGAATACTTCGCAACGCTATGTGAAATAACAATCCACGATTTTCTTGCTACAGTCTCCAAGGAAAAATCGTGTTGAAAGCGAGAAGACCATCAAAGTTGATTGATCAGATCGTACTTGTACCTGTAAACGATTTTGACGAAACTAATGTTGATCTACCTCCCGAGGAATTAAACTTGAGTCAATCGATAGGTGCTGGTGAGAATTGGGATGGGGAAAACGCCGATAATTCCTTCATCTCCGTTGACAGTGTAAGAGATAATCTTCGTTGCGAGTCCAGACGTGCACAAGAGAAGGCATTAGATTTATCAGTAGAAGCAAGCCATATGTCTGCTCTTGCGAATGATATTCTCTCGAAATTAGGTTATACTTTGGAAGCCTTCACTGATATGTCAGAGGAAGAAATAAAGAGCGCGCTTCGAGGCAAAACGAGAACAGCATCTTCGTCCCCAACTTCCGTTGATGGTTTGCATCAAAAAGATTTGTCGAAAAAGCAATATGACCAAGGAATCGAGATCAATAATTTTGGGGATGTAGCGATCATGGAGTGTAAAGAGAGAGTTTCTGAGGCAAGAGAAGTATATCAGAGGAAATCTGAAATCGCCGACGATGCTGCTGATGATTTGAAAGTTTCGAAAGAAGAAGTACAAAACGCGCGCCTTCAAGCTGACGAAGCAGATAGAGTTAACGAGGAGGCTCAAAACCACGCGAAGAAAGCAGCTGCGGTAGCAAGGCAGCATAGAGAGCATTTAGACACGTCAAAAAAGAGAATTGAGCAGGTGGCAGAGTATTTGGAAAAATGCAAGTCAGCAGCAGCAAGTACAGAGTCGTTCTCGATTACGGCGCTCACAGAAAAAAAGATTAGCCAGGCCCGTGCCACAGAAGCGGAAGCAAGAGCTGAGCGTGCCCTTAACACTGCACTACTAGATCGCCAACGTGCCGACCGGGAAACCGCAAAAGAAGAAACATTTATGCACGAAGCAAATCTTTTGAAAATAGCGTGCAACGATACAAGTGTTGAATCGTCGGCAGCACGTGAAAGAATGAACGATGCTGAAGATGCCCTAAATTCCATCGAAGATTCTCTTAGTATATCTGCCGTTCTAGATGCAAATATGACACCGAGAAAAAAGGCCGAACTTGCTGACGAAAGGAAAGTTGCTGCTCAAAAGGTTAAGGAAACTTCCGCAGAGAATGCTGCCGCAGAGATGATAAGACGTCACGCACAAAGTGCTTATGACGAAGCATTGCATCGTGCAAAAGTACAGGCTGATCGTGCTGCCGATGCTAGAAAGCATGCCGAGCATAGCGCTTTAATTGCTGATAGGCTTGCGGAGAATGCTGAAGATGAACGTGCTGCAGCTGACTTGAGGCAAACTGCTAATGATAAAGCAGGTATGTCACTTGAACAGACCGAGCAACAACTCCGAAGTGCTGAGGAACAGTACAATCAAGCTGTTCTTGCTAGCGAAGAATCAGAAAGATTAGCGAAAAAATGTGTGGAAAAAGCCGAAGAATTAACAGAAGCTGCTCTACTAGCAAGAATGTCGGCTACAGAACGAATGTCTCATGTTATGGCCAAAGAAGAGGAGCTTGCTTCAAAACAAAACGTTTTTGACGCGGCAGAAGAGGAGCGTAAGTGTGCCCAGGACAAATTGGTCAAGGCACAGGATACCTTGACCACATCAGCAGAATTATATGCACGTGCAGCTGTTGAAGAAGCAGAAACAAGAACGAATGGAATAGTTGATGACGCAATTACTGCAACGTTAAAAGCTGTTAGAACGAAGGTTATGGTTGAAGACGCAGAAAATAAAGCTGCCGATGCAATTAAAGAGGAAAGTGAATATGCCGCAAAAAGACGTGAGAAATCTTCACAGAGACGACGAGCAGAAGAATCAAGTTTAGCAATATCGCCTTCACTGACAAAGATTACTCTTCTTTCAAGTTTCCCCCTAGGAAGCTGGTCGAGTTCTTTAAGTCTTCCACCAACAGAACTTCTGTCCGTTAACGATTCAAATATTTCTATTATTGCGCAAAGAGTCCAAAGCGATCGGGTCTCTTTAATTAAATTTACCAGCAAAAACATATCCCGTGTCTTTCCGAGCAATGAACGTGACGGCGTTTCGAATATAAATCCAGTGGTTGCTTGGTCAATGGGGTGCCAACTTGTAGCTATGAATTCTCGAATCTGTGATGCCGAACTTATGCTTAATGAGGGTAGGTTTCGTGAAAATGGATCGTGTGGCTACGTACTAAAAAATGGTAGATTAACAAATCCAAAAAAGTTCGAGACATTGCCTGTTGAAAATGCTCGGAACATAAGAATTCGTGTGCTCGCAGGGTACAATCTTCAAAGACATAAAAATAGTAAAGATGCACCAATTCATCCCTACGTCAACATTGCAGTTTGCGATGGCCAGACAGGCAAAATATCGACATGCCAGACTAGTGTTGTCAAAGGAAACAGTCTAAGCCCTGTATGGAATGAGGAGATACCTGCGATGTTTACGTTAGACTGTCCTAGTCTTGCAATGATGATATTTTCAGTTTGGGACAAGAAAACGGACTCTTTTATTGCTTCGGCGTCGATGCCGTTTAGGGCAGTGAGGCAGGGGTTTCGCAGTGTTCCTCTTTTTAACGAAAGTAATCAACGAGCTGGGTGTATGGCATTTTCCTCGTTACTAGTCGAGGTAAAGTTCGACTGAGAATAAGCCATCGTTTGCCGTTGTAACCAATAACAATATACGAAACAATAATATCTTTAATTTGTTCAATTGTTTGTTGATATACTGATTGTCTGCTTGTTTCCTCGTCAATTTGAAGTTCATCTCAAATTACGACATGCATTCGCTGAACACAGATGAACTCGGAAACGATATGCTCCTACTTTGACAAATTAGGATTAGACAATGGATGAAACCCTTTCCTCCCGAAACCCTTTTTTTACATATTTGTTCACGATTTTACACACAAAAAAGCAACATATCCAATTCGACTGCCAGTCACTCATCACAACAACTAATCACTCTTCAAAAAGAAAAATACTCGCTGTAACTAAATAACACACTACTGAATTAGTTGTTTGAACGTGAGGGTTGTAGGACGCGACAGCGACATAATAGCGAAATTTTGAAATGTCATCAAAATCTAGCGATTTCTCGGCTTCCTCTCCTTACGGATCTACATCTGACGGCACTAATACATTGTTACTTCTTTTTCTCATTCCTAGCAAACTTTAGGGGCCAATGGAGGGCTTTCAAGTCTAAATATAAATAGGGAGGTTGATTTTCACCCTGAAAATAGTTCACAATTTGATCAATATTTAAAGCTGAAACAGGATCATTGATTGTTGCGCTATTTCTCGCCTGTTCGATTATTTTATAACGTTTAAATATAGAAATATATCTGACACATTACGAGCGTATATATGAAACGATAATGCACTTGGACTTTTTTTTAGATTTTTGGAAAGAAATTCTTCAAGTTCACATTTGCGCAATTTTGAATTTTGCGCAAAATATGGTGTTTTCAAGGCTCTATATATCATGATAGAAACAAGATATCATTTATTTGACATTTTCCCAAGAAAGACTAAATATAAACCTCTTAGAGAAGACGACTTTAACAACAAAGATAGTTTATCACCCCAAAAATCATTCCCCATTTGGCCTAAATTTCCCGTAGGAACATACGTAGAGCTCTATTTTGGTTCTTCCAGAATATCTCAACTTTTCCCAAATTATATTCATTCTAAATTTACATAGACATTTAAAACACAATGATAAGGAGGTATAGGTACGTAGAATTGTCAAAATTAGTTGAATATTGGTGATTTTAGGTTCATTCGCCTAAATGTGGGTCCAAATGTTGGTCCAAATGTGGGACCATAGTTGCTTACGTTCTCTTGAACTGCATGTCGACTTGGCAGCATTTGTGAAGGATCTGCCTTGTGTATTGTGTATGTAGATCTACGTGTACATACACTGTACATTTATGTACCAGTTTACTTCGTTTACACTTATTGAAATTATGTTAAGTAGGCTTTTGTTCCCGGATGTGCCGGTGATCGACACATTTTTGAAAAATTGCAATCTCTGATCTAGAGTGGTTTAACCCTTTTCCACCCACGGGACACGAACTTTTTTTGGCGATCACACTTCTCGCCGAAAGAACACAACATTGTGCACCTCTCTGAAAACATACTTGCACTCAATAAAATAACTTCATATTTC
>Ga0115008_10003172_pt1 | contig 13598 bp, 11 predicted proteins | sample FraStrMetagenome_FD_87164 | JGI IMG/M metagenome (GOLD analysis project Ga0115008, IMG submission 87164) | Marine eukaryotic phytoplankton communities from Arctic Ocean - Fram Strait ARC3M Metagenome | ecosystem: Environmental > Aquatic > Marine > Oceanic | place: Fram Strait | collected...
GAGGGAGAGGGCGAGAGAGAGAGAGAGAGAGAGAGAGAGAGAGAGAGCTTTTACGCCTGGGATTTGTTTTCGCCGACTTTACTCGTCATCAAAAGCGCGCCCAAGTTCGAGCGGAGCGACGACTCGGAACGCGCTCCGCTGGGGGCAACGCGCATCACATGGCTTCCGTTCGCCCCGGCACGCTCCCGCAAGAGGTTTGCGACGCCTGGCTGGAAGCGCTCGACAACGACGAGGTGACACACCACTGGGCGAGCTACAAGTGGGTCGACATCAACAAGGTGCCGTCCTCTGCAGCTGCCTCCGCAGACACGCTGCTCGGACAGACAGTCACGCTAGTCCGGACGCGCCTCGCGGCGACGCTGCCCGGCTTCTCCGATGGCTGGCCCGAGGTTGCCGGCATCGAGACGTGGATCAACCCGCGCACCGCCGGCCGGCCCTTGCACTTTCACTGGGACTGCGACGAGTTCCGCGGCCGCCACCACAGAGGCCTGGCATGTCCGTGGATATCAGTTGTATGCTATCTCGCGTCGGATGGCGGGCCGACCGTGGTAATTGAACAGCGGCCGAACGAAAAGTGGGGCCGCGAGGTGAGCCACACGGCCTGTTGGCCGCTTGCGGGCAGTGTCATGGCCCTAGAGGGCGACTGCTTGCACGGCGTGATCCCCGAGCCGGGGAAGAGCGAGAAGGGGATGCCTTCCCGATTCACGCTCGTGCTCAACCTCTGGAAGGAGCGCCCCCTCAATGCGATGCCGGTGCTGCCCGAGTTCGACCCTCCGCCGGTCGACCACTCTGGAGCGGCGGCGGCGCGTGCGCCGGTGGTGCTCACTCTCACCGAGGAGAGCGCGAGCAAGGAGGGAGCGCCACCTCCGTCGGGCGACGTGGCGCCGGAGTCTGAAACGAAGCAGGCCGACTTTGCGGAGTTCCGCGCCATGCTGGGCATGTTCAACGGGCGCGGCGTGCTGGTGCTCCGCCTCCCGCCGCTGTACTGGAAGTCGTGGACGGCGCGGCACGGCGCTGACCAGATCCGGTTCACCCAGCCGGTGCTGATCACAGACCGTGAGCAACTGGGTCGCAAACCCGCTGCCACGCCCGACCAACGCGTCGGCGCTGAGCAGCTGGACTCGCTTTCTGCAGATCGGAGCGGCGCACGGGCGAATCCTGTCAAGCCGACACTTGCCCCGGAGGGCGTCCTCCCGCTCCTCTTTGACGAATCCATGTCGATGACGATCCTCGAGGACGACGCCGGCACCCAACAGAGGCCGGAGGCGATCCGCGGCAAGATCGTCGGCATCTACTTTTCCGCGGCCTGGTGCAAGCCGTGCCACAGGTTCTCACCGGTGCTCTCCAAGCTACGGGCGGCGCACGAGGAGGACTTTGTTGTCGTGTTTGTTAGCAACGACCGCAGCGAGGCGGAGATGAAGCGCTTCTCGGATGGCAAGGGCTTCCTGCGGGTCCCCTTCACCAGCCGCCGTCGGCAGTGGCTGCATCACCGGCTGGCGGTCAACATGGTTCCGACGCTCGTCATCGTCGACGGCAGCACCGGCGAGGTACTCACGTCGTGGGGCCGCGCGGCGGTGCTGCGCAACCCTGAGGGCTGCGTCGAGTCGTGGAAGGCCGGCGGGAACGGATGCAGCTGGTCGAAGATGGTGACGGGTACCGATTGGGGAGAGGAGTCCGCCGCCTCGTGTGGGGTGGGAGGCGCCTGCCTCGTGCAGTGAGGGAGGGCTGAGGCCTGAGGACAGCATCTCGTCGGAGTTCAGTTGTATCGTGATCGTTTCCATTTCGTATTCATTTAGCCACGACGCACGACCACGAGAGCGCGGCGCGGCGGGGGGGCCTCGGTCCTCGCCCTCGGCGCTCGGGCGTCGGCGGTCGGGCCTCGGCGCTCGGGCCGGGGCCTGCGTCGGGGGCCTCGCCCTCGGCGTGCGGAGGTGGGGAGAGATCAGGATGTGATTTTTTGACACAACATGCAGCAGAATGCTGAATGCCCTATAGTGTACGGTTCATAACGCACACGAGAAATCATCGACCAAAATGCAAGTCGATGAGTAAAGGTAGTACCATCGCCGTAAATTTGTACGCGGCTCAGCAGTCCTGCGGCGGCGGCGCGGCGATGCCCTGCCGCCGCTCGTACCACCGCCGCCAGCCGCCGTAGAGCTGCGGCAGCGCCACCACGAGCGCGAGCCGCAGGAGCGGCCGCGGGTCGGCGCGGGTGGTGTCAGCGCCGAGCGCGAGGTAGATTGCCAGCTCGAGCACGCAGATGGTCGCGCCGAGGAAGTCGCCCATCACGCCGCCGAGCACGGAGCGACCGTACTCCCCCGCGACCGCCGTGCCGCCAGCAGCGACGAGGAGGGCGCGGTTCGCTGCTGCGGCGGGAAGGAGCGCGTGCGCCACCGCCGCCGCGGTGGCCAGAGCGACGAGCACGCGCCGCAGCCCGAGCAGCCGGCGCGACTCGCCAAACCAGTTGTAGTACTCGCCCTTTGCGTCCTCGTCGTCGACGACGTACGCGTAGCAGTAGATGAGCGGCGCCGCAGACGCCCTCGCCACGCACTGCACGACGGCCGGGCGCTCAACAGGCCGGGCGGGAAGCGTGTCGGAGATGCCCAAAGGAGGTCTCAGGGGAGTCTGGAGGAGGCGTCTAGGAGGCGTCTAGGAGGCGTCTAGGAGGCGTCTAGGAAGCGTCTAGGAAGTGGCCACCTGCGCGACTACCAGGCACGGCCCGGCGCCCGCCGACCCTCCGACCGCCCACACGCTCGCCCCTCCGGCGCCGGCCGCCCCGCGGCCGAGCTCTGCGAGGAGCGCCGCCTTGGCCACCACCCACATGCACCCACCCATGGTCGCGTACCTGCAGACCGGGGCGGCGCGGCAGCTGGATAAGGAGGTGCGGTGCTGTGTGTCCCGCGCCTCGTGCGTCAGTACCAGTGGACACGGCGGCGCACAGCCGAGTAGCCGTGCGGGCCTCAAGGCCTTGCTGCAGTCACTGAAGGGTGCCTGGACGCCGCATCTACATGGCTGGCGCACGAGCCGTTCCGCGAGTCTCGCATGATCTTGAGGATCTGCGACTTTGTCCATCCGCCGCCAAAGCCGTCGAGCGTGTCGCAGAGCCCGTCCTCGTGGAAGCACCCCGTCAGCCACAGAGTGCCCGCCATGGAGACGGCGGCAGCGACGAGCGGTGGCCAGAGGCTCGCGGCGGCGTCGTAGAAGGCGGCGGCCCACGCGCCGATCAGTGCGCCGATGAGCGGGAAGTGCGCCATCGATCGCATCAGATAGCCCGGGTGGTGGTCGCACCAGCCGGGGCAGGGCAGCCGCGTCAGGAACATCACGCAAGTCCAGAAGCTCCGCAGCTCGCTGGCGACGAGGCCGTCGGCGCGAGCCGCGGCCTCAAACTCGTCGAGCGGCGTGCGCTTCGCGGTGCCCGTGCCTCGCGCCGCCACCTCGGACCGATCGATCATGCTCGTCGCGCCCGCACCAAAGCCGTCCGACGAGGCGACGCGCACACCGTCGGGCTGGCTCCCGCCAGAGGCTCTGCGTCGGCGCGGGCTCTTTGCCGGTCGGCCTTCCGCAGCCGCGCGGAGCCTGGCCGCCGTCGGGTTGCCGAGAGCGTTGTTTGGTGCCATCGAGGGCTGGTGGGATTAGGGCAGCAACCCGACGGGCAAACCCCGCCCCGCGAGGGCGCGCACCCACAGGCGGCGACTCCGCTTTCTGGCGTGGAATTTCTTTCTTCTGCTTTGTCGCCCATTGAATTTCTTTGTTTCTTTCTCTCGGTTGTTCGCACTGGAGTGTGTTTGGCTCACGCCGTGCTCGTTTGCTCCTCAGTTCCTTGTATCTTCCATAACTGCGAATCCAGAATAGCGCCGAAAGACAATTCTGCGGTTTCGCGCCTTCGCTTCGCGGCATCTGTACTCCATAACGCGAAGTCCCTAATAGGCGCGGAGTCGTTCGCCCAGACTGGTTAGGTTATGAAGCGCTGTCTGCCAACCATCCCCCCCGGGCTTCAGTCAACCTCCTCGGACGGCGTGCCGATCCTCCACGGCAGCCAGCGTTCCGGCCGTCGCGTGCGCTACACGGTGGCGCCTCTCACGCAGGTAGCCGATGGAGAGGCCGCGGCACTGCCAGCGACGGCCGACCCGCCACGCCGATCGCTGTGCCCGGTCTGCAACAACGTGATGGTGGATCCGGTCGCGCCGCCGTGCGGCCACTCCTTCTGCTCGAAATGCACCCAGACGCTCGAGCACCCGGAGCAGGGCGGGAAGATCGAGTGCCCGACCTGCGCCCGCCCGGCGCTCGCGTCGAGCGTGAGGCCTTCGTCGATGATGTCGTGGCTGCTGGGCGGTGTGCGTGTCCGGTGCACGGCGCCCGGCTGTGGCCACGAGAGTGACCGCTCCTCGGCTGGCGCACACGCCGCCGCCTGTCCTCACGTGCTGGTGGAGTGCCCGCACGCTTCGATGGGCTGCGCGGCCAAGGTGGCTCGCGGCAGCCTCGCGCAGCACCTCGCGGGCTGCCCATTCGAGGCGTGCCAGTCGTTTATGGCGGCGACCCTGCGCCGCCTCCAGGCGCTGGAGGCCGACCGCGACCAGCTCCGCAGCGAGGTGGCCACCCTTCGCAACGCCGTCCGCTGGAGCGAGGCCAACCAGCCGATGCCGTGTGCCGACTGCCGCATGCTCTTTGTGCCCCGGGCCGACGAGGAGCCGGAGCCCGCCCCTCCCACCGCGCCCCGCGCGTCCGCCGCGCCGCCACCGCCCTGCGTCCCTGCGGACGCCGCCGATCCCGTCACGACCTTTCGGCCGTGGCCGGTCCGGGCTGGCGGCGGCGGCACTCCGGCAGCGTCGAGGGAGGGTGCTGCGGCGGCGGCGGCGACGATTCGCGCCGGCTGCGTCGCGGGAGGGTGCTGCGTCCACCGGCGCGACGAGGAGTGGTACGCAGACTTTCGGCAGAGGAAGATCCGCTTCCTCCGTGAGGCTGCCAGCGCCAAGCCGCCTCCGGGATCCCGCTTGAGATTTGAGCACCAGGAGCCCTCGTTGTGAGCGCGCAGTGGCGCTCGGCCATCTCGGTTCTGCGCACTCTCTTGATCTAGGGGTGTACTCAAGCGCCTGCTTGGGAGGGCGGGCTGGAGGCGGCGGCGCGGGATGGGGGGGTCAGAAGATCAGAATTGAGAAAAGTGAGAGGGGACATCGGTGTGGGCACCTATCGTGCTCGAGCCTGGGGAGTAACCCCACACGAGATATGAGTGGCTAGGAATAGTAAAAGTCTGGACATTTCCGATTTTTCCGAAGCCGTGTAACGTTCGCCGGATACCGGAATCCGCGAGAGACACATACGGCTTTTTACCTCATACGTGCCGGGCCAGCCCACGGTCGTCGGTCGAGCCGCGGCGTGCCTCTCGCGCGTGCGCGTGCGCGTCACTGCTCACTGGTTGGCCGCCGGCGCGCACGCCGCCTCGTAGCAGAGCACGGGCTGGCGGCAGAGCGCGCAGGTCGCCGCCTCGCCGCACGCGATGCGGGAAGAGCTTCACATCACGTTGATCGAGATGACGCGCGCCTTGAGCGCGTTCTTGGGCGTGGGTCCGCCCTTTGGCGTGTGGGCGGCACGAGGTCGTCGACGGCGAAGACGTCGTGCATCGACATCGCGATGCGCTGCTCCTGCGTATCGCTGGAACCAGCCCTGCGTCCAGTCGCCCGCGCCGTGTTTCTGTGCCGGCCACTCGCGCATCTCGACGCACTGCTCCGCGCCCGTGTCGACGTGTGTGGAACTGGATCGGCGCGACCGTGTGGGGCGCGCAAGACGATATATGTTAACGCAAGCCCTTGGCGGCGCGTTGCTGTTCGCACCCGGCGGCCATGGCGGTGCGCTGCATCGCCATCAGACTGCCTCGGCGGTACAGCTTTGCGTCGCCCCTGCCTTGGAGCAGCAGCTCCTCGAGCAGACTCTTTGCTCCGGGCGTGAGAAGCGACTTGTTGCTATGCGTGGGCATGCCGTCGATCAACGAGCTGTCCTCTGGGCCGCCGAGCCAGTCGGTGTGGTGCCTCAGCTGCACGAGCACCTCGCCCAGCCGCTCCACCACCCCGACGACGTCTGCCCGGTCGAGGTTCGCCAGCGCGCAGTCGAGCCGGTCCCCATAGCTGCTGCAGCCCGCCAGGCCGGTGAGATAGCTCGACTGAAGCTCCCTCCCCGCCCAGAGGAGCTGATTATCACGGCGCAGGACAACCTCCGAGAGCGACGCTCCCGCCCAGCGCCGCCGCTTCACCTCGTGCGACGCAGAGCTGGAGGCGCGCACGTGATCAAAGTAACTCACGAGCAGCGCTTGCGGGTCCCGAAGCACAACCAGATAGAGGGGGCGCTGCGCCTCCACCGCCAAGGACCAGCCGAGGGCGCGGTGGCCGAAAAGGACCTTGGCGTTGACGGAGCCGCCGCAGGAGGGTGCGACGGGCTCGTTCCACGGCTCCCCCTGCCGATCTTGGTCGCGGCACATCCAGCTCACGCTGCTGCTCGCACATCGCGCGGTGATGTAACCACGTATGCTGGATCCGGCTGTCCGTGGAATGTGCACGTGTTGAATCGGCACACCTGAGGCGTGACCGGGTTGGTCGTGCCTCCGGCTGAGCGCGCAACTGTCCTCCCCGAGCACGCTGGTGCCACCCCCAGGGTCCGGCAAGTGCCCAAAGGATCCAAAGGTCCGCACGAGGGACTCGTCTCGACTCGAGGGCGTCGAGCCACTGCGGCCGTTGCCGGGTTTGTGCCACGAGCGTGGCGGCGCACTCGGCGCAAGGCGGTCGGGGGCACCCCCGTCGTCCGTGTGACGGCATGGCAAGCGGTTGTATCTGGGCGGCGGCAAGGGAGCAGAAAGCCGTCCGATCCAGCGCATCAGCCGCCTAGTGACGTCTGCAGCACCAAATGCCTTGACCGTCCCCTGCCAGCTGCTCCCATTTGACGCGTGCGCCTTTGCGGCGCAGTGCACGTTGTACAGCCGCAGGAAAGGGCAGGCGTTGAAGGCCTCGAAGCCGTAGAGCTGCTGTAGAGTCGCCACAAACATGTTCTCCGCGCCCATCGCATTCATCGGCCAGTGCATCCCGCACAGCCTCCAGCGAGGAGGGCGCAGCAGGATGGCGTCCCAAGCGTATGGCCTGCAGTGCTCGACAAGGAGGGCAGCGGCCTCGCTCGACGCGCCCTCCGCGTAGTAGTGGTGGCGAAAGTGCGCGGGCGACCAGTGGCAAGACAATCGTGTGTCTGGAGAGAAGTACTCCGCGTTGAGCACATCTGACCGAGAGGCCCGGCCTTTGGTGCGGTTGGTCGCGGCGCCCTGGCCACCGGCCTGGCGAAGCCGAAAGGAGCACGGTCGCACGCAGTGCCTCTCGGTCCTTCGGATGGTCTTGATGCACTCGCTTGAGATTACATCCCGGCCGGCGTGCGCGTTGATGCTCTGCTGTATCAGCTGCGTCGGCGCAGTGCTGCTGACGGCGAACGCCGTGCGGGGGCCCAGGTGCTCGACCCAGTTGACGCTTCGGACGTCGTGGGCATCGAATACCATGTCGGGGTTGGCAAGCGCTACGGGTCGGCCCACGAAGTGTTGAGAGGCGTACTCGAGCATCTCGTCATAAAAGGGCTGGTGATCGGTCGGGCGACAGACGATGCTCGGCGAGTCCAGCGCCCGCAGCAGGTCGATGCAGCGGCGCTGCTCACTCTCCTCAAAGAGCACGTGAAGCTGCGCAAACGCGCCGGAGCGAGCATTCAGCCGCATCGCGGCAATCGTCTCTGCCGTATGCGCCTCGCCCTCCTTCCAGACAAAGTTGACGACCAGCGCGTGGAGCGCTCGCTGCGGCCCGCCGCTCGACTCGTCGGCCGGCTCTGCGACAGAACCGCTGGCCGCCAGGAGATAGCCGCTCGTCTCGACAGCGAGCCCGCACTCTGTAACGTTAGGGCTCGCCTCTTTGGACATTGGCGCGAGCCCCCAAACGGCAGGGAGGACGCCGTGCAAGCCGGCCGGCCCGCCAACGTTGAGAAACTCAAGGTGAAGGTGCAGGTGGTGGCGCTGCCTGTGCTCGACCACGCCCGGGCCGGCAGCCCTACTGCTTGCTCTGGCCTGCACGCGGATCTCGAGCCCTGACTCGTGCGCGAGGCTGACCCCCACGGTTTCAGCGGGAACGCGCCCGATGATTCTGCTCGAGTCGCTCCACGCCGTCACCGTGACATTTCCGATCAAGGCCTGCCCCTGATGCGTCATCAAGGTACCGTTGACGTCGACCGCGAGCATGCGGAGCGCAGAGAGGTCGGAGTTGACCGCCAGCAAACCTTCTGGCTGGGCCCTGATCACCACCACGGTTTGGCCAGCCCTGGCAATGCGCACCGACTGGATCCACCGGCCACCCGTGGCCGAGTCCGCGGTGCCATACAGCTGCGTGCCACTGTCCTCAAACAGCTTCACCTCACGCCCGGCTGGCAGCCAGTACCGCTCTCTCTCGGGCGGGAGTATATAGCTTGTGGCCGCTCCATCCACCGGCGGATGCGCGCTGAGCAGGTGGCTCAGCACCGCCAAGGTCCTTGAGCCCCGGGAGGCCTTACTGGCCGTCAGTCGCCGCATCAATGACCATGGCGTTTGGAATTCTCAGCAAGGTACAGGAGAGCGGCTGGTTCGTGGAGGAGCATATACACGTCGGCACACGCACACGCGTAGACGTGCGTCCCTAACTTCACTTAGCACTTGAGCACTGGATAGGGTCGATTCCGCGTGGCACGGGACCCCTCGATCGTCTCGCTTCACTTGTTACTTGAGCACCAGAAGAAGTCACAACGACACTCCGACGCACATCACCGGGCACTACCGGCACCGGCAAGGTTTTTCCACTTTTGGTACTCAACATGCTTACGCTCGGCGCCTCCAGTACGGAGCCCAAGCGCGGCGGTACTCCAGCACAATATTCGTCGGTTTCCGTGGGCGCACTAGGGCCTCGGTTTGGGCCGCGGCGCATTCGGATGATTCGCCCCGTTCTGCCAGCCCCTGACATTCATTGCCGCCACCGCCGCGGCGCGCTGGCTGCGCCGCCTCGCGACGCAGGTGGCCCAGGCTACGTACGCGAGGATGGCAACGCCGAGGATCACGCACGTCACCGCGATGGCGATGAAGATGGTGACCCAGTCCACCTCCTCCTGCACGTCTGCGTCGCGGTCCGAGCCCGGCATGTCGCCGGGCTGGCCCTCCGCGTCGCCGAGCTGCGCCAGGATCCACCCCCGGTAGGAGGCGACGCGCGTGTACACGCCGGGGAAGCCCGCCTGCGCGCACCCATTGCCAAAGCTGACGATGCCGACGAGCGAGTAGCCCCCGCCGGGCGCGTACCCAAAGAGCGGGCCGCCAGAGTCGCCCTGGCAGCTGTCGATCTCGCCCTCGGCGTACCTACGAGCCGTGTTACGAGCACCTCGTAAGCCGGATGGCCAGCAGCAAAACAGCTCGGCAGGTTGGCGCACACCGCCCATATCGGCGCATCTCGGCTCATCTCGGCTCATCTCGGCTCATCTCGACTGATCTCGGTTCATCTCGACTCATCTCGGCTCATCTCGGCTCATCTCGGGCCATCTCGGCTCATCTCGTACCCCGCGCAAATCATGGTGTCCGGAATGGGGAAGTTATAATTGCTGCTGCACGTCGGCTGCCCCACCACGGGCACGGTGGCCTCTTGCAGCGAGTACGCTCCCAATCCGCCCTCCGAGAGGAGGCCCCAGCCCGCGATTTTGAGGCATGTCCCCTCGTCCTGCCGCTCGGTCGCGCCCGGCCCGTCGAGCGCCGCGATCGGGTCGCAGGGCCCACCGCACCAGTCTCCGTTGACCGGCTCCTTCAGCCGGATCAGCATGAGGTCGGCGCCGTTTACGAAATCGTCATTCCATTCAGGGTGCCGCCGAAGAAAGTCGGCCTCAAAGATTCTATCGTTTGCGTCGTTTCCACGGTAGTGGAGTCCTACGCTGACTTTTAGCGGGTTCCCCGTCACTGGCGTGCAGTGGGCAGCGGTGAGCACCCACTGCGGCGCGATGAGCGTGCCGCCGCAGAAGTGATTGCCCTCGCCGGGGCCCTGCCGAAACGAGACGAGCCAGGGGTACTGCTGGGGCGCCGTCGGGGCGCCGCCGACGATCCGCGCTGTCACGGGCGGGAGCTCGCACGGAGTGACGCCCGTGGTGGAGTGGGCAAGAGCAAGCATGGCCGAAGGCCAACAAAGGAGGGTCTCTGCGCCGCCACTTGACTTCAGCTGTGGTTTCTGTTTTCTTTTTATTGCGCGGCAAGATCCGAGAATTACTTCTGCGCTACCTCCGACCTCAGACCCAGGGCCGCGCCCCCTTGACAAAGACCTGCGCCGCGACGCCGAGCTTGCCGTTGGCGAGGAAGAAGGCGTCGCGCACAAACTGGGGCAGCGTGCCGGCGCCGCCGCCCGCCGTCTCCATCGCGCCGAGCAGCCGCGACTCGAGCTGCAACGCGGTGACCGGCGCGCGCCGCAGCAGCGCGTAGCTCTGGAGCGGGCCCATCACCCTGGCAGCGAGGCCGCCGGCTCGTGCAGCGGCGAGGCGGTCGGCGAGGCAGTAGCCGTCCTGGATCGCCTGGTTGGCGCCCTGGCCAAGGAAGGGCGCCATCGCGTGCGCCGCGTCGCCCAGCAACACCGCGCGCCCGCCGCGCGACACCCACGGCGCGGTCGCGTCGTGCTCGTACACGCCTACCGACGGCGGCACCCAGCGCTGAGCAGCGGCGAGACATGGGCGTCCGTCGCCGCGCTCGCGTCGCGCCGAGCTCGAAACAGCGCTCACACTGCTCGGCGACGGAGACGACCTCGGCCGGGATGCCCGCGCGCCGCAGCCGTCCCACGCAGTCCTCGCGCACGTCGCTCGCCTCCCAGTTCGAGTTCTCCGGCGGGGCGGCCGAGCCTACTGAGTGGCTCGTTGATGAGACGAATCGAGGACGGGCGGACCAGCCGAGGCAGCGCAGCGGTCGAGCCGGCGGCGCGGTCGGCAAACACGACGGCGACCATGTCCGACGTCGCGCCGTCGGCCGCGCCGGTGCCGTACGAGCCCGTGAGCGCATACACACCCTCGCCAAACCACTGGTGAAACTCGCCCTCGGAGCCGGCGGGCCTCGCCCCTCCCGCAGGCACCACGCCAAACTGGACGCGGATGCCGCTGTACTCCGGCGGCGTCGCGCCGCCGCCGCCCTCCGCGGCGTGGCTCGCCGCGACGTGCTCGCGCACGCGCGACGAGAGGCCTGCGGTGTGACTGCAGCGTGGTTGCGGGGTGGTTGCGGGGGTGGTTGCGGTTCTGCGGTGTGGTCGCGCAAAGGCGCGCGCTGTGCCACGGTGCGATGTGCGGTGCGGTGAGTGGCGCGGCGCTGTGCAGTGTCGCACCGTCGGCGCCGACGACGAGGTCGAAGCGCTCCGCCGCGCCGCCCTCGAAGAGCAGCTCGACGCCCGCGTCGTCCTCGCGGAGTGACTCGAGCCTCTGCCCAAGCCGCACCGTGCCGACGGGCAGCGAGTCGGCGAGGATGCGCTGCAGCGCGTCGCGCATGATTGAGAAGGCCTGCGGTGTGCCGTCGGGGGCGACCAGCGCGGGCTCGGCGCTCACGAGCGACTCGACGTCAATATCGAGCAGCTCGAACCCGCCGCTCTTGCGGCTCAGGATGCGCCGCACCGGCAGTGCGCTCGCCTTCATTTGCTCACCCAAGCCCAGCCTCGCTAAAACGGCGGCACCGCCGTTGATCTGGATACCGCCGCCGACACCAGGCTTGAGCTCACTTCTCCTGTCAAACACCGCAACCTCCTCCACGCCAGTGTCGAGCGTCTGCAGCGCACGAGCCAGCGCGAGACCACCGATTCCGGCGCCGACCACCGCCACACGGCGAGGCGAGGTTGGAGTCGGGCTGGCCACGAGCGAGGCCACGGGCGAGAGTAACAAAATGCAGACGCATGGTGTCGGAATGTTCATCGTCAGCTCGCCGGCGACGAAAAATGAATTCGCGGCGGACAAAAAGAATTTTCTGCCCACAACATAAAGGACGAGAGTTAGAATGTATCGGAAAAGAAAGCACGCGGCCAACCGGCCCATCGGCCGCAACGACCTCGGACGGGCTATTTAGCCCGCCAGAGAAGGCGCGTGCGTCGCCCCCGGCGCCGCCGCTGCCAACTCTGCCCCAGATGCCGTTCTTCCCCTCCATTTTCGCTGAGTCGTCTGACCGATCGCCGCGTCAAGAGCGGCTCAAGGATGAGCAGGTTGCAATCCTGCAGAACATCCTATCCACGATGGTGCGTGAAACTGGCGATTCCCGGCCGCCGGCCCCAGCGAGTGTGCGCGTCTCTAGCGCTTCTCGGTCGGACGACCAGACGGCACCCCTGCAGATTGAGGACGGGTCAAAGCCCGCGATCGCCGAGCTTCGTGCAAAGTCGCTTGCGGAGCAAGCGTGGCCGCGGCTGCGAGCAGAGCATCAGGCTGCGATGGTAGAGCAAGCGGAGAGGATGCGAGCAGAGCACGAGGCTGCATTGGCGGAGCAGGCGGCGAAGATGCGCGCGGAGCACGCAGCTGTGATGGCCAAGCGAGCGTCGGGCGAGCACACATCACGCGCAGACCATAAGGCGTTGCTGGCCGAGCAAGCGGAGAGGCTTACGGAGGAGCGCGAGGCTGCGATGGCCGAGCAAGCAGAGAGGCTTACGGAGGAGCGCAAGGCTGCGCTGGCTGAGCAAGCGGAGAGGCTTACGGAGGAGCGCACGGCTGCGCTGGCTGAGCAAGCAGAGAGGCTTACGGAGGAGCGCGAGGCTGCGCTGGCTGAGCAAGCAGAGAGGCTTACGGAGGAGCGCAAGGCTGCATTGACGGAGCAGGCGGCGAAGATGCGCGCGGAGCACGAAGCTGTGATGGCCAAGCGAGCGTCGGGCGAGCACACATCACGCGCAAAACACCAGGCATTGCTGGCCGAGCAAGCGGAGAGGCTGAGGGGGGAGTGCGAGGCTGCGATGGCCGAGCAAGCGGAGAGGTTGCGACCAGAGCACGAGGCTGCTCTCGAGGCGCTGCGCGCAGAGCACGCGGCGGCGCTCACCGCAAAAAGCGCGGCAATGCGCAACTTATGGGGGCAGCAGGCGCGCCCTCGCTCCGAGCCCTGCGGCAGACGCCGTGATGACACCTCTCTCCTTGCCTCTGTACCGCAGGTCGAGTCATTGCGCGCCAAGGACGAGGCGCGCGCCTCTGCTCGGCATTGGTACCTGGTATCTCGCGCCTACCCGGCTCTCCCTCTCACCCTCCTCCGACATCCGCCTCCTCAGGAGCTCAAGGCCGAGGTGGCCCGGCTCCGCCAAAAGCACGCCGAGGAGCTCATACAAGCGAGAGCGGCGACCAAGTAAACGTGATGGGTGCGTGCGTGTGTGTGGCAGCTTCACAGAGCGTCGAGACCAAGAAAAACCGCCGGGTCATAAAATTTTCGAGGCCCCAATACACACGACACAGAGCACTCAGCACACACCTGACAGTTTTCTACTCGGCTCGTGAAGCGTTGAGGTCGCCCGCACGTGTGTGGCTCATCATGGCTGACGAGTGACGTACCATCATGGCACCCCTCCTGGTACCTATTCCCATATGCTGTCCTCCACCTA